>Ga0335074_10008888_pt1 | contig 13987 bp, 19 predicted proteins | sample Lox_Sample_23_FD_206715 | JGI IMG/M metagenome (GOLD analysis project Ga0335074, IMG submission 206715) | Soil microbial communities from Loxahatchee National Wildlife Refuge, Florida, United States - Lox_Sample_2.3 | ecosystem: Environmental > Terrestrial > Soil > Wetlands | place: USA...
CACAGATAGATCGCCCGCCGCTCGGCAGGGCAATCGCCTTTGTCACCGCGCCCTCAGAGACGCAGGAGAGCTCGGTGGCGACTGCAGATGCCATAGCCGCACCGTTCGTCGGTGTCCGCCTGACGGGGCGTCCCGATGCGTCGATCCGCCCCGGCCTTGGTCGCCGGCAGTGGATGCTATGGTCAGACCGAGCAGGTGAAGGAGGTCGGCGTGCGCGTCAGGCAGCTGGTTGTTGTGGCACTGGTGATGGGTGGATCGAGCGTCGCCGGCTGCGCTCTATCCGGCAACGGCGATACGGGGGGTACGATCCGCGGAAACCTGCTGTGGCCGGGCTCGGACACGCATCATGCGATGGCGATGGCTGATCAATACTGCCGCCAATTCGGGCGCTCCGCACATCTTGCGAGCGAGGAGCAGGGATGGCTGTCGTCCGACACGGTGACCTTCGACTGCGTCAATTGAAGCATCGCTCCGCTGTCAGCCACGGCTGCGAGAAGGGGCAATCCCGGCGAGGCTGAACGCATCGTCGCGGCCGATGCGGCGCCGGGCCCGACGATCGCGAAGCTCTTCGCGGCAGAGCTGGGCGAATACGATCGCGTCGGTCAAAAACACCACGCTCAGCATCGCGAACCGCCAATCCAGCGACATCATCCTTGCTCCTTTGTCCGATGGCCAGCACCGCCACCCGTGCAGGAGTGGCGCGAAGTTGGCACGTTAGACCTTGCGTGCTTTCGTCAGCGCTTGTGTGGTAAGGCGTGAGCGGGAGCCCCGAAGCCGGTCAGTCCTCAAGGCGTCTCGGTGTAGGAGACAAATCGATACCGCTCGGGATGCCGCATCATCTCGCTCGGCTTCAGCGACAGCGTCACCATCGTCTCCTTCTGGCGAAGCTTCGCCTGGTCGCCGTCGACGGCCGCAACCTTCGCCTGCACCCATCCGCCCGAAAGCGGGGAATAAACGTCCCAGATCTGTCCCGGCTCGACCCGCAGCATGAGCACTTCGAGCCGCGTGCGAAGCTGCTTCTCTTCGCCCCGACGCAAAGTGCGAAAGTTGGCGGCGCCAAGAATGTGATCGATCGATGTGCCGTCATCGGCGAGCGGCAGGAGAATCCCCCTGAACAGCACCGGCTCGTCAAGGTGGGTGGCGCTGCCGGCGATGCTCAACGGACCACCATCCGGGCGGAAGCGCGGGAGGTACTTCAGCATCGTGGCGAGCAAGGTGCCTTTGGGACAGCCCGCAATCGGCCGGCCATCGAGAGCGGCGCCGTGCGGGAGCAGGTGCTCGCCCACGGCGACGAAGACGGACTGGTCGATTTCGGCAGCAAGCTGAACGAGCACACAGTTTTCCGCATCATCGCCCAACAGCGCGACATCGATATCATCCTTGCTCGGGAAGCGCCTCGCCGCGGACCACGTCGTCCAGTGACGAAACACGCGGTAGACCAGCCTTTGCTCGTTCGCGAAGCCGTCCATGGCCGTTGCAACCCAAAACGGCATCGCGGTCCGGGGAGGATCGCGACGCCGTGTTGATCCGGTCTCTGTCCCTGCGGGCGGTTCGCCTTCTCTGAACGCTCAATGAGAGCCGATTGCGGCCTTAATGATAAGGAGAATCTCCGCGAATTTTATTCAAATCCGGGATGACGGCCGGGATCGGCGTTGCGACGTCAGTCTAAATGGCAATTGCCGCCCGCACGCGCGCTGGTCATTATTTGCGGATTACGGCACGTCACGATGCCGGCGGGAGGCGACGCACATGCATGACCCTGAGGCGCGGCCAGAGCCGCCGCGACAGGAGAGGAGGGTGGGTGCCGCTCGAAGAGATGCCGCACCGGCAATCCGATCAACCGCTCTGGCGGATCTGATGAGCTACGGCCTATGGGCAAGCGCGGCTCTGCTGTTCGGTGCGATGCGAAGCATGCCGCTTGCCGACGAGGCCGACCCTGCCGACCGATACGGCGACTTCGCCTGACCTCCTGCACTGCTCGTGCGATCGCATCGCGATGCAGCGCGCAGCCACGGAGGACAGGCGGGCGGAAGGCCCTACTGTGCCGGCCGCGGCGTGATCTTCATCACAACTCATGTGGCGCGAGACCACTTAGGTTGGCGTCGCCGGCAGCGGTCGAAGCGATAGTTATCTGCCGCCGCGCGATCGGCCAAACGGGAGAGGCTGAGGTGGTTGGAATTGACGTACACGCTGCCGTTCTGGCGGGCAGTCTCGGCATCGTGTTGAATCTGAGCGTCACGGCGATCGCAGTTTACCTCCGACGCCGGCACTGAAGCGGTCTCGGCGCCGTTCCGCGATGCTCGCCGGCGGAGCGGGTTGCTATCGTCGCGGCGGTGCCCGAGACTAGGCGTATGGCCGGCGCTCCTATCGGTCGCATTCCCCTACACATGATCCTGCTGCCGGTGCTCTCGCTGGCGGCGTGGGTCGCGATCGGCCATGTGGGTCTGGAGCCGCTTGCGGTCGTCTCGGCCGCGGCGCTGCTCGGCAGCGTGATTGCCGCCGTGCATCATGCCGAAGTGGTGGCGCTGTGGGCGGGTGAGCCTTACGGGGCGGTGTTGCTGGCGCTTGCGGTCACCATCATCGAAGCCGGCCTCATCATCGCCACCACGCTGAGCGGAGAGCCTCACCCGACGCTGCTGCGCGACTCCGTCAATGCCGTGGTCATGCTCGTGCTGCACGGCCTCGCCGGCCTTTGCATCGTGGTCGGTGCCTTCCGCCATCGCGAAACCGAGTTCCGGGTCGAAGGCGCCAGTGCCTTGCTGGCCGTGCTCATCCCGATGTCCGTGCTGGTGCTGATCTTGCCGAACTATCTCGTCTCGGCTCCGGGGCCGTTCTATTCGGGCCGCCAGCTCGCGTTCGTGTCAGCCGTCTGTCTTGGCCTCTATGTCGCCTTCCTGTTCATCCAGACCAATTGGCACCGGGCCTATTTCCTGCCGGTCGGCGAGGAGAACATGGCCGGGCATGAGCGGCCGACGGGATGGATTGCGATCGCATCGCTTGTTCTCTTGCTGCTCGCTCTGCTGTCCGTCGTCTTGCTGGCGGAGAGCTTGGCGCACGCGCTGGAAGCGGGGGTGGAAGCCGTCGGAGCGCCGCCTGCCATGGTCGGCGTGATCATCGGCGCGATCGTTTTGCTGCCGGAGGGAGCTGCTGCGGTTCGATCGGCCGCGCGCAATCGGCTGCAGGCAAGCATCAATCTGACACTCGGCAGTGGCGTAACATCGATCGGGCTCACCGTACCCGCAGTGGCCCTCATCTCGTTCCGGATCGGCCAGCCGCTCGAGCTCGGCATTCCCGCGGGCGCCAGCGTGCTCATGGCGCTCGGCTTCATTGTCGCCATCATCACCTACGGGACCGGACGCACGAATCTGCTCTCCGGCATCGTCCACCTGGTGCTGCTCGCGACCTATGTCTTTACCCTCTTCGCGCCTTGAGCGGCGATCTCGGCCGTCGCTTTTTGGTCATGATGCGCGGCTACACTTTGCCGATGCTCACCAGCGATCATGAAATCGAACGATTGGCGCAAATCGTCGTCCAACGGGCCGGCGACGGCGCGGCCGACAAGGCGCGCAAACTGGTCGAGGCGATGCGTCGCCAGGGCTACCACGACGAAGCCGACACTTGGCTGCGCGTCATCGTCGCGATCGATGCCCTCGGCACGGCGCCGGCAAGCGCGCAGCTTTGGGCGCGCGCCGTCTATCCGGCCGATACCCCGACGTGCGATTGAGCCAGGGCGGGGAAGATCGCCCGCCGCCCGCCCCGCTTACTGATCGTCACCGGCGCCTAACCGCCCGCTTGGCAGTTGCCGGTGCAGCGATAGTGGTAAGGGTTGGGGTCGACATATCCGCCCCGCGACGTGCTGCCGCTATAGCCGGATTGCGCGCAGGCGGCCAGAGACAGCGCCGAGGCGAAAGCAAGAAAAGCGAGACGCCATGTGCGGCGATGCCGGTCCCGATCGATCATATCGGCTCACTCCATCAGTCGCCGCTACCGGCGATACCCGGCTGGAGGTAAGCGCGCCGCTGCGTCGCGTCGATCACAGTGTCGTGCGTTGTCATCAAAGCCATCCCGCATGGCGGGCGGAGATGGTATCAAAACACCATGAGCGGGACCGGCGCTCAGCACTATCGCGACCTCGCCCATCGGACGCGGAAGCTCGTCCACTTGGCGATCCTGCCGGATGTGCAGGATCATCTGATGGACATGATCCGCGAGTTCGACGAGATCGCGGCTGCTTTGGAAAGCGGGGTCCTACGATTCCGCGAGGGCGACTAGCAGCACCCGCCTGCGCATATCGCCCGCTCAGATGCTGTTCCCGGCCGCGCGCCGCATCGCGATCGACCCTCGCCGTCGCGGGGGAGACGAATTTTAGAGCAAAATCAAAGCGTCCCGTCATACCCTCGCATGCGGGAAGCCATGCGGTGGTCCCGCCCAACGGTCGCCGCGTTCGCTTCCTCCGGCGGTACGCCTGTGACAGAACGGCCGGTCAGCGCTAGATTTGTCGGATGATTCCCGACCTCGACATCTGGCGCGCCGCCGTCATCCTGGTCGAACGCCACGGCGTCGATCACGCGGCGATGGTGGCGGCGCAGACGGGCGATGAGATGCGCGCGAAAGGCGACGAGGAAGGCTACCGGATCTGGGCGGCAATTCTCGAAGCGGTGCTGGAGCTGCGCCGGGACAAGCCGGGCGAAGGCGAAAGCGTGAATTGAAAACCGGCGGGCGTTTGGCGCTCGATGTACTCAGCGCGCCTGGGTCTCCGGCTGGTAGCCGTCGGTGAGCGTCTTCAGAAACGCGATGATATCGTCCTCCTCCGCTGCAGTGAGCGGCGGTGTCTCTCCCCGTTTGCGGTCGAAAGGCGGATCGGTGACGTCGATATTGGCGCGGTCCTCGGGCGGCACGTCGTCGAATGTCGCGACGTTCCCGTCGGCGCCGCGCGGATAGACTTTCTCCGGCTTGGTGTCGCGGAAATCGTAGAAGTCGAGAACTTGCTTCAGGGAGTGATCGACGCCGTTGTGAAAGAAGACCTGTCGCGTGGCGGCGTTGCGCAAAGTCGGCGTCAGGAACATGCCGCAATACTTCGCCTCGCTGCGCATGTCGGAGCGGTAGGGACCGCAGATGCCGAGATCGTAATAGGCGGGATCGCGGTTCGCCGCGAGCGCCGGATTGCGCGGGACGCCCAGAGCTTCGTACTGGTAATCCGTGAACATCGGCGGGAGCCCATCGGGACTCGGGCGATCGAGGTGGCAGCCGCCGCAATTTCCCTTGGCGGGATCATTGAACAGGACATAGCCGCGCAGCTCGGCGCGGCTGAGCCGCGCCTTGCCTTCGAGCCAGAAGTCGAACTTGCTGGTATAGCGGTGAAAGCTCGGTTCCTCGATCTGGTAACGCGCGACCGCGAACAAGGCTTCCGACACGAGCAGCCGCGGGGTGTCGAGCACGGTACTGCCGAAGAGCTCCACGAAGCGCGATGCGTAGGGCGATGCTCGCAGCTTGGCGGCAACTTCCTCGACCGTGCCGCCATCCATCTCCAGCGGATTGAGCAGCGGAAAGACCGCTTGATCCTGCAGCGTGTCGGCGCGCCCGTCCCAGAACAGGCCGCCTTGCGGCACCAGGCTGGTTGCCGCCGGCGCCGCGTCCTGCGCGGTTTTGCGCGCGTGCGGGGTCTCTTGCCCGAGCGCGGCGAGCTGCAGCAGATCGACGCCTTCGTTCTCGTCATTGTCGGGGCCGATGCTGAAATTCGGCTGCCGCTCGAGATACATGAGCGACGGCACGGCGCGCATGCCCTGGCGCGTCAGTGCCGGCCCGCCGGCCATCGCCGGCGCATCGCCCGGGGGCCCATAGGCATGCTCCGGCTGGTGACATCCGGCGCAAGAGAGCCGCCCGGATGATGAGAGGCTCTGATCGAAAAAGACCAGCCGGCCCAATTGCGCCATCGCCGAGAGCGGCGCCGCGGCGGGGCGGGCCAGCCGCACCGGATAGGGATTGTCGCCTTCGGCCAGCGCGAAGCTCGCGACGGGATGGGCGAGCCAGGTGCTGGGCGGAAGCGGACTTCGCTCGACCGCGACCGTGGCGGCGCCGACAGATGTCGCGATCACCCCGACGCCGATTATCCACGCCGCCCGCGGAAGCATGCCCTCGTTATGGCGTCGCCGGCGGCGTCGTCAACACGGTTCCGGTCGCGGGATCGAGATAGAGCGGCGGGTTTTTGGGCCCGGCGCGGAAGTCGAACATGGACGCGATCGATCCCGCCTTGGCGTCGAACGAGCCGCCACCCAGACGCTTTTTCTCGAGCCAATTGTCCTCGATGAAGCGCACCACCGAGGCCAGCGAGATGCGGTTATGGCTCACGTGATTGGCCTTGGCGTAGGGCGAGATGACGAAGAAGGGGAGACGCGTGCCGGGGCCGCAACGGCCATTGGCCGGCTTGCCTTCGAGCCCGAGCGGCGGCTTGCCGATGCCGCATTTTCCGGCGCCGTCGAGTTGGTCGGCCTCGGCGTCGAAGGAGGCGCTCGTCGTCTTGGCGAAAGCATGATCGTACCAGCCGTCGGAATCGTCCCAGGCGATGATCACGGCGGTGCTCTTCCAGCCCGGCTGCTGCTCCAGGAAATTGATCAGGCTGACGGTGCCTTGCTGCTCGTCCAGCGGATCGGAATAGCCGGCATGGCCGTCCTGGTAAGCGGGGAGCTTGATATAGGCGACGGAGGGGAAATTCCCGGCCTTTACCGCGTCGTAGAAATCCTGCAGCCCATATTCGTGGTTCGCCGGGTCGCGCGTCTTGCCGTCATGCTCGAAGCTGTAGCCGATCGCGGCGAGCGAGCTCGGCCGCTCATGCTTCGGATTGGCGGTCGAGGCAAAATATTGGAACCAGTTGTGGTGCGGGATGTAGTCGGCGACATCCTTCCCCACCACCGCCGAATGGGTCTTGCGCGCGCAGCCGGTGCTGCCATCCGCGTTCGTGGTGCCGAGATTGAACCCGCCCATGAAGCCGCCCCAGCTGATGCTGGCCGCATTGAGCAGGTCACCGATGTTCTTCCCACCCATGATCGCCTGATCCTTGGGAACAGAGCAGCCGTCATAGCCGGGATCGACATCGTTGATCATGGTGATGCCGCCCGCGCCGTCATTGATGTAGTAGGAGACGGCCGTGACGGTGGACGGCTTCTTCGTGGTGGCGATGATCTTCATGCCGTTGGTCTGGCCGGCGACCAGCTCGAGCGCGCCGGGCGTCGAGGGGCCGTAGGTATCGGTGTAGGCATTGTCGCTGATCGCGAAATGCTGCGCGTAGTTCCACATCGCGGTGACGGTGTTGCCGTCGAAATAGCCCATCACCTGTCCCTTGGTGCCGAACGCGCCGACGCCGCCCGGCGTGCCGGCGCCGGTGTATTTGGGAAAGAGATCGGCCTTGCCGCCGTTATAGGCCTGCTGCTCCGCCGTATAGGCATGGTTCTGGTCGGCGGTGTTGGCCTGGGTGCGGTCGAGCCGGAACGGTTCCGCCGCATCGCCGCCATTGTCCTTGTTGGTGAAATTGGGATTGTCGGTCAGCAGATGCGCCCGAGCGAGGTTGTTGACCGAGGGCGTGTGCGGCGCCGCCTTGAAGGGAGGCTCGCCGGGCGGGTTGGTCGCGTGGGGGTAGGTCGCGAAGTAATGATCGAAGGAGACGTTCTCGTTGAAGATGATCACCAGATGCTTGATCGGCGTCGCCGTCCGCACCGCCTCTTGCGGCGCCGAGGCAGAGGCACTCTCGGGCGCAACGGCGCCCTGAGCCATAGCCGCGACGGATGACCCAAGCCCGGCGGCGATCGCTGCGATCGAGGCGCCCGCGATCGACGTGAGCCGAACATTCCTTCGTCTCATGATAGCTCCGCGTAATGTCTGCGCTGTCGCTCCAGATAGGCATAGGACCATGACGACATTATGACACCGAAGGGCGGAAAGCCGCGGCGCACCGCAGATTCGCTCTCGCGGTGTGGTGGCGCAGGATCAGGGGTATTGGCTCGGCAGCATCGTGTGCTGGAAGCCGGCGACGATGGATCCGCCGACGAAATCGAACAAGACGACGTATCCCAGAATCGCCAGCACGATGAAGGCCGCGATGAGTGCCAAGTCGGCGAGGGGAAAGCGCGGAAACATGCGCGGCTTGCGCTTGTGCCTCAGGGCTCCAGCGTGTAAGGCGGCCCGCAATTCTGCGCAATCCCGTCGTCGAGACCGTGCCGCAGGTCCTGCGACTCCTCGGTCTGGGCGAAAGCGGTAATCCCGGCGAGCGGCGCGGCGATCAGCACCGTGGCGACGCAGACCGGCGCTTTCAAAACGGCATAAACCGGCGTGGCGACGGCATTGACATGAGACGTGCTGCCCGGCGGCGCCGGCGTCGAGCTGGCGCAGCCGGCAACCGCGCCGCTCAGCAGGGATGCGAGGATCAGCTTCTGCATCGGGTCTTCTCCCTGTCCGGTGACGCGCGATGGCGGGGGCTACGTCGCACGGCGGAAGGGGTTGCGCAGGACGCCGATGCCGGTGATCTCGACCTCGACCTCATCGCCCGAGCGAAGATCGGGCGAGGTGCCGTCGGTTCCCATCCAGACGATGTCGCCGGGATAGAGCGTCAGATAGCGCGTCATGGCGCTGAGATAGGTGGCGACGCCGAACAGCATCGCATTGGTGGGGAAGCGGGTGGTTTCCTTGCCGTTGACGCGGACGATGGTTTCGAGCGCGTCGAGCGTCACGTCGGTTTCGATCCACGGCCCCATCGGCTTGAACGTGTCGGTGTTCTTGGCGCGCCACAAGGTGCGGTCGCTGCGCTGCCAGCTGCGCTCGCTGACGTCGTTGCCGATCGTATATCCGAGCACGCAAGCGAGCGCGTCCTTCTCGCTGAGATGCTTCGCGGTCTTGCCGATGACGACGACGAGCTCGCCCTCGTACTGCACCTTCTCGCTGGCATCGGCGGGAATGACCACCGTTTCGCCCTGGGCGATGAGCGCGTTGATCGCGCGATAGCCGATATCGGGCTGCTTCGGCAGCTCGGGGGCGACACCGCGCTTTTGCGCCTGCTCGATGGCATGGGCGGTGTAATTGAGCCCGGCGCAATAGAAGGTGCCGGGGATCACCGGCAGTTCGATCTTGACCGCAGCGAGCGGATGCCGGCGCGCGCTGATCTCATAGCCGCGAAAGGGATCGCCCGCGACTTCGACGATCTCTTCGCCTTCGACGAGGCCGTAAACGGTCCGGCCGGCGGTGGTGAACCTGATCCAGCGCATGGCTGTCCTCCCTTGCCGCTATCCTGGCGCCATCGGCGGCATTGCCGCAAGGCCGGCGGCATGGGCAAACTGGATGCGCCGCAGGGCAGGGAGGGAGAGATGGAAATCAGGTTGGACGGCCGCAGCGCCGTCGTCACCGGGGCGAGCAAAGGGCTCGGCTTTGCCATGGCGCGCGCCTTCGCCGAAGCCGGCGCCGATGTGGCGCTGCTCGCCCGCGGGCGGGAAGCGCTGGAGGAGGCCCGGGAAGCGCTCGTCCCCAGTGCCAAAGGCCGGATCGCCGCCATTCCCTGCGACGTGGCCAAGGCGGACGACATTGCCCGGGCTTATGCGGCGGCGATGCAGGAATTCGGCAAGATCGACATTCTCGTCAACAATGCCGGCAAATCGGCGACGGGCGCCTTCGAGAGCCTCAGCGATGCCGATTGGCAGGCCGATCTCGACCTCAAGCTCTTTGCCGCGATCCGCTTGTGCCGGCTGGTGCTGCCGCAAATGAAGGAGCGGCGCTGGGGCCGGATCATCAACGTGCTCAATATCGGCGCCAAGGCGCCGCGCGCGCGCAGCGCGCCGACCTCGGTGAGCCGCGCCGCGGGGATGGCGCTGACCAAGGTGCTCGCCGGCGAGGGCGCGCCCTTCAACGTGCTGGTGAACGCGCTTCTCGTCGGCCTCATCGTCACCGATCAGATCGTGCGGCGGCATCGCACCGAAGGCACCAATGTCGCGCTCGAGGATTATGTGGCGAAGGCCGGCGCGGTGGTGCCGCTGGGCCGCATGGGCAAGGCGGAGGAGTTCGCCAATATCGCCTGCCTGCTCGTTTCCGATGCCGGCGGCTTCGTCACCGGCACCGCGATCAATGTCGACGGTGGAATGTCGCCGGTGGTGTGAGCCGCCAAGCCGAAGCGGGGCGGCACCCGCTCACGGCATGATGCGCCAAGTCATGTCGTTCTCGCCGCGGCAGTCGGTGGCGTGGGGATAGCCGTCGAGCGCGACCACCACCGCGCCTTCGATGCGCCGCGCCAGAGCGCGCGCCTCGAGGCAAGTGGTGCGGCCTACCGCCGGCAGCACCACCGACACCTCGACCGGAAACCGCGTCGGATCGACGCGCACGTCATAGCCGGGGAAATGCGCGGCGATGGCCTGTCGAACCTCGTCGGGGGGCGTCGTCCAGCGCAGCGTCGCCGTGTCCTCGGCCGCTGCCGCCAGCCCGCTCCGGATCGCTCGCGCCGGCGATTGCAGCCCGATCCACACCTGATCCGAGGCAAGCAGCAGGATCGCCGCGGCGATGACCAGCTTCAGGCGTGCCGGGACGCACGTCTTCCAGGCTCTGGCGGCCCCGCGGATCGAGACCGACATCGGCGCATGGATCGATAGCAACGACATCACGGGTACTCACGGCTGGGCACGTCAAACGCCGCAACTCTAGGCGTGTTCTCTTTAAGCAATTGATAATTTCCAACGGTATTTTAGAATTTATTAACCAAAAAAACGCGCGGCCGGAGCAATTCCGAAGCAATGGCGAGCAGAAATACGGGCAGACAGAACAGATATACTATCAAGTGACGCCGCGTTCAGCGGCGCGGCAGCGGCTCGCCGCGCAGCCAGGCGGCGCCGTGGCGATAGAGCTGTTCGACCTCGGGGCCCTTCAAGCCCGGCATGTCGCGCTTCACGGTGAAGCCCGCCTTGTGCTGGAGATAAGCGAGATGGCGATAGCCCTCGGGGAATTCGGCGAGCAGCGCCGCATCGAGGCTGAGCCGAGCTGCGGGATCGACGGGATCGAGCCGGTCCTTCTCATAGATCGGCTGGCGCAGCACGACGCCCCAGCGCCCCTGCCGCTGCGCGAAGAAATCATAGAACCGGCCAGTGCAGACGACGTCGCAGAGCACGCCGTCGACCGGCGCGCGCTGCATGATCTGCATCTTGGTCTGCGCAATGGCCCGGTCGCCGGCGAGATCGATGGTGCTGCCGCCGAGGAAATGCAGGATGCTGACGCCGCGCTCGAAGCCTTCCCGGCTCACCGCGATGAAGCGCTCGGCCGGTCCCTGGAACCAGGTCGCCATCATCCAGCCATCCTCGTGCCAGACGCTGCGGAAGCGCTCCCAATCGCCGGCGTCGCGCCACAGCGCCCAGTTCTCGACGACCTCGCGAATGCGGGTTTTTTCGATTCTGTCTTCGGCCATCAGCGCCTCCCTCTGCTGCCAACTATCCCGAGCGCGGGGCGGCGATGCAACGGGGTCGCCAAAGCGAAAGGGCGGCCCCGCAGGACCGCCCCGTTCGCCGTCAGGCCTGTCGCAGATTGACGGCTGCAACGCGGCCCTGCTGGCCGCGCTCGAGCTCGAAGCTGATGCGCTGCCCCTCGTGCAGGCTGGCGATCCCGGACCGAGTCACCGCCGAAATGTGGACGAAGACATCCTTCGCGCCGTCATCGGGCGCGATGAAGCCGTAGCCCTTGGTGGTGTTGAACCATTTTACGGTACCAATAGACAAAGCGTTCTCCATGAGTGATAGGCCGCCGCAGCTGCTGCCGGGCGGGTCAGTGTCGTTTGGATTGGACCGGGTCGAGGCTCAGCAAGGAGCGAACAGAGACGGGGCCGAGCCAAATCGAAGTGACGCGCCTCAAGATAGGGAGCGCGCCCGGGAAGACAAGAGCCCTACCGCTCGACCATCGCCGGCGCCCCCGCCGCCCCCGGGCGGGTCTGGTCGATCTCGACGAGCAGCTTCAGCAATTGAATGATAAGGCCGCGCAGGCGCTTGTCGTCCATCGCCATGACCGCGGCGAGCTGGCGGTGCAGCTCCTTGCCTTCGAGCGCCGAGACCGAGGGCTCCGGCACCGCGCTATCGGCCGGAGCGGCGGCGTCACCCTCGATGCCGTCGAAGAAGAACTGCTCGCTGACGCCGAGCGCGGCGGCGAATTCATGCAGCCGGCTGGCGCTCACCCGGTTTTCGCCGCGCTCGTATTTCTGCACCGATTGGAAGCTGATGCCGACCAGCTTGGCGAGCTCGCTCTGCGTCAGCCCGCGCATGATGCGCTGCAGCCGGATGCGCGAGCCGACATAGACATCGATGGGGTGCGGCCCATCGACGATGATGGTGCGGCGTCGCTGCCGCGGCTTGGATGTCGCGTCGCTTGCGAGCTTGCTCATCGGCTCCCCCAGTTCCCGTCGCCCCGCGGCAGGGCTGTCGTGCTCGCCGCCGAGTTCTCCAGCTCGACGTGTCTACCCCTCATACTTGTAGCACTTTTGTCACCACAGGCGGTAGCGGCTCGCTGCGGCGAAAGGCGCCGCACGTGAGTCGCTGGGTCGGCCGGGGGCAGGAAAGGGGGGTTAAGCGGTCCCCTGCCGCTTGAGCGCGGCAAGGGCGGCCTCGGCGGCGGCGCGGCCGGTGCGATAGGCGCCATGAGCGGTCGAGAAGTCATGCGCCGAGCAGGCCTCGCCGGCAAAAAACAGGCGATCTTCGACCGGCGCCGCCAGAATGGCGCGATCGCCGGCATGGCCCGGCAGCGCGTAGGAATAGGAGCCGCGGGCGAAACGGTCGCCGACCCAGGCGGAGGACGCGAGGAAGGAGAGGCGGGGCCGGATCGATTCGCCGAAGATGCCGGCAAGCTCGTCGAGGGCGAATTGGGTCATCGCCTCAGGACCGGCCTGCTCGAGCTCGGTCGCGAGCCGGCCGCCGAAGTAACCGGAGACGATCGGCCATTCATGCGGGCGTATGAGATATGCGCCGGTGGCGGTACGGTCGCGATGGCCGAGCATGTGGTGGTCGCGGGGAAATGCGTCGCCCCGCTCCTCGAGCTTGAGAAACAGCTTGTTGGCGACGCCGAGCGGCAGGCCGGCAGCGGCGGCGAGCTTCCCCGGCAGCGCCGGTGCGAAGCGGATGGCCTCGGCGGCCAGAACATTGCTCGGCACGGTGACGATCACCGCCCGCGCCGCGACATCGCCCGCGTCGGTCACCAGGCGAAGGCGGCTTCTGCCGCCATGGTCGATGGCGCGGACGTCCGTGCCGAGCCGGATCGGCAAGCCGGCGGCATGGGCGGCGATGAGCGTGCCGTAGCCGGCAAAGAGGCGCCAATTGATGCCGCTGTCGCTGTAGCGCGCATGGTCCAGGACCGAGAGCCGCTCCAGCTCGACCCCGTTGGCCCAGGTGCTGACGGCATCGAGGAGGCCATTCCAGCCCCCGCCGGGCTCGAGCAGGCTGGCGGCCGGCATATCCTCTCCGCGCTCCGCTGCCGCGATGCAACGACGCTCGTAGGCGGCGCGAGCAGCCTCCCAGTCCGCCTGCGTCGCATCGCCGTAGCGGCGGGCAAGTCGGCTGCGCCAATCGGGCAGGCGCTCATCGATGGCAAAGCCGAGGCTTATGGCGATGTCGGTCCAGGGATTGCGGTCGGCCGAATGCAGCCATTCGCAGCCGAGGTCGAGGGGTTGCCCGCCCGCGCTCGGCACGGTCCAGGCGCGGCCGCCAAGGCGCTGGCGCGCCTCGAGGATCAGGGTCGAGGCACCGCCTTCGACGAGACGGCGCCCGGCCGCAATGCCGGCGGCACCGGCACCGACCACCGCCACGTCGAATTCGCTTGCCATCGGCTCCTCGTCCGCAGCATCGCGCGCTCTGCCATAGAGGGGGTAATGCCGTCCTGGCAAGCGCGGGCGGTGCAGCTTCGGAGGACGAGATGGGCCCCCGCTTTCGCGGGGGCGACGAAAAGTGAAGCAAATTCAAATTATTCCGTCATTCCCGCGAAAGCGGGAATC
>Ga0335074_10008889_pt1 | contig 13986 bp, 12 predicted proteins | sample Lox_Sample_23_FD_206715 | JGI IMG/M metagenome (GOLD analysis project Ga0335074, IMG submission 206715) | Soil microbial communities from Loxahatchee National Wildlife Refuge, Florida, United States - Lox_Sample_2.3 | ecosystem: Environmental > Terrestrial > Soil > Wetlands | place: USA...
CGCGGCATCGCTGCTTTTTCTCCGGCACGGGCGCAAACATCAATCGGTTGATGCACCATAAGAATGCCGCCAGAGTTTTGCCGGTGCCGGTCGGCGCAAGGATTAGCGTCGAATCGCCGCGCGCGATTGCCGCCCATCCCATGCGCTGCGGCCGCGTCGGTCCCGGAAAGGCAGCTCGGAACCACTCGCGCGCCGCCGGATGAAACAGTTCCAGCCCGCTCGGCCCGCCGTCCGCTTTCTCGCGTGTCGTATCCCGCTCACTCATATTCAAAATGCTATTCCGATGCCCTTGGAATCTTCTTCAGATCAGCGATGAAATGTTTCAGTTCTTCCCGCTTTGCCTCTTCATCGGGTATGCGCAGAATCGCGGACGGGTGCACCGTGGCCATCACGATCGATGCCAGCTCGGACTTCAAAAACTCGGCGCGATGTTGCGTCACGCGAAAGTCGCGGCCCAGCAACGCCTGCGCCGCCGTTGCCCCAAGGCATACGATGATCTGCGGTTTCACGGCGGTGATCTCGGCATCGAGCCATGGACGGCACGCCGCGATTTCAGCCGCATTTGGTTTCTGGTGAATGCGCCGCTTTCCCCGCGGCTCCCATTTGAAATGCTTCACCGCATTCGTGACGTACACTTTCGTGCGATCGATCCCGGCTTCCTCGAGCGCCGCATTCAGCAGCTTCCCCGCAGGGCCGACAAACGGCTTGCCCTCGATGTCCTCCTGATTTCCTGGTACTTCGCCGATCAGCATGATTTTTGTGCCGAGTTTTCCTTCGCCGAACACCGTTTGCGTGGCGTTCTTCCACAAATCGCAGGCTTCGCAATCGCGAGCCGCCGCTTTCAGACGTTCGAGCGTCGGGTTCCTTGGAATCGAAACCGCTGCGGAATTTTCGTCCTTCGTCTTCTTCATACCGTTTAGATGTAGCAGCGTCCGCTTGACAAACTCCCATCCCGGAACCTAACATTACAATAGGCGAATAAAAAGCGAAAACAATTCTTTCCTCTCTTTCGCAGCTTCGCCTTTCACCATGAGCTCAAAAGCCGCTGCCCTGCGTTTACAAATCGAATCCGTGCTGGCGGGACGCCACGCGAGCCCGTTTGAATACCGCGACCGCCGGATTGTCGAGACCGTTCCCGCCGGCGTCCCTGCTATCGATAATCTCACGGGAGGGCTTCCCAGGGGCAGTTTGACGGAAATCTACGGCCCACCGTGCGCCGGAAAAACCAGTTTTCTGGTTTCCACGCTGGCTTCTCGAACCACAGCTTCAGAAGTATGCGCGCTCGTGGATGCGCGCGATGCATTCGATCTTCGTTCAGCCGAGTCGATGGGCGTGAAGCTGAATCAACTCGTCTGGGTGCGATGCCGCAATGCCGATCAGGCTCTTCGCGCCACCGATTTGCTGATTCAAGGCGGAGGCTTTGGCCTGATTGCTCTCGACCTAAGCGACACCCCGCCGTGCGAAGTTCGCTCCGTTTCTCTTCCTGTTTGGTTCCGTTTTCGCCGGGCCGTGGAATATACGCCGACGATCCTTCTCCTTCTCGATCAGGAATCGAACGCGAAAAGCTGCGCCTCTCTGGTGCTGCGGCTGCGAACCGAAGAAACAAACTGGTCGCAAACGTCCGAAAGCCCTGAAGAAATTAGTCTGCCGCACCCGCCGGGGCTGCTGCTCGACGGCTGGAAAAGCTACGCGGAGATCGTTCGCTCCAGCGCCAAACCGCAGGAGCGAGCCGCAATCTCCAAGGATTTTCGTAAAGATGGCGCGGATTTCGAAATGCAAACGATCTGGAATGCCTCGCATGCAACACAAAGGCGGCACATTTCGGCCCTTCCACAAGGAGCGCGTAAAAAAAGGTGAGGAATTTCCCAATTCCCGCTGCTCTTCCATTCACGTGCCATGGCATTCGCTTCCATTTTCGTCCCCAATTTTATGGTGCAGGCCGTCGTGCGCGCCGAGCCCGCCCTTCGCGAGCGTGCCCTCGCTCTCATTGATGGGAATCCGCCTTTATGCAACGTAGTTGCCGTCGACGAAAAAGCCGCCCAGGCAGGAATCGAATGCGGGATGACAAAAGCAAACGCCGCCCAATTTCCCGGCGTGGAAATTCGCCCGCGTTCCCGCCCGCAGGAAAAATCAGCCCATGCGGCCTTGCTGGATATCGGCTGGTCCGTCTCTCCCCAAATTGAAGACACCGCCGAAGATGCGATCGTTCTCGATCTCTCCGGCCTGGATCATCTATATCGTTCGGAAGGAGAGATCGCGGCCCATCTGGCACAGCGTTCCTCCGGCTGCGGCCTGCTGCCGAATGTTGCCGTGGCATCAAATATCGAAACAGCTGTGCTTGCGGCGCGCGGCTTCACCGGCACCACCGTAATTCCGCTCGGAAAAGAATCGGAATATCTAAGCAGCTTGCCAGTCAGCGTTCTTCCGCTTTCCGAGGAAACTGCCGAAACCCTGAATCGCTGGGGCGTACACACCTGTGGCGCGCTCGCGGGACTGCCGGTTTTGCAGATCTCCGAGCGTCTCGGCCAGGAAGGAGTCCATCTTCACGCACTGGCGCGCGGCGCGGAATCACGTTCGCCGATCGTCGCAGAACAAGCGATCTCGTTCGAAGAAGAAATGGCGCTCGACGACGCTGTCGAGGAGCTCGATCCTCTGTCGTTTCTTCTGGGGCGCCTGCTCGACCAGCTCTGCGCGCGTCTGGCGGCGCGTTCGCTTGCAGCTGTCGCGATCCGCGTGCATTTCGAGCTGCAACCGGCTTTCGAAAATGCCATCGATCCCCGCAAAGAGCCTGCTCTTCAAAAGTATCTGCCCGCCGTCTACGACACCAGGATCGAGCTTCCCATCCCGATGCGCGATTCGAAAATGCTCTTGAAGTTGCTACGACTGCGCCTGCAATCGAATCCGCCGGCCGCTCCGATACAAAAAATGGCGCTCGTAGCGGAATCCGTCCGTCCGCGTGCAATGCAAGGCGGCCTGTTTCTCCCGTGCTATCCCGAACCGGCCAAGCTCGAACTCACCATCGCGCGCATCGCAAACGTAGTCGGGGAAGGGAACGTTGGTTCGCCGTCGCTGACGGATACCCACTGCCCGGATGGATTTCAGATGCGGCGGTTTCTGATTTCTATCGATGCCGGAAAATTCGACATCGAAAAGAAAGATTCGTTTCGCCGCGAACAGCGAAATCAGTTTTTCAAAACACCCGCGAGTTTTCGCGCCTTCCGCCCGCCCGTCCCGGCGAGGCTCGAATTGCATGAAGAGTGTCCCGTCCGCGTGATGTTTCAGGGCATGCAGGGGAGAGTGCTTGCAGCTTCCGGCCCCTGGCGCATCTCGGGCGATTGGTGGCGGGAAAATCCCTGGCAGCAGGAAGAATGGGATCTCGAAATCGATTTCCTTCCTTCGATGGGCCGCGATGCATCCGCAAATCGCCGTCCCGATCGTGGCGTGTATCGCCTCTATTACGACGCGCTCCGCCAAAGCTGGTTCGTGCGGGGAATCTACGACTGATGTACATCGAACTCCACGCGCGCTCCGCATTCAGCTTTCTCGAGGGCGCTTCCACGCCGGAAGAATTGATCGATATTTGCGCGGCGCACGGTGTGCCGGCCATGGCCCTGCTCGATCGCGACGGCGTGTATGGCTCGCCTCGATTTCATCTAGCAGCAGCGAAAAAACGTAGCATGCGTGCCCACATCGGCGCGGAAGTCACCTCTGCCGCAGGCTGGCGCTACCCTCTGCTCGTCGAATCGCGCGAAGGCTACCAGAATCTCTGCCGCCTCATCACGCAAATGAAACTTCGCGCGCGCAAGGGCGAAGGCTGCGTTCAGCCCGAAGAAATATCGGCGATGGCGAGCGGCCTAATCTGCCTTACGGGCGGCGACGAAGGCCCGCTGTCGCACGCGCTGGCACAAGGTGGAATCGAGGAAGCCACGGAATCCGTCCGTCAGCTCTGCAGCACGTTCGGCCGGCAGAATGTTTACGTCGAACTTCAGCGCCATTTCTCCCGCGAAGAAGAAGCGCGCAATCAAGCCGCCGTGGAAATCGCGCGAAAACTGAAGCTGCCTCTGCTCGCCACCAACGGAGTTTCCTACGCATTGCCACGACAGCGCGAAGTGCTCGACGTTTTCACCTGCCTTTGCCATCACCGCGTGCTCGATACGGCCGGCCGCTTGTTGAGCCGCAATTCCGAACGCCATTGGAAGACGCCCGAGGAAATGACGCGTCTCTTTTCCGATCTTCCCGAGGCCATTGCCAATACGGAAAGCCTCTCCTCGCGCCTGCAATTTATTTTGAGCGATCTCGGATACAAGTTCCCTCCGTACCCTGTTCCGGACGGCGAATCACAGATGCAATTTCTCCGCAATCGCACGCAGGAAGGCGTGATTTCCCGCTACGGTCCGGATAACAAAAAGGCTCGCGAGCAGATCGAGCGCGAACTCGCACTGATCGAAAAGCTCGATCTTCCCGGTTATTTCCTGATCGTCTGGGACATCGTCCGTTTCTGCCGCGAACAAAACATTCTCGTCCAGGGCCGCGGCTCCGCGGCCAATAGCGCTGTGTGTTACGCGCTGGGCATCACGGCGGTCGATCCGGTCGGGATGGATCTTCTCTTCGAGCGGTTTCTCTCCGAAGAGCGCGGCGAGTGGCCCGATATCGATCTCGATCTTCCAAGTGGAGACCAACGAGAACGCGCGATCCAGTACGTCTATCAGCGTTACGGCAAGTTCGGGGCCGCCATGACGGCCAACGTCATCACCTATCGCGGCCGCTCGGCGGCTCGCGAAATTGGCAAAGCCCTGTCGTTCGATCCCGAAACGCTCGACCGTTTGTCTGGCCTCGTGGGTTCCTGGGAGTACAAAGATCCAAGCGAGACACTCGATCGCCAGTTTCACAAAGCTGCGCTCGACATGCAGCATCCGCGAGTCCGAAAGTTTTTTGAGCTTTGCAAGGCCGTGCAGGATTTGCCGCGTCATCTCGGCCAGCATTCTGGCGGAATGGTCGTCTGCCAGGGACAATTGGATTCCGTGGTGCCGCTCGAACCGGCCACGATGCCGGGCCGCGTGGTCGTGCAGTGGGACAAAGAAGATTGCGCGGACATGGGCATCGTGAAAGTGGACCTTCTCGGCCTCGGCATGATGGCCGTGCTCGAGGATTCGATCCAAATCATTCGCGAACATTACAAGGAAGAAGTGGACCTCGCGCATCTGCCGGAAAACGACAAAAAAGTTTACGACGCGCTGCGAAGAGCGGACACGGTCGGAATGTTCCAGGTGGAAAGCCGCGCGCAGATGGCCTGCCTGCCGCGCCTCCGCCCGAAATGTTTTTACGACATCGTCGTGCAGGTCGCCATCATTCGTCCCGGACCGATCGTCGGAAAAATGGTTAATCCGTATTTGCAGCGCCGTCAGGGCCTGGAGGCGCCCGAGTGCCTTCATCCTTTGCTCGAGCCCGTTTTGGCTCGCACGCTGGGCGTTCCGCTCTTTCAGGAACAATTGCTCCGCATGGCGATGATCGCGGCCGGATTCACGGGAGGAGAAGCCGAAGAATTGCGACGCGCATTCGGATTCAAGCGTTCCGAAGCTCGCATGAAAGAGGTGGAAGTCAAGCTGCGCAGCGGAATGAATGCGAAAGGAATCACGGGCGAAACGCAGGACCGCATCATCCAGTCCGTCGTTTCCTTTGCCCTGTACGGGTTTCCGGAATCGCACGCGGCGAGTTTCGCCCTGATCGCCTATTCCAGCGCCTATTTGAAATGCCACTACCTCGCGGGATTCACGGCCGCGATGCTGAATAACCAGCCCATGGGTTTCTATTCGCCGGCGACGCTCGTGAAAGACGCCCAGCGCCACGGCCTGAGATGCAAGCCCATCGACGCAACGCGCTCCGATTGGCTTTGCACGCTGGAAAAGATTCCGGAAGGTTTTGCCATGCGCCTCGGCATGCGTTACGTGAAGGGCTTGCGCAAGGAAATCGCACTCGAAATCGTATGCCAGCGCGACATTCGCCAATTCGCATCCATCGACGATTTGAAGCAGCGTGTCCCGGAAATACAGAAATCCGAGCTGGCGGCGCTCGCCGAAGTCGGCGCGTTGAATTTCATCTCCACCTGCCGCGGTTCTCACCGTCGCGACGCCCTCTGGCAGGTGGAACGCGCAGCCCGCCGCCCCGGCCCGCTTCTCGAGGAGCAAGAAGTTTCGCGAGAAGCAGATGCTGCGGTGTCTCCAGAGGAAATTACAAATCCGACCGCTTCCGATTCGCCTTTGTTGCCGATGACGGCCGAAGAACGATTAGTTGCGGATTTCCGCGGCACAGGGATGACGGTCGGGCCTCATCCCATGGCCTATCGCCGCGCAGAGATGAAGGAACTAGGAATCCGCGCGGCGATCGAGCTTGCCAGGCTTCCCGATGGAACTTATGTTCGCGTCGCGGGCGCGGTGATCGCGCGCCAGCGCCCCGGCACAGCCAAAGGTTTCGTTTTTCTCAGCATGGAGGACGAAACAGGAATCGCGAACGTGATCATCACGCCGCAGCTATTCCAGCAAAACCACATCGTGGTCGTCCAGAATCCATTCTTGCTGGTCGAAGGCACGCTGCAGAATCAGCAAAATGTGATCTCGGTGAAGGCTCAACGCATCGAGCCGCTCACAATCACCCGCGCCGAACCGGTCTCCCATGATTTTCACTAGCAGCGATCTCGTCAATGTTCGTCGCAAAAAGGGAGCGTCCTAATTCCAGATTAAGACAATTCCCCTTTTGCAGGCTACCTTAGTGGACCTAGCAAGCTGCTTGAGCGCCATGGCATGTCCGGGGCGCGGGCATCTTCAAGGGCTGAAGGCTCACGCTTCCACCCTCACGTCGCAGCTTTCAGACACGTAACGCAAAGCCTTGCGGCTGCGACAACTCGATAAATTTTGCGGTAGCGGCTTGAGCCACGACGCAAGAAAAAAGGCTTCGGCGACCCCCTCTAACTGTGTCGATTAGAACGAGGCGCCGTTTCGTGTTTTCAATGGTTTACGGCGGATTCTAATCGCCGAATGTCGATTAGAATTACGCCGCGAAAGCCGAAATATTGAATGGGACTCAACGCTCTGGCAGCAGCTGGATGAACCGACTTCCCAAGTTTTCAAAGAGCGCCCGGCGTCCGTCGAGGACGCCGCTGATACAGACTGCACAAACCATGTTGGCAGAGTGCGCCGGAAAGGTCACCTGTCCCGGAGTACAGATTCGGACGGAGGAGAGAATCTGCCCTGACAGGCCACGGAATCTCTTCGGCAGCGGCGCCTGAGGACTTAAGACGCTGAAGTGCGCGATTACTGCGACGCTCACTCCGAATAATCCCTATGCACGGTTCCGGGCGAAAACGCTGGCAGACATATCGCGATATACTCAGCGCCCTCGGGCGTCGAATATTGCACCCATTCGCCGCGATGCGCGATCACCGCTTGCCCGGGCCGAACTTCCAAATTTCCGCCCTTGTGAGTTACCCGCAAGAAGCCCTTCAACACGACCGTGTACTCATCGAATTCCGGAGTCTGCCCCGGCTCGACCCAACCTTCGGGACTCTGCATATGCGCCACGCTCAGCGCTTCGGTATTCGAATTCACAAGTCCCACGAATTCCTCGATGATTTTCGGCTTGCTGCCCGCGGCTTGGACGCGAGTCGGCTGTGCGATCAATGTCGGCATAATCCCTCTGGGATGGCCCCGTTTTCCCGCTGGCACCAACAAGAAAAGACACTAGCACAATCGTCGCATCGCACCCGCCGCAAAATCATCCAATCACTCGGATCGGCAACCAAATAGATCTTCGAAGGAGGGGAACCAGATGACGACACTATCGGCTCACGGCGCAGCGTTTGCGGTCCTAGCGATTCTAGTTTTGGCAGTGATTCCAGCTGCGGGTTCTGACGAAAGCGCCCTAAAGCCGGTGGTCACTTCCACTACGGTCACGCACCTCAACTTCAAATCGTCCAAGCCATTCGCCGCCGTCACGGCGTCCATCGACAAGCAGCTTGGCAAGTTCAATCCGGAAATCGACAAGTCGTTCTCGTCCGAGCCTCTTAACGCAGCAGAGATCGAATCGAAAATCCACGCCATGGAAGGAAGCAGCGGCCTCATGATCTTTGCCGTAAGGGATCACGGACACCTTCTCGTCCTAAAAGGCAAACAAGCTCTGGCGAAACAGTACGTAGTAGGAAATCCGCTCGTCGCCCTCGAAATGACGCAGCACAACCTCGTCGCCGGCGAGTACGCGCCGGTGAGGCTGTACGTCTACGTCGGCGAAGACAAGCTCACGCACGTCGATTACGATTTGCCGTCCAGCTTCTTCGGCAGATTCAAGTCAAAACAGATCGACGAAGCCGCTAAGAGCCTCGACCAAAAACTCGAAAAACTCGTCACGACCGCGCTACAGGATTAACTCGGCTGGCATTCGTTTGGCGGAAGTCCTGCAGGCGGCGATACCGGTCAGCTTTCAGCTGCGTACTGGCGCGCTGAAGAAGAACCGGCGAGACGCCCTTCCTCACGGCAACTCAGAGCAAGCTGGCGCTACGCATGTAACCTATCTTCAAGACGAATCTCTAACGAATGGCGGTAACAGTCTGACGCCTCAGGCTTGGGAGAAATTGTCACGAATTCGAATTCTCTGCACCGTGGAAGATCGTTGCGGCATCTCTCGGATGGCGAATTGTTGGAGGTGAAACGTCATGGCCCGCCACTCCATGATCCAGAGCGCTTCTTATTCTAAGCATGAGGGATCCATCGGCATCGGCACAGCACCGATCTACTTTCCCGGCAAGGGCGCCTATAGGCAAATCTTGGCTGCAAATCGGCCTAAAGATAAAAGATAGAGGAGAAGTTTATGACTGACACGACTTCGCAGGCAGCAGCAAAACGGGCAGAGGCTCAATATATCGCGCCTCCTGCTACGATCCACAGAGTCGAGGCCGACGGCGTCCGAGTATTTTATCGGGCCGCAGGTGACCCGAGCGCCCCGCTGATTCTCCTTTTGCATGGATTCCCGTCTTCATCTTTCATGTTCCGTGAACTCATTCCGCGCCTCGCGACCGACTACCGCGTGATTGCTCCCGATCTTCCCGGTTTCGGATTTACCGAGGTTCCCGCCGAGCGAAAGTATGTCTACTCGTTCGCCGGCTTGGCGTCGACCATAGATGCTTTCACACAAGCGCTGAAGCTCGACCGCTATGCGATTTACGTGTTCGATTATGGCGCCCCGACAGGCTTCCGTCTGGCAATGGCCCACCCGGAACGAGTGGCAGCAATCATTTCGCAGAACGGGAATGCGTACGAAGAAGGCCTCGGCGACGCATGGGCTCCAATCCGCAAATACTGGGCTGAGCCCACGCCGGAGAATCGCGACGTCATTCGCAAGAACGTTTTGACCCTCGAGGGAACGCGCTGGCAGTACACGCATGGTGTAGCCGATCCGGAAAGCGTTCCGCCCGAGTCGTACACGTTGGACACGGCGCTGTTCGAGCGCCCGGGAAACAAAGACATTCAGCTCGACCTGTTTCTGGATTACGCATCGAATGTGAAGCTCTATCCGAAATTCCAGGAATATTTCCGCAAAGCGAAGCCGCCATTGCTCGCGATCTGGGGCAAGAACGATCCATTTTTCATTCCGGCGGGAGCGGAGGCTTTCCGGAAAGACCTGCCGAACGCGAAGGTTCAGTTGCTCGATACAGGACATTTTGCGATCGAGACGGACGTCGTCGAAATCGCCTCCGCGATGAAAGAGTTCCTCGAAGCGAATGGCGTCGGGCGCCGGGGCGGAGAAAGCGCGGCCAGGAAATGAACGCTTTTCCGGAGAACTCCGGCGTCGTTCTGGTGCATGGAGCGTGGGCCGACGGATCGTGCTGGACCAACGTGATTCTGCCTTTGCAGCGGCGTGGGCTTGAGGTGACGTGCGCGCCGATCCCGCTGACGTCGTTCAGCGACGACGCTGCGGCTTTGAATCGCGCGCTCGAACGAACGAGCGGCCCATTGGTGCTGGTGGCTCACGCCTACGGAGGCGCTGTGATTGCGGCCGCACGCAACGACCGGGTGAAGTCGCTCGTGTATATCGCCGCGCTCGCGCCCGATGAGGGCGAGACCGTTGCGAAAATCTTCTATCGCGACGAGGCGCACTCGAAGGCTCCCAAGCTGGCGCCCGATGCGCACGGTTTTATCTGGATGCCGGAAGGCGGGTTTTGCGATGCGGTTGCTCACAAAGCCTCGGCCGACCAGACGAGCATCATGCAAGCGGTGCAGCGGCCCATTGCGATGCAGTGCATTCAAGAGCCGGCACCGGCGCCGGCATGGAAAACGAAGCCGTCGTGGTTCCTGCTGGCAGAAGAAGACCGCATGATCAACCCGCAGACGCAGCGTTTCATGGCCGATCGTATGAAGGCAACCGTCCGGTCGGAGCGCGTAGACCATTCTCCGATGTACACAGCGCCGGACATCGTGGTCGACGTGATCTTGAAAGCTGCGGGCGAAACCCTCTCGATGGGAGCCTCAGCCTAACGACGCAATACGAATCGGGAAGGAGCAACGTCATGGCGATCAAATCCGTCGCCATCGTTACCGGTGCGAGTCAGGGAATCGGACGAGCCACGGCCTTGAGGCTCGCGCGGGATTTCTCAGCCGTCGTGCTCGCTGCGCGAGACAAGGACAAGTTGGATGCGGCGGCCTCAGAGATCACATCGATGGGGGCCAAGGCGCTGGTCTTTAACATCGACCTGCGCCTGCCGCAATCGGCAGACACGGTGATCAAGGGCACTCTCGAAAGCTTTGGCAGAATCGACGCGCTGGTCAACATTGCCGGCGCCGTGCCGCAAATCGACTTGTTCGAGATGACCGACGCGCAGTGGGACGACGGCATGGCGCTGAAACTCCACGGCGCGCGCAGATTGACGATACGCGCTTGGGACGCACTGAAGGCTTCGAAGGGCTCGGTAGTGCTGCTTTCGGGGAGCGCGGCTCTCGATCCGAAACCTGGATTCGCGGCAGTTGCGGCAACGAACGCCGCCATCATTGCGCTCGCCAAAGCATTCGCCGAGCAGGGAATCAAGGACGGAGTGCAGGTCAACAGCGTCGTGCCGGGCGCGGTGATGACGGCGCGGCGGCAGTCGTTCTTCCAAAAGTGGGCGCCTGCTCACAACATGAGCGTCGAAGAAGCGATCAAGAAATTTCCGGAGGAAGCCGGCATCAGCCGTTTTGGGGAGCCGGAAGAGATTGCCGATCTGTTGGCCTTTCTGGTGTCGCCCGCAGCGAAGTGGCTGACGGGTTCCTCCGTACGCATGGATGGCGGCGAGACCAAGGGCATCTAGAGCCGAGCCTTCTGCTCGCCATTCACGATCGCCACACATTCTCGTCACGGGATCGAATAACGTCTCGTCCACGATTCTTAGGCTGAAGGAGGCAAGAAAATGAACAAGTGGAAAATTGCCGCTCCTATCGTTGTCATCGCTTTGTTCGCTGCGTGGTACGCATTTCGCCCGGAGCGTCTGATCGTCAATCAGCGCGTTGACGAAGCCATGCCCACCGGCGAAGCTGCTTCGAGCGCCCAAGCGCTGGAGTCTGGAACCTTTTACGGCATTTTGCATCCGACCGAAGGCACCGCAACCATCTATCGCATGGCAGATGGCACTCACCTTCTTCGCTTCACGAACTTCAAAACCTCAAACGGCCCGGATGTCCACGTGTACATGGTGGCTGCGGACAACCCAAAAGACAGCGCCAGCGTGCTGCGCGCGGGTTTCATCGATTTGGGCTCGATCAAGGGAAATATCGGCGACCAGAACTACACCCTCGCTCCCGATGTGGACTTGGCGAAATATCGCGCGGTTTCGGTGTGGTGCAAACGGTTCAGCGTCAACTTCGGCACCGCCCCGTTGATGCCCGATCAAGCGGTCTCGCAGAAGTAGCACATCGTAAGGGACCGGTGTCAGATCCGCATTCTTCGGATGTCCCCGCCTGTCGCTATAGATGTAGCGCACGTAGGGTCGTACTCAAAAAGCACGATCACCCCACACGGGGTCCGATCCCGGCGTGGACTTGCGTCTTTCAGCTAAATTTCAGTTTCCGATGCTAATCTCGGGTCGCTCACTGTGAATGACCGGGCGTCTGGGCGCGACACGCTTTGACTTGGGCCCCCTCGCCAACGCAGGGCAATGCTGACCTGGGGAGGATCGCAATGAGGAATTTAGCTTGGCCGAAAGAGCGTCGACAGTTGGTTCATTGCGGACACGCCAAACAATCCAACGGGGTTGCCAGCATGCTCCGCTGCTTAATTCTCCCGATCACTGGTTTCCTGCTCACTGTCGCGCCCCAGTCTCACGCACAAACCAGCGCGGCGTTGATTCAAGATCAACCACTCACACAAAATGCGGTTCAGCTCGTCGAACCACAGGGAGCAAACCAGGCCACTCCACCCGTGGCGATCACCCTACAGGACGCGATCGAGCGCGCACGAAAAGTCGACGCTCAATTTCACTCCGCGCTGACTGCCGCAAAGACCGCGCAAGAGGACCGTTTACAGGCCCGCAACGCGATTCTTCCCTCATTCAGCTACACGTCCCAAGCTCTTTTGACCCAGGGAAATGGCGGGAGAACCACGGTCGGGAGGTTCGTCACGAACGACGGAGTCCACGTGTATCGTTCGTGGGGAGTCCTCCACGAGGACCTCTCGCCCGCGAACTATCTCGGCACGGGGTATGGCCGCGCAAAAGCGGCGGAAGCGATCGCCAATGCCGAGGCGGAAGTCGCGAGGCGCGGCTTGACACTCGCCGTCACGCGATTGTATTACGCGCTGGCGGTTTCGCAGCGCAAGTACGCGACCGCGCAGGCGGCTCGCGACACGGCTCAGCATTTCTATGCAATCACCCAAGATGCCGAGCGCGTCGGCCAGGCTGCTCACAGCGACGTGGTGCAAGCGGAGATTCAGTACCGGCAGGCCGAGCAGGCGTTCGAGGACGCGAGCCTCGCGATGGAGTCGGCCCGGATGGATCTCGCCGTGCTGATGTTTCCGACATTGAACGAGAATTTCACGATCGTCGATGATATGGATTCGCCCCTGCCGCTGCCTCCGTTTTCGGAAACGGAAAGAATGGCCGAGCACGAGAATCCGGACCTGTGCGTGGCAATGGAAACCCTCCGGTCGGCGAATCTCGGTGTCACCACCGCAAAGGGCGCTTTTCTGCCCGCGTTTTACACCGACAGCATTTACGGAATCGAGGCGAATTCCTTTGCCCTGCACAGCGAGAACGTTGAGGAACCGAAGACTGGCTCGTTGCCGAATCTGGGATATTTCATAACGGTAGGAGTGAATGTGCCCCTATGGGATTGGGGAACGCTGCGCAGCAAGCTTCACCAGGCGGAATATCAGCGAGAGCAGGCCCGCTTCGAACTGAGCCAGGCGCAGCGGCAACTCCTCGGAAGTCTATATGGTTCGTACAACGAAGCGACGGTCGCACGAGCCAGCGTGGAGGAATCGCGCGGCACGGCGGATTTGGCCGCGGAGAGCCTCCGCCTGATCGACTTACGCTATAAAGCGGGTGCGTCGACGGCGCTCGAGGTGGTGACCGCGGAGAACACATTGACTCAGGCGCGGAATGGATACGCCGATGCGGAGATGCGATATCGCGTGGCTGTCGCGACGCTGCAAACCGTAACAGGCAGCTTCTGATTCCTCTGCGTGGGGTCGGGGAATCATGGGAAGGGTTGATTCGGCGGTGTTCGGCTCGAAAACTTTCAACCATCACTCCGGCTGGACGTGTTTCCGTTTTGCCGCTCTCATCTTGGCCGCGAGCCTGATGGCTTCGTGCTCGCCGAAGGAGGAACAAGAGGCAGTCCCGGTTGTGACCGTGCAAGCGGCCACTGTGGAGACCAAAACGATTCAAGCCACGGTCGATACGGACGCGGTTCTTTATCCTCGCGATGAAGCCGCGATCGTGCCGAAGATTGTCGCGCCTATCAAGAAGTTCTACGT
>Ga0335074_10008890_pt1 | contig 13986 bp, 11 predicted proteins | sample Lox_Sample_23_FD_206715 | JGI IMG/M metagenome (GOLD analysis project Ga0335074, IMG submission 206715) | Soil microbial communities from Loxahatchee National Wildlife Refuge, Florida, United States - Lox_Sample_2.3 | ecosystem: Environmental > Terrestrial > Soil > Wetlands | place: USA...
GTGCCACGTCCGCGTGCATGGCCTCGGGCGCGGTCTGCAGGAAGCCGACCGGATGGTAGGCGAACGCGTCGGGGTCGGACTCCCACACCGACACGTTGTGGGCCATGAGCTCGCGCATGGCGGGCTGAAAGTAGTTGTTGCGGATCGTGCCGCAGGCGATGCCGGACGCGCCCGCGCCGACCCCCGTCTTGTCGAGAACCAGGATGTCCGCACCACTGCCGGCCCCGCGCGCCTGGAGTTCCCTGGCCAGATGCCAGGCCGTGGACAGCCCGTGCATGCCGGCGCCGACGATGACATACCGAGCATGCGCGGGTGTGCTCACGGCTCATCTCCCCTTATCGCCTGTGGAGATAGCATCTCCGACGCCGCCCGCATCGAGCAACCGTTTGTTCCACGGCCAGCGCCGCCGCGGCCTGCGCTACAGGTTCTGGGCGTACTCGCGGTAGCTCTGGGTGACGGCGGGATCCGAGCCGAGGAATGAATGCTTCGACATGTCCGGGGAGTAACGCGAGGCGGCCGGCTCCAGGCCGGCTGCCTCGGCCACGGCCCGGATGTGATGCGGGCCAGCGCCGCAGCAGACGCCGAGGTAGGTGAAGCCGAGCGCCAGCGCGGCCGTGGCGAACTCCCCCAGTTCGTGGCGAGTGCAGGTGAACGGGTCGAGCGCGGTCGGGAAGGCCTGGGCCCCGCCGCGGCCCGGGTCGCGCAGGGACTGCATCGAGGGCTGCTCGTCGGTGGTCCGGTACGGCACCGGCAGCGCGGCGACCGGGCACGACACCGCCTCGCGGATGGGGGCCAGCAGGGGCAGCATGGTCCGCGGGCCGCGGATGCAGTTGAGGCCGACCACGCTGGCCCCGGCCTGTTCGGCCTGGCGGCAGGCATCGGCCGGGCTCATCCCGTCCATGAGGGTGCCCTCGCGGTGGGCGGCGAACGTTACGACCGCGGGCAGCCCGGCCGCCCGGATGCTCTCCAGGGCCAGCAGCGCCTCGCCGGCCCAGCCGAATGTCTCGGCGATCACGAAGTCCACGCCGGCCTCGGCCGCCCAGGCCACCTGCTCCTCGAACACGGGCCGGACCCTTCGCTCGCCGGCCGGCCCTGGCTCGTAGACGTTCGTGTTGCAGAGGTTGCCGGCCAGCAGCGTGCCCGTCTCCCGCGCCACCCGGGCGGCGATGGACAGCGCCTGGCGGTTAAGCGGCTCGAGCACGTCCTCCTTGCCGATAACCCGCAGCTTCTCGCGGTGACCGTAGTAGGTGAACGCCTCGACCACGTCCGAGCCGGCGTGCACGAACTCACGGTGCAGCCCTTCGACGACCTCAGGGTGATCGAGCACGACCTCGGGGACGAACGCGCCCGCCTGGAGGTAACCGCGCCGCTCGCACTCGAAAAGGTAGCCTTCGGCGCACACGACGGGGCGATGTCCCAGCAACTCGAGCAGATCGGGCATGCGGTCCTCCAAACTCGTCTCACCCATGGCACAACCACTGGAAAGGTATCCCATGACCGGGGAGCGGCTGGTAGTGGTGAGCTACCCGGCAGATGACGAATTTGCCCGGGTCAATTCCGAGGCCCTGGCCGGTGCGGCCGAGGTCGTCTACACCCATGAGCTGGACGACGCCCAGCGCGCGCAGGCACTGCGCCGGGCCGAGGTGCTGCTCGCCTGGGAGCTGGACCAGGAGATACCAGCCGGGGAGCTCGAACAGGCCCCTGGCCTGCGGCTGGTCCAGCTGCTTTCGGCCGGTGTCGACTGGGTCAACTTCCGGGCGGTGCCGGACCGGCTGATCGTGGCCAGCAACGCCGGTGCCTATTCGGCGGCGATATCGGAGCATGTGCTGGCCATGACGCTCAGCCTGGCCAAGCGCCTGCCACAACGGCACGCCGCCCTCACCATCGGCCGTTACGACAAATGGGAGCCGTTGCTGACCCTGGACGGCGCGGTCTGCGGCATCCTCGGCCTGGGCGGCATTGGCACCGCCACGGCGCGGCTGATGGCCGCGTTCGGCGCCCGCGTGCACGCCGTCAACCGCACCGGCCACACCACCGAGCCGGTTGAATTCGTGAGCACGCTGGCCGACCTGCACCAGGTGCTCGCGGCGGCCGACGTTCTGGTCATCTCACTGCCGTTGACCCTGGCCACCCGGGGGCTGATCGGGCAGCGTGAGCTCGCCCTGCTGAAGCCGACCGCCATAGTGGTAAACGTGGCCCGGGGCGCGATCATCGATCAGGGTGCGCTGTACCAGTACCTGCGGGCCCACCCACAGGCCGGGGCCGGCATAGACACCTGGTGGAGCGAACCAACCGGAGATGCCCCATTTCGCACCGACTACCCGTTCCTGGAACTACCCAATGTGATCGGCTCCCCCCACAATTCCAGCATCGTGGAGGGAACGATGCTGTCAGCCGCGCGCCTAGCCGCAGAGAACGTGCGCCGGTATCTGCGGGGTGAAGCCATCAAGGGAGTGGTCAACCGGGCCGACTACGTTCAGCAATCGAGGTAGATCACGGTCTGTCCCGGCCGATCTGGTAGGAGTGGGCTCAATGCGGTGGACGCGGCAACAGGAGGCGACATGAACGGCATGCCCGTGGGCATCATCGGGGCCGGGTGGATGGCCAAGGAGCACCGGCGTGTTCTCGAGTCACTCGACGGCGCCAGCATCGCCGCGGTGTGCGACGTCGACCGCGAGCGAGCCGAGGAACTGGCCAGCGGCACCGGGGCCCGTGTCTACGCCGAGTGGCGCGACCTGCTCGACCGCGAAGACCTGGCCGCGCTGCTCGTCTGCATCCCGCCGCTGGCTCACCGCGACCCGACCGTCGAAGCGCTGACCCGCGGGCTGCCGGTCTACCTGGAGAAGCCGATCGCCCGCACGCTGGCGGATGCGGCGGCGATCGTGGAGGTGGCCGAGCGGACCGGGACGGTGTGCGCGGTCGGCTACCAGTGGCACGCGCTCGACCTGCTCGGCGATCTGCGCGAACTGCTCGAGGGCGAGCAGGTCGGGCTGCTGGTCGGGACCAGCATCGGGCCGACGCAGAGCCGGCCCTGGTTCCTGGACCGGCGGGCCGGCGGCGGGAACCTCCTGGAACGCGGCAGCCATCACCTCGACCTGGCCCGGGCCGTCGGCGGCGACGTGGTGTCGGTCCAGGCCGCCGCGAGCGGCGTCCGGCTGGCCCGCAGCTCTGATGGCAGTACCGCAGCAGACGGCGACATCGACGACGCGGTCACGATCACGCTCAAGCTGGCCTCCGGCGCGCTGGCCACGGTCCTGGTCGCCTGGACCCGGCCGGGCCAGCCCGGCAGCTACGCCCTGGACGTCGTCGCGTCGGACTCGACCCTCCGGCTGAACCTCGATCCGGACTTCACCCTCACCGGGATGAGCCACGACCACCCGGTCGACCGCCGGTCGGCCTCCCACCCGCTGGAACGGTCCTGGCGCCGCTTCCTGGACGCCGTGGCGCAGCGCGATCCGTCGGCGGTCGTCTGCCCGCCGCCCGACGCCGCAGCCACGCTGGCCGTGGCCGTGGCCGCCGAGCAGGCCCTCGAGACCGCACAAGCCGTCCCGGTCGCGACGTTGTGACCCGAGCCGGTCGGCCCCGGATCGTTAAGTAGCCGTTGCGTTCCCCAACATGGCTAGTAGACAATCAAACGCTATGAATTAGGTTGAACGCTGCTATGAATTAAGTTGAACGCTGCTCGGGACGCGGACAGCCGCCGGATCTGGAAGTGGGTGAGCAGATGACGGGGTACCTGCTGCGGCGCCTGGGGCTGGCGCTGCTCACGCTGGTCCTCCTGAGCCTGATCATCTTCCTGGCCGGCCAGGTGCTGCCGGGTAACCCGGGCCGGGCCATCCTCGGGCCGTTCGCGTCGCAGCACGCGGTGACCGCGCTGGACAACACGCTGGGCGTCAACCGCTCGCTCCCGGACCAGTACTGGACCTGGATAACCGGCATCGTGCACGGCAACCTGGGCACCTCCTACCAGTTCCGCGCGCCGGTCAGCTCGTTCCTCTTCCCCGCGCTCGGCCGCTCGCTCAAGCTGGCCGCGGTCGCTTTCGTGATCGTGGTTCCGCTGAGCATCGTGGGCGGCGTCGTGGCTGCCCTCAACCGCGGCCGGGCGACGGACCGGATCATCAGCGTGGCCGGGCTTTCGCTGTCGACGGTCCCGGAATTCGTCTCCGGCGTGGTGCTCATCGTCGTGTTCGCGATCGGGCTCAAGGTGCTCCCGGTCACCGCGAGCGCGCCCGCTGGGTCGCCGGTCCCGACCCAGATCAAGTACCTGATCCTGCCGGCCATCCCGCTGGTGCTGATCCTCTTCGGCTACATCGCGCGCATGGCCAGGGCCGGTACGATCGAGGCTCTTGACTCCGACTATGTCCGGACTGCGACACTCAAGGGACTGCCGCGCTGGGTTGTGATCCGGCGTCACGTTCTGCGCAATTCGCTTCTTCCTACGATCACGGTCATCGCCACTCAGACCGGCTACCTGATCGGGGGCCTCGTGGTCGTCGAAACGCTGTTCAACTACCCGGGCATCGGCAGGCTGATCTTCACCGCCGCTACAGACAAGGATTTCCCGATGCTGGAGGCGGGCGTCCTGGCCATCGGCATCGTGTACCTCCTGGCCACGCTGGTGGCCGACGTCCTGTACACGTTGCTCAACCCGCGAATCAGGCTCGTCCGGGCCGAATAATGGCTGACGACCAGCATCGCGAGTCGGTCGCCGCTCCGCCGGCGACCGGGACCCCTGACGGCCTCGGGCCCGCGCCGCACGATCCGCTGGCCGTGGGCCTGCCACCGGCCACGGCCGGAGCGGCCACCGGAGCGGTCGACGTCTCGGCGCGCCGCATCCGCCAGGAGCATCTTCGCCAGTTGACCCGCTCCAAGCCGTTCCTCATCGGGGCCGTGCTGCTCCTGTGGTGGATTGTGTGCGCGGTGTTCGGAAAGTCCTTCAGCCCGTACAACCCGGTCAACGGGAGCCTCTTGCAGTTCAACCTCGCTCCGTCGGGTTCGCACTGGTTCGGCACCGACTCGCTCGGCCGGGATGTGCTCTCCCGGGTGATCGTGGGCTCCAGGGATATCCTGATCATCGCGCCGCTGGCGACGCTGCTGGGCACCGCGGTCGGCACCGCCGTCGGCCTGGTGCAGGGCTACTTCGGTGGCGTGGTCGACAACGTGGTCGGACGGATCGTGGATGCCGTCCTGGCCCTCCCGGTCGTCATCGTGGCGTTCCTGTTCGTGGTCGCGGTCGGGCCGTCGACGCTCACCCTGATCCTCGTCATCGGGTTCGTGTTCGCCCTGCTCATCGCCAGGACGGTGCGGACGGCCGTGCTCCAGGAGCGAGAACTTGACTACATCGCCGCCGCCCGTCTCCGCAATGAGAGCGGCGCGCACATCATGTTCGTCGAGATCCTGCCGAACGTGTCCGGCCCGATCCTGGTCGAGTTCACCGTGCGCCTCGGCTACGCGATCTTCGCCATCGCCACGCTGTCGTTCCTCGGCTTCGGCATCCAGCCGCCGACGCCGGACTGGGGCGCCGACATCGCCAGCAGCTACCAGTACCTGGCCGCCGGGTACTGGTGGGAGACGCTGTTCCCGGCGCTGGCCATCGCCTCGCTGGTGGTCGCGGTCAATCTGATCGCCGACTCCATCGAATCGGTGCTGATCCAATGACCAGTCGTGCCGGAGGCGCGCCCAATCAGCACCGTGCCGGAGGCGCGCCCAATCAGCACCGTGCCGGAGGCGCGCCCAATCAGCACCGTGCCGGAGGCGCGCCCAATCAGCACCGTGCCGGAGGCGCACCCAATCAGCACCGTGCCGGAGGCGCACCGATGAAGACTATGGAGGCGCGCCAATGACCACTGACGTTACCTCGGCTGGCACCGGTGACCGCCTCAGCGAGGCGGTCGTCATGGACGCCGCGCATGTCGACGTGACCTACACGGTGCGAGGGTCCGACCGGCTCGCGGTACGGGACGTCTCCTTCCAGATCGGACAGCACGAATCGTTCGGGCTAGTCGGCGAGTCGGGCTGCGGCAAGACGACGATGGCCCTCGCGATCACGCGCTACCTCCCGCGGAACGGGAAGGTCAGCTCAGGGTCGATCACGGTCAACGGCCGGGATCTCGCCTCGCTCAACGGCGGCGCCCTGCGTGCGCTCCGGGCCCGGACCGTGTCGATGGTCTACCAGGAACCCGGCCGCGCACTCAACCCGTCCATCCGGGTCGGGCGCCAGGTGGCCGAGGTGTTCGAGGTCGCGGGGCTGAGCCGGGCGGACGCGGCCGGGCGGGCCGAGGAGGCACTGCGCAAGGTGCAGATCTCCGACCCGGGCCGGGTGCTGCACTCCTACCCGCATCAGCTCTCCGGCGGGATGCTGCAGCGCGTGGTGATCGCGATGGCCCTGGGCGCGGAGCCGAACCTGCTCATCCTCGACGAGCCAACCACGGCCCTCGACGCCACCGTGGAAGCCGAGATCCTCGAGCTCATATCCTCGCTGCGCGAGGAGTTCAGCACCGCGATCCTGTTCATCAGCCACAACCTGGCTGTGATCGCGAAGATGTGCGAGCGCGTCGGGGTCATGTACGCCGGCGAACTGGTCGAGGAGGGCCCGGCGCACGAGGTCTTCGAGCAGCCGCGGCACCCGTACACGGTCGGCCTGCTGCGCTGCATCCCGCGCCGCGGCCAGCGCAAGGACCACGGCCGCCTGGACACGATCCCCGGCTTCCTGCCCGCGCCCGGCGAGGTGCCGGCCGCGTGCGTGTTCGCCCAGCGCTGCGCGCTGGCCGACGAACGCTGCACCACCGAGTCGCCGCCGCCCTACCCGGTCGGCGAAGACCGGACCGCCCGCTGCCACCATCACGAGCGAGCCCCGATGCTGCCCCGGGCCACCCCGGAGGACGTGCGCCTGCCCGCCCCCGACAGCGACGCCGCGCCTGTGATCTCGCTGCGCGGGGTGGCCAAGACCTACACCGTGCGCCACGACAAGGTTCCGGCGCTGGTCGACGTCGACCTCGACCTGTACCTGGGCGAGACGCTCGGCCTGGTGGGAGAGTCCGGGAGCGGTAAGACCACGCTGGCCCGGGTGCTGGTCGGCCTGACGCCCCCCGACGCGGGCTCGTCGCTCGAACTGGAGGGCCGCGCGCTGGCGCCGCTGGCCACCAAGCGCAGCCGCGAGCAGCTCAAGGGCATGCAGATCATTTTCCAGAACCCCGACTCGGCGCTGAACCGGCGGCACAGCGTGCGCCACCTGATCGACCGGTCCCTGACCAAGCTGGCCGGCCTGACCGGCGCGGAGCGCGAGCAGTCGCTGCAGGAGATCGTCCGCTCGGTCCGGATGGAGCCCCGCCACCTGGGGCTGCGCCCGGCCCAGCTCTCCGGCGGGCTCAAGCAGCGGGTGGCCATCGCCCGGGCGTTCGCCGGGAAGCCACGCGTGCTGGTCTGCGACGAGCCCACCTCGGCGCTGGACGTGTCGGTGCAGGCGGCGATCCTGAATCTGCTGGCTGACCTGCAAGCCAAGGAGCGGGTGACCTACCTGTTCATCTCCCACGACCTGGGCGTGGTCCGCTACCTGGCCGACCGGATCGCCGTGCTGTACCTGGGCCGGGTCATGGAGTACGCGAGCGCCGAGGCGGTGTTCACCGGCCCGCATCACCCCTACACCGAGGCCCTGCTTTCGGCGGTGCCGAGCCTCGACGGCGCGCAGCGGGAGCGGATCATCCTCAGCGGGGAGATCCCGAGCCCGGCTCAGCCGCCGTCGGGATGCGTGTTCCACACTCGCTGCCCGCGCCGGCTGTCCAGCGGAATCTGCGAGTCGACCGAGCCCCCGCTGGCCGAAGTCGAGCCGGGGCACTCGATGCGCTGCCACATACCGCCGTCCGAATTGCGCGCCCTGCAGCAGATCGAGAACTAAGCGTCAGCCGCCGGGACCAAGCGATATTGAATGGATATGAACAGCAGGCTTGTTTGAGCTGTCCCGCACGGTAGGGTTCCCTATCCGACGCCGTGGGTCACCCGACGGCGAGCCTAGGTCAAGGGGGTGTCATGGACACCGGACACATCGACCACGGACGGCTGGACAACCTGCGCAGAGGGCGAGGGCCCGTTCAGGAACACGTCATCGACGAATTCCTCGCCGGGCATATCTCCAGGCGCGCGTTCATCCGCCGCGGCACGATGATGGGCATATCGGCGACCGCGCTCGGCGGCATCCTGGCCGCCTGCGGCAGCTCGAGTTCCAGTCCGACCAGCTCAGGCTCGGCGCCCAAGGGCAAGGCGGGCGCGACGATCAGGGCAGGCATCCTGGTCCCCGCGGCGGCGATCAACCCGATCACCATCGCCGACCAGGGCGGCCTCGAGCTGATCGGCAACGTCGGCGAGTTCCTCGTCTTCACCGACACGGACCTGAACTACCACCCGTGGCTGGCGACCAGCTGGAGCCCGAACGCCGACGCCTCGGTGTGGACCTTCAAGATCCGGCAGGGCGTGAAGTTCAACGACGGCACCCCGATGACGGTGGACGACGTCGTCTACAGCTTCAAGAGCCAGGCCGACCCGTCGAGTTCATCGAACGCCCTGTCCGTGTTCGGCGGCACGCTCACCCCGGACGGCGTCGTCAAGGTCGACGACAGCACCGTCGCCTTCCACCTCGAGCACCCGGACGCGGGCTGGGTCGACGCGGTGTCCGAGGACAACTACAACATGATCATCGTCCCGAACGGGTTCGACTTCTCCAACTACCAGAAGACCTTCCCCGGTACCGGCCGGTTCATGATGTCGAGCTACACCCCGAACGTGGGCGCGACTTACGTGCGTAACCCGCATTACTGGGGGACGAAGGCGCTGCCCGCCAAGATCGAGTGGACCTTCTACGCGGATGAGGCGCCGATGTCGGCCGCCCTCCAGGCGGGCTCGATCGACTGCCTCGACCAGTTCTCCGTCGCCACCAGCCCGCAGCTGCTGAACGGGAACTACAACGTCATCAGCCTGAAGGCGGCCACGCACCGGGAACTCTCGATGCGCTGTGACATGACCCCGTTCACCAACAAGCTCGTGCGCCAGGCCATCGCCTACACCCTGGACCGGCCCGCGATCGTGGCCGCGCTGTTCAAGGGCTACGCCGAGGTCGGGAACGACAGCCCGTTCGCCCCGATCTTCAAGTCAACGGACTTGAGCATCCCGCAGCGGACGCAGAACCTGACGAAAGCCAAGCAACTGCTGGCCCAGGCCGGGGTTGGGCGCGGATTCTCGACCCCGCTGCTCACCGAGACGACCCAGGAAATCCCGCACTTCGCCGAGATCGTCAAGCAATCGGCGGCCCAGATCGGGGTGGACATCGCGCTCACGATCGAGACGCCGACGAAGTACTACGGCACGGCCGTGTTCGGGAAGTCGGACTGGCTGGACGGTGAGATGAGCCTGGTCGACTACGGCGCCCGCGCCGTCCCCAACTTGTACCTGCAGGCGCCACTCCAGACGATCAACGCCAAGACCGGCGCGGGCTCCTGGAACGCGGCCCATTTCAATGACTCCACCTACGACACACTCTCGAATGAGTTCATCGCCGCGGTGGACCTGTCCAGCCAGCGGCGCATCGCGGGCCAGATCGAGACGCTTCTGCTCGACGAGACGCCGATCATCTTCGCCTACTTCTACGACTACCTGAGCGCGTCGCAGAAGAACGTCACCGGCACGTACCCGACGGCGCAGGCCCAGTTCTTCCTGTGGAACGCGACCAAGAGCTGAGCGCGGCGGCACCGAGAGCCTGTGATCACGCCAGACGACGCCAACGACCAGCCGCCTGGCCTGATCAGCGCGCCCGCTGACCTCGATCCCGGGCTCATCGTGCGCATCGCCGCCGGGGAACGGGCGCGGATCGCGCCCGCGCTGCTCGCGGCGGTGGACCGGCAGGCCGCAGCGGCGCGCGAGGTGCTGCGGCGCGGCGATCCGGTGTACGGCGTGAACACGGGTATGGGCGCGATGGTCGGCGTCCGTCTCAGCGAGGCCGAGCAGGTCGCCCACCAGCGCAACCTGATGCTGGCCCGGGCGACCGGCGGCCCGCCGTGGCTGGACGCGGCTGAGGTGCGCGCGATCATCGCGGTCCGGCTGCGCACGTTCCTGTCCGGCGATAGCGGCGTGTCCGCTGGGCTGTGCCAGCGGCTGGCCGCCCTGCTCGACGCGGGCATCGTCCCGGCCGTGCCCCGGACCGGGGTGGGCTGTGCGGGCGAGATCATTCCTCTGGCCCATGCGTTCGGGCCCCTGGTCGGGATCGGCCTGGTGCTCAGCCGGTCCGGCCAGACGGTGCCCGCCTCGGAGGCACTGCGCTCATCGGGGCTCGGGGAATTCGGCCTCGGCCCGAAAGAAGGCCTCGCGCTGCTGGCCGGCGTCCCCGGCGCGACCGCCCTGGCCCTGCTGCGCCTGGCCGAGGCCAGGGCGCTCGAGGCGGCGATGGAGGCGGCGGCAGCGCTGTCGATCGCGGCGGCCAGTGCGTCCCGCGACCCGTACTCCCACGCCTGTGCCCGGGGCGACGAGATCCTGGCCGGGGTGCTCGGCCGGCTGCGCGCCGTCATTGGTGACCAGCCCGAGCCCCGGGCCCTGCAGGCGCCGGTGTCGTTCCGGGTGGCCGGCCCGGTCCTCACCCAGGTACTGCGGGCCGGCGACGCGCTGGCCGCCGCGATCGAGCGCGCGCTCGCCGGGGTGACCGACTCGCCGGCGTTCCTGGACGGGAAGTTCGTGGGCACCGCGGGATTCCACGGGATCGGCCTCACCGCCCACTGCGACCAGCTCACCGCGGCGTTCTCACATGCGGCCGAGGTCTCCACGGCGCGCCTGCACCGGCTGCTCGACGCCAAGGTCACCGGCCTGCCCGCGCAGCTGGCCGCCCGGCCTGGCCCGGACGCCGGGCTGGTCGCCGTGCACAAGCGGGCCGCCGGTGAAATTCACGCACTGCGCCGGCTGGCCATCCCGGCCTCGGTCGGCCTCATCGAGACCTCAGGCGGCCAGGAGGACGTGCAGTCGTTCGCCTGGGAGGCCGCCGAGACGCTTGGCGCCGCCCTGCGGCACGCCCGGGTCGTCACCGCTTGTGAGCTGCTGACTGCATATCAGGCGTGCTCGTTGTCGCAGCGCAGCGCGCCGGCCGGATGTGGTGCGCTGCTGGCCCGGCTGACCGAGATCATCGGCCCGATCGGCGCGGACCGGCCTTTCGGTCAGGACATCGAGCGCCTGATCCGGGACTATGATGGCCTTTTCCTAGACCATGCCTTGGAGGTCTAGTGTCGATTGCCATCACCGCCCCCGGCGGCTCAAACGCGGACCAGCCCGATCGGGTTGGCACCGGCCTGAAACAAGGCTGGGGCGTCAGCCCCGAGCGGCAGCAAGCGATCGTCGACACGCTGCACGGCCTCGTGCCGCGGACCGGGCGCCTATCCGCCGCCCAGTTGCGTGCCGTCACGGTCGAGCTCGCGGCGCGCCCTGAGCTTTGGGCGGACCTCGTCGTTCACGACCCCGACGTGCGCTGGTACCTGCCGCTGCACCGGTCGAATGCGTGCGACGTCTGGCTGCTGGCCTGGGAGCACGGCCAGGACACCGACTGGCATGACCACGGCGGGTCCTCGGGGTCGTTCGCCGTGGCCGAGGGCAGCCTGATCGAGCAGTACCGCATCCCGAGCGGGCGCAGGCTTGGCCGCAGGCAACTGCTGGCCGGCGAGGCAGTGGTGTTCGGGCCCGGGCACGTCCACGACGTCGCCCACGGCGGCGATGCCTCCGCGATCAGCATCCACGCCTACTCACCGCCGCTGATGGCGATGACGTACTACCGGCCAACCGTCTACGGCCTGATCGCCACCCAGACCGTGGCGATCGACGGTCCGGAAGGCGCCCGCGGCCGCGGCGGCGCGGACACCGCACTGGCCGATGCCACCGCTTCGGCAGCGGGCATCATCCAGCAGGCGCTGCCCGCGCACGCACCCAGCATCGCTGACCTGATGGCGGAGGCCCGCAGCGGCCTGGCCAGGCTCCGGCCCGAGGCCGCGTTGGCGGCTCTCACGGATGGGGCCGTGCTGGTCGACATCCGCCCGCTGGAACAGCGGATCGTCGAGGGGGAGGTTCCCGGAGCGATCATCATCGGCCGCAACGTGCTCGAGTGGCGGCTCGACCCGCGCAGCGATGCCCGCATTCCCGCCCTGGCCCGGTCCGATGCCCGGATCATCGTCATGTGCTCGGAGAGCTACGCCTCAACGCTGGCCGCGGCGAGCCTGCGGCGGATCGGCTTGCAAGAGGCGACCGATCTCGAGGGCGGATTCCAGGCCTGGAAGGCGGCCGGCCTGCCCACACGCCCGGCTCAGTCTCTCGGCTGAGCCGCGCCTGGCCAGCGCTTCCCGCCCAGCCACCGGGCCGGGCCGCGCGGTGGCAGGGAATAATAGGCTTCCAGGGCTCGTTGGACATGAGTTCCCGGCCACTGATGCATCGCTCTTCTGGTGCACGGCTCTTCGCGACCCGGCGGCCGGCCTTCACTCAGCCATCCTTCCCAGGCGAATTCCCGAGGCACTCAGCAATGTTCCAGGCCAGTAAGGCGCGCGGTCACGAGGCGCACAGCCACCACCGGGACGTATCCGGCGGCTGGCTGCGCCCGGCCGTATTCGGTGCCATGGACGGCCTGGTCACCAACGTGTCCCTGATCGCGGGGGTCGGCGGCGGCGGCGGCTCGACGCACACCCTGGTGCTGGCTGGCCTGGCCGGACTGTCCGCTGGGGCGTTCTCGATGGCCGCTGGTGAGTATGTCTCCGTGTCTTCACAGAACGAGCTGGTCGCATCCGAGGTCCGCCGGGAGCAGTTCGAGCTCGAGAACCATCCCGAAGCCGAGCGGCGGGAGCTGGCCGCCGTGTTCAGGCAGCGCGGCGTGGACGCGAACCTGGCCGACGAGGTGGCCCGGCAGGTCTCCGCCCGCCCGGAAGAGGCGCTCCGGCTACACGTCCGCGAGGAGCTCGGGGTCGATCACAGAGAGCTGCCATCCCCGGTCATCGCGGCCGGCGCATCGCTGGTGACGTTCGCACTCGGCGCGCTGATCCCGCTGATTCCCTACCTGGCCGGGTTCGGCTCGCTCGCCTTCGCACTGGCGCTGGCCGCCATCGCCGCCTTCATCGGCGGCGGGCTGGTGTCGTGGGTGACCGATCGCCCGTTCCTGCGGGGGGCACTGCGCCAGCTGCTGCTGGCCGGCGTGGCCGCGGGCCTGACCTACGGGATCGGAAGCCTGGTAGGCGCCCTCGCCGCGTGAGCGGCTACCTGGCCCTCCCGGCCGTGGCCGGCGAACGCGAGGATGCGCCCTGCACGCGCCTGTTCGTCGACACCTCCCGGGCAGGCTCACGGCGGTGGTGCGAGATGAGCGGATGCGGCAACCGCACCAAGGCGGCCGGGTTCCGGGCGCGCCACCCGGCCAGCCCCGCGAGCCACGGTGCCCGCCGCTGACGGCCGTCCCGCCGGTCCGATTACCAGGAGTCGGACCCGAACGAGTCCTCGGCGTGCCCGCCAGAAACGGACAGCAACTCCAGATCGGCCTCGACCATCATCGCGACCAGCTCCTCGAATCCGATCTTCGGCTCCCAGCCGAGCTCGCTGGCGGCCTTGGCCGGGTTCGCGCACAGCCGGTCCACCTCGGCCGGCCTGATAAAGGCGGCATCGGTCACCACGTGGTCCCGCCAATCAAGGCCCACCACCCCGAAGGCCAGCTCCACCAGCTCGCCGACGCCATGCATGACGCCCGTCCCCACCACGTAGTCGGCGGGCTCGTCCCGGCTCAGCATCAGGTGCATCGCACGCACGTAGTCGCCGGCGAATCCCCAGTCCCGGCTGGCCCCCAGGTTGCCGAGGCGCAGCTGCCGCTCGTAGCCGAGCTTGATCTTGGCGGCGCCAAGCGACACCTTGCGGGTGACGAACTCCGCGCCCCGGCGCGGCGACTCGTGGTTGAACAGGATGCCGGACACCGCGAACATGCCGTAAGACTCGCGGTAG
>Ga0335074_10008891_pt1 | contig 13986 bp, 8 predicted proteins | sample Lox_Sample_23_FD_206715 | JGI IMG/M metagenome (GOLD analysis project Ga0335074, IMG submission 206715) | Soil microbial communities from Loxahatchee National Wildlife Refuge, Florida, United States - Lox_Sample_2.3 | ecosystem: Environmental > Terrestrial > Soil > Wetlands | place: USA: Florida...
AACCGACCTTGGCCGCGTCGAGCAGGTCGCGTGCCTCATCGAGGCGGCCGGCCCGGGCGGCCGTCCGGCCGAGCACGCTCAGCGCGAACGCCGTCTCCGACAGCGCGCCCGAGGCCTGCAGCACGCGCAGCGCGGGCCGGGCCACGTCATCGGATTCGGCGTAAAGTCCCTGATCCGACAGGATCTCGCCGACGTTGCACGCGGCGATGGCCGCGTTCCACTGGTCACCGACGCGATCGAAGGTCTGGGCCGCGCGCCGGTAGTATGCGAGCGCGGTCACCCAGCGGCCCTCGAAGTAGGCCCTGATGCCGAGCTGGTTCAGGGCCTTGGCCTGCCAGCCCAGCTCGCCGAGTTCCTCCCAGATGGCCAGCGATTGCTCGGCCCAGGGCTCGCTGTCGAACCGGCCGCGGGCGACGTCGGCGGCATCGAGGAGTTGCAAGGCCTGCGCGAGGACGTCGCGTGCACCTGCGCTCTCGGCCGCCGCGATCGCGGCCTCGCAGGCGTGCTGGGCGTCGCCGTTGCGGCCCTGCCACTGTCGGATCATCGCGGTTTGCACAAGCAGCCGGGCGTCCATGCGTTGCGCCTGCGGGTCGGTCAGGCCCTCCAGGATCCGGCGACCGCTGGTAATCCAGCGCAGCGCCTGGGATAGGCCGCCGGTCCGCACGACCACCTGCGCGGTCTTCAGCCTCAGCCTGGCCAGCGCGATCCGGTCGTCGCTGAGCAGCTTCCTGGCGGCGGCGTACGCGCGCCCGGCCGCGGCGAACTCGCCGAGTCGGTACCTGATGTCGGCGTAAGCCTCGGCGGTGTGCGCGATCTCTTCGGGGTCGGGGTGGCGCTTGCGCCTGGTCGCGTCCAGCGAGCGGGCGAAAAAGATCGCCGCCTCCGCGTTGGCGTAGACCACCGCGGCCTGCTCGCCGGCCACCCGCGCGTAGTGCGCGGCGGGCCCGTAGTTCTGGGCGTGGTAGAAGTGCACGGAGAGCAACCCGGCGTCGGCCTCCGGAGTCACCCCGGCCCTGCGCTCGAGGGCCCGGCCGAGACCGTCGTGCAGCTGCCGCCTGCGGCGGAACGACAGGCCCTGGTAGGCGGTGTCCCTGACCAGCGCGTGGCGGAAGCGCAGGCTGCCGTCCTCATCGGGCTGGACGAACGCGCCGAGGCGTTCCCACTGGCCCGCCGACGGCGGCTGCCCGAGCACCTCGGCGAGCAGGTCCTGATCGATGCGCATCCCGGCGACGGCCACGGCCCGCAGCGCGTCCCGGTCCGCGGGCGCCAAGCGGTCGATCTCCGCGGCGACCACGTCCTCGATGGACTCCGGGAGCACCGCGGCATCGCCGCCCTGGGCCGCGACACGGACCAGTTCCCTGGCGAATAGCGGGTTGCCGGTCGACCGCTCGGCGATGGCCGAGAGCTGGTGGGGCAACAGCGGGGCGGCCCTGGTCTCCCAGCTGCACAGCGCCGTGGCTTCCTGCTGACCGAGCGGCTCGAGTACGAGGTGCGCGTCGGCGGTTCCAGTCAGCTGGGGCTGGCGGGATTCCGTGCTGGTGAACACGACCAGCCAGGGATGACTGGCGATATCGGCGAGCAGCCTGGCGAGCAGGCTGGCGGAGGCGTCGTCGATGAACTGGGTGTCCTCGATGACCATGATGGCCGGTTCGCGCAGCAACGCGCCGATCAGCTCGGCCACGGTCAGCTCCAGGCGCGGCCGCAGGAATTCGGCGGCGAGCGCGGCCACTTCTGGGGTCGGCGGCAGGTCGGCGCCGACGACGGCCGCCAGCAGCGGCAGCCATGGCCCGAGCGCGGCGGCGTGCTGTTCCATCGCGTCGGCAATGGCCGCCAGCGCGGTCTGGGGCCCGGCCGACCCAGGCACGCTGAGCAGTTCCCTGAGCATGGCGTCGATCAGCGCGTAGGGTGTCCCCGCGGCGTACCGGTCACAGGTGACCAGCAGCGTGAGCTCGTCGGCCTTGATGATCAGCTCGTCGACCAGCCGGGACTTGCCGATGCCGGGAGGCCCGGCGATCTCCGCGATCTGGCCGTGGCCCGTGCGGGCGGTGGCCAGCGCCGCGCGCAGCCTGCCGATCTCCGCCTGCCGTCCCACCAGGGGCGGCACGTCCGCGTCGCTTCGGCGCGACGCTCGCTGCGCCGGGCCGACCACGACCGCGTTCACCGGCTTGGACTTGCCCCTGACCGAGAACGCCGGCACCGGGGTGAGGTGGAACCCGCTGTCCGGGCCGTCCAGCAGCGCCGTCGTGGCGAGCAGCTGGCCCGGCTGGGCCCGGCCCAGGACGCGCGCGGCCAGGTTGACGGCGTCCCCCTTCACCGAGTACGTCCGGCGGTAGGGGGGGCCGAAGTCACCGGCGTACACGCGCCCGGCGTTGGCGCCCGCCCTGACCGATAGCGGTCCGCTGTACTCGACCACTGCCCGGGCCGCGCGCAGGAGCCGCTGCTCGTTATGACCCTCGCTGCGCGGGGCACCGGAGACCATCATGATCTTCCCGCCGTCCGGGCTGATGTCGGTCTCGAAGAACGTGACGTCGGACCGGTGGCAGGCTTCCTGGGCCAGGCTGACCAGCTCGTGCAGGGCGGCCGCGGTCTCCTGCGATCCGCGGTCGGCCAGCAGCTGGTCCGTGCCCGTGTACTCCACGAAGGCCACCGCGACCCGACGGTGCTCGCCCTCGCGGGCGCCGCCGAGCACGTAGTCCGCGATCGGGCGGGGCAGGGCGCTGACCAGGTCCAGGCCGGTCACGTCGCTGCGCCCCCACTCGCGCTGCTCCACCGCCGGCGCGGCGCGCAGCAGCCGCCCGGGCCCCTTCGCCCCGCCCAGCACCCGGGGGTCGACCAGCGCCGCGGTCGCCGGGCTCAGGAGGATCTCCCCCGCGTCCGCGGCGTCTTCCATGAGCGCGACCTCGGTCGCGGCCGGGCCGGTGATGACCAGCTCGCGATGCTGGGTACCGACCAGGAAGAAGGCCACGGGACCGGAATGCACGCCGACCGCCAGCCGCAGGCTGGCCGAGCCGGCCGTGGCCCGGACCTGGCCGACCCGGCGGAGCACCCTGCGCATCTCCCACGCCGCCCGGCTCGCCAGGGCCGGGTGCTCGTCGCCCTCGAACAGGAGCAGCACGGCGTCGCCGCCCCACTTCACCAGCCACGCGCCGTAACTGAACGCGACGGCGAGCAGGTCGGTGAAGACCGCGCTCAGGATGTCGCTCATCTCCTCAGCGCCGACCGCCCCCGCGCGCGCCAGCCGTTCGGTCAGGGCCGTGAATCCGGAGATATCGACAAACGCGAGCGTGCCGTCGACCTCGCGGTATACCGCGTCCGGGGAGTCCCTGAGCCAGTCGATGACCAGGTCGGCCACGTACGGTCGCAAGATCTCGCCGTCACGCACCCGGTATCACCACAGGACCATCGTAAGCACGGACATTAAGGATCGCTGAAGAGCCGCTCAGGCGGCGGGAAGCTCTACGGTGACGTCGACCACGCCCCGGCGGGTCTCGCCCGAGGACAGGGGCCCGGCCGTGGCGAGCAACGCCAGCGACGCCCGGTTGTCGGCGTCGACGACCGTGCGGATCCGGCGGAGCCCGGGAGGACGCCGCTCCATCAGCGCGCGGACCAGGGCCGCGCCGATGCCATGGCCCTGCCACTGGTCGGCGACGGTGACGGCGATGTCGGCGGTGGCCGGATCGGACGGGTCCTGGATCAGCCGGGCGACGCCGACCGGTTGCTCCGGCCCGCCGGGCGGGAAGACCACGAGCACCAAGGCGACGTGGTGCACCCCGTCGACGTCTCCGACGAGCCGGCCGATCATCGCCTCGTCCAGGTCGCTCAGCGGGGCCAGGAACCGGCTCCGCCGTGACTCGGGCGATAGCCGCCGGAACCCCTCGCGGAGCGTCCTCGCGTCGGACGGCAGCAGGGGCCAGATCAGCGCGGGGGTACCGTCGCGCAGAGCGACCTCCCCCGGCAGGGTGGTGTCCACGATCGTGACAACGCCGCGGGCCCGGGGATTAGTTCTCCAGGCCCCCTCGGACGGCGGGCCAGACCACCGGGAACAGGGGATGATCCATGGCGGCGCCGGCGGGAAGTTCACCCGGCAGGTCAAACGGCGGTGAGGTCCGCCAGGCGCGCGGTGCGTGCCTGGCCTCGGCCGACAGGTACCGCAGCGACAGGATCCTGCGCCGCGTCGGGTACCCGAACCCGGGCGCTCCGTGGACGGTCAGGAAGTCGAAGAAGATGGCATCACCGGGCTCCAGGTCGAACCGCTTGATGTCGAACGCGCCGGGGTCGGCGTCGATGTCGGGCAGTTCGGCCAGGCTTCCCTCGGGAAACCAGCGGGCCTCCTTACTCAGGAACGTGCGGGGCATCAGCCAGGGTCCGCGGTGCGAGCCTGCCACCAGTTCCAGGCATCCGCCGGCGGGCACCGGGTCCACCGGGATCCAGGCGCTCACCCCGCGGCCGTCGACGTTGTAGTAGGGCTGATCCTGGTGCCAGGGCGTGCGCTGCTTGGTCCGGCCCTCCTTGACCAGGACGTGATCGTGGTAGAAGCGGACCTGCGGCGTCGCCATCAGCGCGGCGGCCAGCGCGGGGACCCGCGAGTACCTGGCCAGCTGCTCGATCTGCGGGATCTCCCGCCACCGGCAGAAGTCCTCGGTGAAGGCGCCCGGATCATCGGCGGAGCTGGCCACCTGGGCCAGCGGGCCCGGCGAGGCCAGCACCGCCTCGATCGCCGCGGCGGCCGCCGCCACCTCAGGACCCTGGAGCACCGAGCGCAGGCACACGACCCCGTCCCTGGCGAACGCCGCTACCGCGTCTTCAGGCACCGACTCCATGGCGGAACTCTACGTGTCACCATTGGCTCCATGACGTCGAAGCGCCCGTATGAGCTGGTCTCGACCCCCGAGGGCATCGTGGCGCGGGTCCGGCTGCGGGGCCGGTCGGTGCTGTCGATCCCGCTGCTGAACCGGGGTACGGCCTTCACGCTGGACGAGCGGGAGGTGCTCGGGCTGACCGGCCTGCTCCCCGACGGCGTCTCGACGATCGAGACCCAGCTGCACCGCGTCTACGCGCAGTACCTGCACCAGCCCGACGACCTGGCCAAGAACCTGTTCCTCGGGAACGTGCGCGACCGCAACGAGGTGCTGTTCTACCGGCTGCTCGTCGAAGACCTCGAGGAGATGCTGCCGATCGTCTACACCCCCACGGTGGGCACCGCGATCGAGCGGTACAGCCTGGAGTTCGGCCGCCCGCGCGGGGTGTACCTGTCGGTGAACCGCCCCGACCAGGTCGAGACGGCCCTGCTCAACTACGGGCTGGGACCCGATGAGGTCGACCTGATCGTGGCGACGGACTCGGAGGGCATCCTGGGCATCGGCGACTGGGGGGTCGGCGGCATCGCCATCGCGATCGGGAAGCTCGCCCTGTACACCGCGGCGGCCGGCGTGCACCCCGGGCGGGTCATCCCCGTCGTCCTGGACACCGGGACCGACAACCCGGCCCTGCTGGCCGAGGAGGTGTACCTGGGCAACCGGCATCCGCGGGTCCGTGGCGAGCGGTACGACGAGCTGATCGACGCCTACGTCAAGACCGCGACCCGGCTGTTCCCGCAGGCGATGCTCCACTGGGAGGACTTCGGCGCGGCCAACGCCCGCCGCATCCTGCTGAAGTACTCCGATTCCTGCTGCACGTTCAACGACGACATGCAGGGCACGGCCGCCGTGGTGGTCGCCGCCGCGCTGGGCGCGGTCCGGGCCGCCGGGAGCCGGATGCGCGATCAGACGATCGTGGTCCACGGCGCGGGCACCGCCGGGATCGGGATCGCGGACGCGCTGCGCCAGGTGATCGTCGACGATGGGCTGAGTCCCGCCGAGGCCACCAGGTGCTTCTACGCGGTCGACCGGCTGGGGCTGCTGACCAGCGACTACGCCGGGCCCGTCCGGGACTACCAGGCCCCCTACCTGCGTGAGGCCGCCGAGGTCAGTGGCTGGCGGCGCGACCAGGACGGGGGCATCGGCCTGGCCGAGGTGGTGAGCAGGACCCGGCCGACCATGCTGATCGGGACCTCCACCCAGCCGGGGGCCTTCTGCGAGGCGATCGTCACCGAGATGGCCGCCCACGCGGACCGGCCGATCATCATGCCGCTGTCCAACCCGACCTCGCACGCCGAGGCCCGGCCCGCCGACCTGGTCGCGTGGACCGGGGGGCGCGCGCTCATCGCCACCGGCAGCCCGTTCGGGCCGGTCATGTACGGCAATCGCCGGTACGAGATCGCGCAGGCCAACAACGCGCTCATCTTCCCGGGCCTGGGGCTCGGGGTCACCGTCTGCCGGGCCCGCCGCGTCAGCGACGGGATGCTGGCCGCCGCGGCGCACGCCCTGGCCGGGCTGTCGGACGCCGGCGCGCCCGGCGCGCCGCTGCTGCCCCCGGTGGGGACCCTGCGCGAGACCTCCGCCGTGGTCGGCGCCGCCGTCGCCCGGGCGGCGCAGGCCGAGGGGCTGGCCGACCGGCCGCTCGACGATCCCGACCGCCAGGTGCGCGAGGCCATGTGGGCGCCCGCCTACCCGAAGGTGGAGGCCGTTTGATCGGCGCGCCGACCGGGCGTGCCAGGATGACGCCATGACCGACCCGCGCGCGGGCCAGCCGGCCGCAGCCCAGGATCTCGTGGACATCGCGAAGCTGGTGACCGCCTACTACGCCCTGCACCCCGACCCGGGGGACCCCGCGCAGCGGGTCTCGTTCGGCACGTCGGGTCACCGCGGATCGGCGTTCACGGCGACCTTCAACGAGGATCACATCCTGGCCACCACCCAGGCGATCTGCGAGTACCGCGCAGGCCACGGGATCGACGGGCCGCTGTACCTGGGCGCGGACACGCACGCGCTGTCCGCGCCGGCCCAGGCCAGCGCGCTGGAGGTACTCGCGGCCAACGGCGTTCGGGTGCTGGTAGACGCCCGCGGCGGGTATACGCCCACGCCCGCGGTGTCGCGCGCCATCCTGGCCCACAACGCCGGCGCGGGACCCCGGGCCGACGGGATCGTGGTCACGCCCTCGCACAACCCGCCGTCGGACGGCGGGTTCAAGTACAACCCGCCCGACGGCGGGCCCGCGGGCACGGACATCACCCAGCAGATCCAGGACCGGGCGAACGACCTGCTCGCTTCGAGTCTTAGGGGCGTGCGCCGGATCCCATACGCCAGGGCCATGGCGGCCGACACAACCGGGAAGTTCGATTTCCAACGTGACTATGTGGAAGCCCTGCCGCAGGTCGTGGACCTGGACGCGATCAGGGCCGCCGGGGTGCACATCGGGGCCGACCCGCTCGGCGGCGCGAGCGTGGCGTACTGGGGCGAGATCGGAGACCGGTTCGGCCTGGACCTGACCGTGGTCAACCGGGAGGTCGACGAGACGTTCCGGTTCATGACGCTGGACTGGGACGGCAAGATCCGGATGGACTGCTCGTCGCCCTACGCCATGGCCAGCCTCATTTCCAAACAGCACGAGTTCACGGTCGCGACCGGGAACGACACCGACGCCGACCGGCACGGCATCGTCACGCCCGACGCGGGCCTGCTCAACCCCAACCACTACCTCGCGGTCGCCATCGACTACCTGTACCGGCACCGCGGCGGCTGGCCGGCCGGGGCGGCCGTCGGCAAGACCCTGGTCAGCTCCTCGATGATCGACCGGGTGACCGCCGGCCTGGACCGGGCGCTGCTCGAGGTGCCCGTCGGGTTCAAGTGGTTCGTCCCCGGGCTGCTCGACGGCTCGGTGGCGTTCGGCGGCGAGGAGAGCGCCGGGGCGTCGTTCCTGCAGCGCGACGGGTCGGCCTGGACCACCGACAAGGACGGGATCATCCTGGCCCTGCTGGCCTCGGAGATCACCGCCGTGACCGGGCACTCCCCGTCGCAGCTCTACCGTGACCTCACCGACCGCTACGGGGACCCGGTCTACGCGCGGATCGACACCGCGGCCACCCGGGCGCAGAAGGCGGCGCTGGCCAAGCTGTCCCCGTCGCAGGTCCCGGCCACCGAGCTGGCGGGCGAGGAGATCACCGCGAAGCTGACCACCGCCCCGGGCAACGGCGCCCCGATCGGCGGGCTCAAGGTGGTCGCCGCCTCCGGCTGGTTCGCCGCCCGGCCCTCGGGCACCGAGGACGTGTACAAGCTCTACGCCGAATCCTTCCGCGGCCCTGAGCACCTGGCCGCGATCCAGGATCAGGCCAGGCAGATCATCGCCGCCGCCATCGGCTAGCCCTGGCGTTGGCCCGTATCGGCGCGCTGCCTTAGGGTTTGGGCATGGCGGACCCGCAATCCGGCCGAGACGGCCAGAGCGACCTGCCTGCTACCGTCGCCGGCCAGGAACTCCGCGCATCACACGCAGACCGGGATCAGGTAGTGGAACTGCTGCGGGTTGCCGCCGGGGACGGCCGGCTGTCGCCGGAGGAACTGGACGACCGCCTGGAACGCGCGCTGACCGCCAGGACCTACGCCGAGCTTGCGGCGCTGACTGCCGACCTGCCGGCCACGCCGGGTGCCGCTGTCGTGCCGCCTGGCGCGGGCGCGGTGAGCGCCACTCCGAAGGATCTGGTCCGGATCGACGTCCGCGGCAGCAGCATCCGCCGGGATGGCCGCTGGGTAGTGCCCAAAGAACTGGACGTCAAGGTGAGAGGCGGCGGCGTGACGCTGGACTTCACCGAGGCAGTGATCACGCAGCCGCTCCTGCGCATCACCGCCGAGGTGACAGGCGGGGAGCTCAGGCTGATCACCAGGCCGGGCATCGAGGTGGACGCCGGTGACATATCCGTGCACGGCGGCAGCGTCACGCTGCCCGAGCCGCCCGGCCCTGGCGTCCCCGTCTACCTGCGCGTCGAACTCGCAGGGTCGGTTCGCGGCGCAGGCATCACCGCCGGGCCGCCCCCTCCGCCCCGCCGGCCGCGACGCACGTTCTGGCAATGGCTGCGCCGTGCCCCGCGTCCCCCCGCCATCGCTAGCCGAGCCGTGCGGTGAGCTTCGCCTACCGGCCGAACGCGGCTCGGGTTGCGGCTGCGGTGGAGCTGAAGTACCCCGGTGGTTCGATGAAGCCCCACTCGTTGAATCTCGAGCCGTTGGTGAGGGCGCGCCGGTAGCCGAAACAGGCGAGGTAGAGCGTCCGGATATACATGACCGCCTCGAGCCGGTCGAGTTCGTCGTCGGTCGGCTCGACGTGCCGGCGGTAGGCGTTGACAGCAGCGTCGATCCACTCCTGGTTCGGCCGGCGTGGGTTCCACGAACCCGTGCCCCAGATCAGGTAAGCGAAGTCGGCGAGGCGCGGTCCGCGCCCGGACGCCTTCCAGTTGATCGCGACTGGCCCTTGTTCGCTCAGGACGGCGTGATCGGGGGCGTGAAGGAGGTTTCCGTGGAGCAAGCCCTCCGGTAGGCCGTGACCGTCGTCGGCCGAGCGTACCTGGTCGCGGAGCTGCTCGAATCGTGCGCGCTCGCCGGCCGGGACCTTCGTGTCGACGGCATCGAGAAACGACAGGGCGGCCAGCAGGTCCTGACGCGGAGTGCCCTCGCGGCTCGGGTCCTCACCACTGGCTCCACCCGGGCGGCCGGCGGAATCGTCGTACGGCAGCGCGTGTAGCCGTCCGAGCAGCTCACCCATCATGGCGAACTTCGCGGCACCGTCGGGGAGCTGGGCGCCTTCGACGAACCGCGTCACGAGGACCGCGCTGCCATCGAAGTCAGATACCGCATCGACGGCCGCCAGGCGCTCCGCGGGATAGTCCTGCCGCTCCAGGAATCCCAGGATCGCGGCGTCGCCCTCAACACCAGCACGCGGCCGAGCGGGGGGAAACGCGCGGGCGACCCACGGGCTGCCGTCATGGCGGTCAATGCGGAACACGTAGGTCTTGTGCACGCTGAGCTTCGTCGCCGCGACCGGGTCAATGCCGTAGCGATCCCGAAGATGAGCGAGAAGCCGCTCAGGAACTGGCTCGTGATGCATCCGCGCACCGAGACCCTCGAGGTCCATCAGCGCTTCGGTGTAGCGCTGACCAGTCTCCTCGGCGTGGCGCCGGACGACCTTCTTGCGGCTCGCGTCCTTGGTCATGGACAAGCCTCCCCTTGACACCTTCGTCCCCCAGCGACGCGGTGTTGGAAGATGGCCTGTGACGTTGACGACCGAGAGAACGAATCCCCTTCGCCAATGGAACCCGGACTGGGGCGGATGTTCCACGGCTCGGCGACCGGTCGCCGCCGTGAAACAAACTCTTCCTGAAGCGCTCGGTCCTCGTCAAGCGCTATCACTCCAGGGACTTTAGGGCCGCGATCACCCGGCGATTGTCGTTGTCCGAGGGGGCCAGGCCGAGCTTGTCGAAGATGTTCGCGACGTGCTGAGCGAGAGCACCTCCCGCTCCCGCGGGTAAGGGCGGCCAGGGTGTCTGCGCGCCGGCTCGCGGTCAGCAGTTGGCGGACGACCTCCGGATAGAGCACCGTGCCGCCGCGGGCGACCTGGGCGATCGCGGGCGGCGAGCGCGTCGTTGAACACCACTCGCGCACAGCCGAACGCCCGCGCGAGCGCGCCACATTGCGCCAGGGACGGGTAGAGACGGTAGGAATACCGCAGCTGCATAGACCCATCATAATCCGAACCCATGACAAAATTCGAATGTATGTACTGGTATACAAAATGCTTCGTCCGGCATGCCCACTTGGTTTTCGCCACCAAGGACCCGTACCCGGTGTTCTGTGACCGTCACCGCCGGCGGTCCAACGAGATCGGAACGTGCGTGCAGATTTCGAGTGCGAGCGCCGCGAGTTCAACGGCAAGGCGAATCAGATGCACCTGCTGGTGAATTCCCGCCCACCATCGCCATCTCCCGGCTGGTCAATTCGCTAAAGGGCGTGTCCTCTCGTAGGCCGCGGCAGGAGTTCCCTCCAGCTGCGCGCCCGCTACTGACGGGCCAGAGCGGCTGTGGTCAGGGTCGTACTTCGCCGGGTCGCTAGGTGGCGCGCCCATCACGTCCTGCGCCAATACATCGAGCAGTCGGACCATCGCGTCTCCAGGACTAAGGTCCGGCCGCCTTCACCACCAGCCTGGAGGCGGGCGCATTTGCGGCCACGCTGGTAGCGTCGGAAGCCCCGGAAGGACAAGGTGAGCGCGAGACATGACCGATCGTGAGACGGCGTGGCAGGCCGCGGAGTCGGCGGCGTCGGTGCTGGGCCCCGAGGCGGACGTGCTGGCCTCGGTCGACTCGGCGGGCCTGGGCGAGTCCACGGCCGCGGTGCTGCGGCGAGCCGCGCGCAACCCCGGCGCGATGACGTCCGCGGTGCTGCGGTTCTGGGCCAACGTGGCGATGGCCGGCCCGGTTGCCACGGCGCGCTGGCTGGGCGTGGACGCGCCGCCGCAGGTCCCCGTGCCCGAGGACGACAAGCGGTTCGCGGACCGGACCTGGAGTGACAACCCGGCGTTCTTCGCCCTGCGGCAGGGCTACCTGGCCATGTCGCAGCTGGTCTGGCAGGTGCTCGCGGCCGGTTCCGGCGACGCCGTGGACGACGCCAAGGCGCGGCTCGCGGCCGGGTTCGTGCTCGACGCGATGGCCCCGACGAACTTCCTGCTCACGAACCCCGCCGCGATCAAGCGGGCGATGGAGACCGGAGGGGCCAGCGTGGCGGCCGGCGCGCGCAACTTCGTCGACGACGTGCTCAACAACGGCGGCCGGCCCCGGCAGGTCGACACCAGGCCGTTCCGGGTCGGGGTGAACCTCGCCGCCACCCCGGGGAAGATCGTGTTCAAGAACGACCTGATGGAGCTCATCCAGTACGCGCCGCAGACGGCCGCGGTCCGCGCGGTCCCCCTGCTGGCCAGCCCGCCGTGGATCAACAAGTACTACGTCATGGACCTGGCGCCCGGCCGCAGCTTCATCGAGTGGGCCGTGCAGCACGAGCGCACGGTGTTCGCCATCTCCTACCGGAACCCGGACTCCTCCATGGGCGGCGTCACCCTGGACGACTACCTGATCCACGGGCCGCGGGAGGCCCTGGACGTCATCGGGGAGATCACCGGCGCGGCCAAGATCGACATCGTCGGGCTCTGCCTCGGCGGGGCGCTGACCGCCATGCTGGCCGCGTACCTGGCCGAGAAGGGCGACGACCGGATCGGGACGATCACGCTGCTCAATACGCTGCTGGACTACAGCGAGCCGGGCATCCTCGGCGCCTTCACCGACTCCAAGACCGTGGAACGGCTGGAACGGCAGATGGCCCGAACGGGCGTGCTCGAGGGCAGCCAGATGGCGGGGACCTTCGACATCCTGCGCGCTAACGACCTGATCTTCAACTACGTGGTGTCGAACTGGCTGCTGGGGCAGGACCCCCCGGCGTTCGACATCCTGGCCTGGAACGGCGACAGCACCCGCATGCCGGCCGCGATGCACTCGTTCTACCTGCGTTCCCTGTACATGAAAAACGAGCTGGCCCGGGGCGAGCTGGAACTGGCCGGGCAGCGCCTGTCGCTGGGCGACGTGACCAGCGACGTCTACGTGGTGGGCGCGATCAACGATCACATCGTGCCGTGGCATTCCTCGTATAAGACCGGCGCCCTGATGGGCGGCTCGGTCCGCTACGTGCTGTCCAGCGGCGGGCACATCGCCGGGATCGTCAACCCGCCCGGGCCGAAGGCCTGGTACGAGGCGGGCGAGTCCGCCGGGGGCGACGCCGAGGCCTGGCGCTCCTCGAACAGCAAGCACCGGGGCTCCTGGTGGGAGGACTGGACCGCGTGGTCCGACCCGCGAGCCGGGGCGCAGGTGGCGCCGCCGGGCCTGGGCAGCCGCAAGCACCGGGCCCGCGCCGACGCGCCGGGGGAATACGTACACGGCTGATCCCGGTCGGCCGGCTCGGCGGCCTATACATGTAGCAGGGTGCCCTCAAGCCCCAGAAGCCACTGCTTGCGCTCCACTCCCCCGGCGTATCCGCGCATCGTGCCGTCCGCGCCGATGACGCGGTGGCACGGGCGGATGATCAGCAGCGGGTTCTGGCCGATCGCGGCGCCGAGCGCCGGGACCCTGTCCCGAGGCACGCCGAGTTGCGCGGCCAGCGCGCCGTAGGTGATCGTCGTGCCGTACCGCAGCGAGTCCAGCGCGCGCCAGACCCTTTGCTGGAACGCCGTACCGCGGGGGGCCAGATCCAGGTCGAAGGCGGTCAGCTCGCCCGCGAAGTACGCCTCGAGCTGCCCGGTCGCCACGCTAAGCGCTTCCGGGGCCCAGCGCCAGTCACCCAGGGGCGCCGGAGCGTTGCGCTGGCCGGTCATCGACACCGACGTCAGCGCCACGCCATCGGGGGTTTCCTGGCCGACCACGAGCAGGTCATCCACCGGACTCTGGATCGTCGCGTACACGATCATCTTTTCGATTCTCCCCATTTCGCCGTTTAGTATCACGGTTTAGAGCGTAGGCGGAACCCCGTCGCTTAGCTGGCGGGAATCGGACATGACGCTGGTCTTGCGGCACCCGACCCGGTGGCATTAGCGTCCGATAAGCAACGTTCGCCGCCCATGGGAGCCGCCTCGTGTCACCGATCAACCGCCAGGTACGACTGGCCGCCCGGCCCTCCGGGCTGCCCCGGGCCACCGACTGGGAAATCACCAGCGAAGAGCTCCCGGTGCCCGCCCCGGGGCAGTTCGCGGTGGCCGTCTCGCACCTGTCCGTCGATCCGGCGATGCGGGGGTGGATGAACGCCACGGCCTCCTACATCCCGCCGGTCGAGCTCGGCGCCGTCATGCGGGCCGGGGGGATCGGCCAGGTCACCGCCTCCGAGCACTCCGGGTTCGCGGCCGGCGACCACGTGTACGGCACGTTCGGCGTGCAGGAGCACGCGCTGTCGGACGGCCGGGGGGTGATGAAGCTCGATCCCGAGCTCGCCGGGCCTGCGACGTATCTGGGCGCGCTCGGCATGCCCGGGCTCACCGCCTACTTCGCGCTGCTGGACACGGGGAAGGCCAAGGCCGGGGATACCGTGGTCGTCT
>Ga0335074_10008892_pt1 | contig 13984 bp, 10 predicted proteins | sample Lox_Sample_23_FD_206715 | JGI IMG/M metagenome (GOLD analysis project Ga0335074, IMG submission 206715) | Soil microbial communities from Loxahatchee National Wildlife Refuge, Florida, United States - Lox_Sample_2.3 | ecosystem: Environmental > Terrestrial > Soil > Wetlands | place: USA...
CCGCAAGCTCGACCTGCCGTCCAGCATCGGCGTCCAGCTGCTCGACGACGGCTTCACCCGCGCGATCGCGAACCAGCTGCAGGTCAGCACCGCGGCCGGCGCCGTCAGCACGGCCACCGTGCCGACCAGCAACACCCAGCAGCTGCGCGTGCCGGCCGGCCCGACGACCTGGCTGCGGATCACGATCACCGGGGCCAGCAACGTCATCGCGGGCAACCCCGGCGCGGGCATCAGGGACGTCATGATCCCCGGCGTCCGCGTCACGCGCTACCTGCAGCCGGCCGAGGACAGCGCCGGGTCGTCGGCCAGGTCGGTGGCGTTCTCGTTCAGCCAGCCGGCGCCGGCCCCGGCGGGCGAGGCCGACCGCGGGGCCACCGAGCCGCTGGCCCGGCTGTTCACCCTGGACCAGCCGATGCCGCTGCAGCTCACCGCGACCGCCGTGGCCCAGCCCAGCACCGGGCTGTCCGCGCTGCTCGGCAAGCTCGCACCGCCGGGCAAGTCGTCCCTGCTGGTCAGCGCCAGCTCCACCTGGGGGGCGCTGCCGACGTTCGGGCCGGACAACCTGCTGCGGCACGGCAGCACGCCGTGGATATCGGGGACGTCGAACCCGGTCATCAGCCTGAGCTGGCACGGCCTCAAGAAGATCTCCAAGATCGTGGTCCAGCCCGCGTTCGGCTTCGCGGCCTCGCCGCCGAAGATCAAGGTCAGCAGCTTCTTCGGCAACCGCGAGGCCACGGTCGGGCTGGACGGCGTGGCCACGATCTCGCCCCCGCTGGTCACGCAGCAGATGAACCTGAGCTTCCCCGGCTGGTCGTCGGCCGCGCAGCCGGGTACCGGCGGGCAGCCGGTGCTGGGCCTGGCCAGGCTGACCATCCCGGCACTATCGAAGCTGCACCTGGCCTCGGTCGACCAGAGCGCCCCGTTCCGGCTGGCCTGCGGGAGCGGGCCGGTGATCGGGCTGGACGGGCACAACTTCGCCACGTCGGTGAGCGGGACGCTCGGCGCGCTGGCCGGGGGCCTGCCGGTGAGCGTGCGCCTGTGCACCCCGCAGGACACCGCCGACCTGGCCGCCGGCCAGCACCGGCTGCTTGCCGAGCCCGGGCTGTTCACGGTGACCAACGTGCTGCTGCAGACGCCGCGGGCCGGCCCGGCGCCGGCCGCCGGGCCGGACCGGTCGCTGCACGTGCTCAACTGGGGCGCTGACAACCGGTCGGTCCGTGTCGGCCCCGGGGCGCGGTCCTACGTCGAGGTGCACCAGAACTCCAACGCGGGCTGGGCGGCCTCGCTGAACGGGCGCCGGCTGACCCCGGTCGTGCTGGACGGCTGGCAACAGGGCTTCGTCGTGCCGGCCGGAGCCGGCGGCATCGTCACGATGACGTTCGCCCCCGCGACCTGGTACCACGCCAGCCTCGCGCTGTCCGCCCTGGCCATCATCGGGCTGATCGTGGTCGCGGTCGGGTGGAAGCGCTGGATGTCGTACGTGCTGCCGATCACCTACTTCGTGATCATCGAGGCGGGCACGGCGTTGCTGTTGCGCGGCACCCGGGTGGCCGCCCTCTGGGAGCCGCTGGAGATCCTCGCGCTGCTGACGCTGGGCGTGGCCGGCCTCGGCGTGGTCCGGCTCCGCCGGGAACGCGGGCGCCGGCGGCACGCGCCCCCCGAGCCCGCGGTGAGCAGAGCCGCCGACGACGCCGTCGCGAGCCGGCACCGGGCGGTGACCCTGTCGTCCCGGGTCCGGCCCCGGGTCCGCCGGTGGATCGGGCCCATATCGGTCTTCGTGCTGATCCTGGTGATCGGCGGCCCGGCCGTGCTGGCCGTGCCGGTGCTCGCCGTGATCGCGGTGGTGCGCCCGCGCTGGCTGCCGGTGATCAGCCTGGGCGCGATGACCGCAGCCGGGGTGATCGCGGCCAGCGCGGGCGGCCCGGCGCTGATCGGGTCGGGTGCGTTCGGGCCCGCGGCCCAGGCTTGTGCGCTGGTGGCGCTGGCCGCGGCGATGTACCCGCAGCCCAGCGAGTCGGCGACGGCCAGGATCGGCTGGCGCCCGGCGCGCCCGCTGCCCGGCGCGGGGAGCCGGGCCCGGCTGCCCTCGGGCCAGCAGCATGAGGCCCTGCCGGCGCCCGGGCGCGGTACCCGGCTGCCCGCGGGCGAGCAGGCCGAGCCGGTCCACGCCGGGGAACCGCTGTGACCCGCCCGGCCCGCGGCGGCCACCCCGAAGCCACCCGTCGTCCGACGGTCCCAGATCCGGCCCGCGGCGGGCACCCCGCGACCACATCCCGCCCGGCGGAGCCGGATGGGGCGGGGAGCGGGGCGTTCAATACTGAGCTTTTGACTGGCCTTGCAGCGGGGGGCGTGCCCTTCGGCGTGGCCGACGAGCTGGCCTCGTACTACGACGCGCCCGGCGAGCCGTCGAACGTGCACCTGGAGGCGCGGCTGCCGGGTCACCTGGACGTGGCGGCGCTGCGCGCGGCGACCGACGCGGCCCTGGCGGCGCAGCCGCGCGCGCGAGTGCGGCGGGCGGCGCGGGGCCGGTGGCGGCTCGGGCAGGTGTGGCAGGTGCCGCCGCGCCCGGACCGCGCGGTGGTCACGACCGCGACCTGGGCTGACGAGGGGGAACTCGACCGGGAGCGGGAGCGGTTCCTGGCCGCGGCGCCGTCGCTGGACCGGTCGCCGCCGCTGCGGGTGTTGCTCGCCGCCGGGCCGGGCGAGGACCGGGTGATCCTGAACGCGCACCACTCGGCGCTGGACGGGCTGTCCTGCCTTGAGTTGCTGCAGAGCATCGCCCGGCACTATCCGGGCAGGGGCGGGATTGACGGCCCGGGGGCCCGTGCTGACGCGGTCGCCGCGGACATGGCCGGCGCGGGCGCGCTTCCCCGTGATGACGGGCCGGCGCCAGGCCTGGAGGCGGCGCGTTCCGGACGGCCGGAGCCGGCGGGCTGGCGGCCGGCGGCGGTCACGCGCATCGCCGCCGACCGGGTTCAGGATGGCGGGCGCGACCGGTCGGGCAGCGTGTTCCGCCTGCTGCCGCCGCGGCCGGTGCCGACCGCCCGGCCCGGGCGCGCGACCGTCAACGACCTGCTGATCGCGGGGCTGATCGTCGCGATCCGCCGGTGGAACGCCGGCCACCAACGGACGGCCGCCCGGATCAGGATCACGATGCCGGTCAACGCGCGGCCCGCGGGCTCGGACGGCGCCGCCGGCAACCTGTCCCGCCTCACCTCGGTCACCGCGCTGGCGTCCGCCGGGCGCGACCCGGCCGCGGAGTTGAGCGCGCTGATCGCCGACGTGGCGGCGCAGACCCGCTCGGCCAAGGATCACGCCGGACCGCAGGTCGACCCGGTCAGTAGGATCTGGGCCGCGGCGTGGGCACCGCCCGCGGTCAAGCGGCGGCTGCTGCGCCTCGGCCTGCACACGGCCGGGCGGCTGCTGTGCGACACCTCGCTGGTCTCCAACCTGGGCGTGGTCGCCGACCCGCCGCGGTTCGGCGGCGTCGCGGCGAGCGCGCTGTGGTTCTCGACGTCCGCCCACATGCCGCGCGGGGTCTCGGCGGGAGCGGTCACGATCGGCGGGCGGCTGCACCTGTGCCTGCGCTGCCGGCGCGCGCTGTTCGGCGAGCCCGCGGCCGCCCGGTTCGCCGACATGTACGCGGCGGCGCTCGACGACATCACCGGAGCAGGGAGGCCGCTGTGACCGGCAGCACCGACGTCGGGCTGGCCCTGGCCCTGCTGTCCACCACCGCCTACAACTCCGGGCTGATCGTGGAGAAGCAGGCGCTGCTGCGGCTGCCCGTTCTCAGCGGCCGGCGCGTGGTGTCCCTGGCGCTGACCCTGCTGTCGTCGCCGCGCTGGCTGACCGGGTTCGTGATGATGCTGTGCGGCCTGGGCCTGCAGGTGCTGGCGCTGATGTTCGCCCCGGTGACGATCGTGCAGCCGGTCATCGCCAGCGGCGTCGCCGTGGTGCTGATCCTGTCCCGGCTGGTGCTGCGCGAGCACCTGGGTCAGGCCGAGTACATCTGCGTGGCGGTCATGGCGGTGTCCGTCCTCCTGCTCGCCCTGTCGGCCGGCGGCGCGGCCGGCGTCGGGCACCGGGTCAGCGGGGTCGCCCTGGCCGCTATCGCGGTCCCGTCCTGCCAGCTCGCGCTGCTCGCCGCGGTGAGCACGATGCGCGCGGGAACGCGCAAGCACCGGCCGCCGGTGACCGGCGTGGCCTACGGCGTCGCCACGGGGCTGTTCTACGGCGTGGCCGCGCTGGCCATCAAGGCGCTGTCCGGCGTGCTTCTGCATCGTCACGGCATCATCGCCGTGGTCATCGCGGTACTGTCTTCGCCATATCTCTACGTGATGGCCGCCTGCTCGGCCGCGGGCCTGGTGCTGTTCCAGACGGCGTTGCAGCGCTGCCGCATCTCGATCGTCGCTCCGGTGTCCAACGTGCTCGGCAGCATGTACTTCATCGTGGTCGGCACCTGGCTGTTCCATGAGCGGCTGCCATCGAACCCGGTGCTGCTGTTGCTCCGGCTGCTCGGCATCGCCATCGCGTGCTGCGTTGTCGTCGTGCTGTCGGGCCAGGCGGGTCCGGCCCAGACGGCGCCGGCGTCGCGGCCCGCCGAGCCCGCCGGGCCTCGCCTGGCGGCACCGAACGGGGAATCGGGTCTCGGGGAAGGCAGGGCGTATCTGGCGTTAGGAGGAGAGGCTCATGGCCCTGGACGAGGCGCTGCTTGACATCCTGGTCTGTCCCATCGACAAGCAAGGCCTGCTGTACTTCGCCGACGAGGCACTGCTCTATAACCCGCGGCTGCGGCGCAGCTACCGGATCGAGAACGACATCCCGGTGATGCTCGCCCAGCGCGCCGCCCCGGTGGCCGACGAGGAGCACGCGCGGCTGCTCGAGCGCGCGGCCACCGGCGGCGCCGTCGGGACGTCGGCGGGCCTCTAGCCCGGCGTTATACCGGTCCGGCGGCCCGTCACGCGCTGGACCTGCGCACCGTCGCGGACCGGCCGAGCTGGCTGCCGCCGGCGTCCTGCGCTGTCACCGCGAAGTATGGTCCCTCGCTGTTCACCGAGACCGCGGTCTCGAACCCGTCCCGGGGCTGTGATCCCACCGCGGTCAGCGCGGACGGGTTCTTGCCCGCCAGGACCGTCCACGTCGCCACGTCGGTCGCCCCGTTCCAGCTCACGAACACGACCGAACCGCGGGCCGGGTTGGCGCGGGCCACGACCGCGGGCTCGCCCTCCGGGCGCCCGGCCCAGTCGAAGGTGAACGCGCGGTATGACTGGTCGCCGACCGGCATCTGGCCGTCCAGGAGCAGCTCGCCGGCGCTGCTCATCTGGGAGAAGTACGGCTGGGCGCCCCAGCCGACGAATACCTGCCCGCCCGCCAGCAACTGCACGCTGCCCTGATTGTCGGCGAGCAGGCCGGCCGGGTGCGTGTATGCGTGCTGGAGCGTGACCCGCATCGAGGTCGTGTCCAGGCTCAGCAGCAGGGCCCGCGACTGTGGTTCCTGCGGCGGCGAGGACGCGTTGTCGAACACCGTGAGCAGCCCAGGCTGGGGCATGCGGACGTCGTGCTGCCAGGAGAACCCGGCGCCCGGCCCGGCGGCGAAGTCGGCCTTCTTCCCGCCGAGCCGCCACTGGATGGCGCCGTCGGAGCGGGCGACCTTGTAGACGGTCCAGGTGTTGCGCGAGGAGATCAGCAGGTCGCCGTCGGAAGCCAGCGCGACCGAGTTGATGTGGAAGTAGTCGTACGGCGAGGCGGCCGTCCCGCCGACCAGGGCCTGATGTGACTCGGTCAGCGGGACGTGGTCAAGGCTGTTCCACTCGAAGAGCACCTTGCCGGTGGCGACATCGATTTCCTGCGCGACGCTCTCCATCACCGATCCCTTGGCCGGCCCGCCCACCGACGTCAGGTTGGCGGACAGCTGGCGGTGCGCGGTGATCAGCGCGGTGCCCTGGGGCGTGAGGTTGAACTCGTGCAGGTCGGTCTCTGCGCCGTTGCCCGCCTTGACCGTGGCGATCACGCGGTAGGAGCTGTCGGCGATGTACGACGTCCCGTAGGTGACGCCCGCCGCGTTCACGTAGCCCGCCGACCAGGTGAGGACGGGCTGGCCGCGGTACTCCTGGACGGTGAAGTTGAGCGGCGTCCCGCCGATGGGCGAACCGAACCAGACCAGGTTGCCCGCCCGGTCCAGGATCATCAGGCCCGACTCCCCTATCGACCTGGACACGTAGCCCCTGGGTGCGATGAAGATGTACTGGGGCTGCCCGGCCTGGCTCGCGGCCTGCGCTTGGGCGATCTTGATGACGGGGGGATGCAGGTCGCTCCTGGTCACGAACTCGTCGATCTCGCCGGAGGCGGGTGCGGTGGCCGCTGCCGGTGAGGCGCTGGACGGCGGGCTGGGATCCGGGCGCGGGTCTGCCTGCGACTTCGGGTGCGGCCAGGCGTAGCCGGCGACGCCGGCCAGCCCGAGGCCGACGAGGCCGGTCGCCGCGAATCCACCGCGCCGCAGCACCTGCCTGCGCGTCCAGTTGTCCGCCATGCCAGTTCCGTCTCCTCACCCTGGGCAACCGGCTTATTCCGGCTAATCGCCCAGCTCGGCAGTTACCGAAACGAATTGAAGCATGACTATCTCTTTACTTAACTGAGAGATCCCTGAGGGTTCGGCTCATGTTGGCGCGGCGCTGGCCAGGAGCGTCTATTCGCCTGTGCCATCGCCTCGGACGTCGAGCCAGACCGCGCGGCTGGGTGAGCACAGATGGTCCGATTCTGTGCCCGGGCCAATGTAGGGCGATGAGCGGATCGGGCTGGTCGCCGGACCAGTGGCGGCGTCGCGTCAGGCGTCGATTCGCGCGCGGATCGCCTGGCGGGCGCGGTCGATGATCGTGTTGTCGTCGTGGAGGACGGCTGCGATGTTAGATCCGGCGAGGATCGCGCCGAGCTCGAACGAGAGCTGGTCGGGGTCGGTGGTGAGCTCGTGAGCGGCGTGCGCGTCGCGGGTCGCGTCGCGGGTCGCGTCGGACAAGAGCTGGCGCCACTGGTTCTGGTAGAGGGCGACGCGGTCGCGTACCGGCCCGTGTCGGCCGCCCATTTCGGCGGCCGCGGTCACGAAGAAGCAACCGCCGGGGAAGATCCGCTGTTCGACGTAGTCCAGGTAGCCGTCACACAGTCGCTGCAGGCGCTCGCGGCCGGAGGCGGTCGTGGCGAGTGCGGGGGTGACGACGTGCCGGATGAAGCTCGCCCGGGCAGCGTCGATGGTCGCGAGCTGCAGCTCTTCCTTGGACCCGAACAGGACGTAGACGCTGCTTTTCGGCATTCCGGTCGCTGCGGCAAGCCGCGCGATTGAGACGCCGTCGAGGCCCTCGAGCGTCGCGAGCGCCGCCGCGTGCTCAAGGACCCGGGCGCGTGACCGGTCTCCAGGTGCCCGGGTGCGCCGCTCGCGGCCTGGCCCCGGGGGCGGCGCGGGCGTCTGGCGGGTCGGGGAGCCCTTCATGCTTGACAGTATATACGAACGACCGTACATTACTTTGAACGGTCGTGCGTATATGAATCGGAGAGGCCGGTGAGATCGGGCAATGGGCGGGATCGAGACCGATTACCTGGTCGTCGGCGCGGGCGCCGCAGGCTTGGCGTTCGTCGACGCGCTGATCGCTGCCAGCGACGCTGACGTGGTGATGGTGGACCGGCGTCACGGCCCGGGTGGCCACTGGAACGACGCCTACCCGTTCGTGCGCCTGCACGGACCGTCCGCGCTGTATGGCGTCAACTCCCGGCGGCTCGGCACCGATGTGATTGACCAGGGCGGCCCGAACGCCGGCTACTACCCGCGGGCCACGGCGGCCGAGATCTGCGCCTACTACCAGCGGGTGCTGGATGAGGTGCTGCTGTCCTCTGGCCGGGTCAGGTTCTTCGGCATGTCCGACTACAGCGCCGCCGGGAACGGGCCCCAGTTCACGTCCCGGCTGACCGGGGAGACGACGACGGTCCGGGCCCGGAAGCGGGTCGTGGACGCCAGGTACCTCGAGCCCTCGATCCCGGCGACGCATGTCCCGCCGTTTGGTGTCGAGCCGGGTGCGCGGCTGATCCCGGTCAACGACCTGGTCGGGCTCAGCGGCCCGGTCAGCGGGTTCACTATCCTCGGCGGCGGCAAGACCGCGATCGATGCGTGCCTGTGGCTTCTCGACTCTGCCGTGCCGCCCGAGGCGATCCGCTGGGTCAGGCCGCGGGATCCCTGGCTCCTGGACCGGGCATTCCAGCAGCCGCTCGAACTTCTGCCGCAGCTGATGGCGGGCGTGTCGCTGTATCTGGAGGCAGCGGCCCAGGCCGAGGACGTGAGCGACTTGTTCGGGCGGCTTGAAGCTTGCGGTCAGCTCATCCGGCTAGATCCCGGTGTCGAGCCGACGACGTTCCGCTGCGCGACGGTGAGCCAAAGCGAGCTGGTGAGCCTGCGCAGCATCAAGAACGTGGTCCGCCTCGGGAGAGTCACGCGCATCGGGCCGGACCGGATAGAGCTTGCGCAGGGGTCCGTCCCGGCTGACCGCGGGCAGGTTCACGTGGACTGCTCAGCAGCAGGCCTTCGCGCCGAACCTGCCCGGCCGGTCTTCAACGGCGGCCTGATCACGCTGCAGCAGATCAGGGCCTGCCAGCCAGTCTTCAGCGCCGCCCTGACCGGTTACGTCGAGGCAACACGCGACGGCGACGCGCGGAAGAACCCGATCTGCCCCGCGAACCGGTATCCCGTCGCAGCGGCTGACTGGATCCCGCTCACCTACACCGCCCAGCGCGCCGAGATCATCTGGGCCACCGATGCTGACGTGTCTGCCTGGATGCAACGTTCCCGGCTCAACGCCACCCGCGGCATGGCAGACCACCAGGAAGACCCGCAGATGAAAGCGGCGCTTGCCCGCCTGTTCAGCAACGTCGAGCCCGCGATCAACAAGCTGGGAACGCTCATGGCGGGAATGCCCGAAGGCGGGACGCCGTAGAACGTCTCAGCAGCAGGTAGGCCAGTAAGCGGTCAGTAGGCGACCGGGATCACGGTTCCTTTGGCAGCGGGAACGATCACGCCCGCCGCCATCGAACCCACGCATAGCCCGCGCATGGCCGCGCCCGAGAACGTGACGGCGGTCGCGCTGCCGTGCTCGGTGAAGTACGCGCTGTGCAGGCCCGCCCGCAGGGTGAGCTGCTGCGAGCTGTTTCCGTAGCGGACGGTCACGTCCTGGCCGCCGACCCCGGCCGCCGCCAGGTAGGCGAAGCGCAGCACCCGGGTGGTCGTCCAGGTCGCGGACGTGAACCGGACCACCGCCCGCCCGCGGCGCACCGCCTGGCAGCCGCGGCGCGGAACGCTCGGCCTGCCCCACACCGACGCCTCGTGCAGGCGGCCGTCCTGCCCGAAGACCATGAGGTGGTCGATCGTGCCGACCGGGTGCGCGGTCCAGCGGACCCCGGCCGGATGCGCCGCCTGCCCGAGGACGCCCAGCACCTTCGAGGCGCTGGTGTACGACTTGAACAGGCCGGTCATCAGCGTGGAGGGCACCGCACCGTCCTCGATCACGGTTCCGGCGGGAGCCTGCGCCAGCGCGGCCCGGGCGTTGGCCATGTAAAGGCGAACCGGCGCGCTCGTCGTGTCGTTCTGGAACGCCTGCACCGACCACACCGACCCGATGGCGAGCGCGCCGACCAGGCCAGCGGCGACCATGCGGCCGAACTGGTCGGCGCCGGGGATCGTCACCCGCCGGCGCGTCCGGTCCGGCTGCCCGGTCACCGGCCAGAACGCCAGCCCCACGCAGATGACCAGGATCGGCGTGGCGTCGGCGACATAGCGGGTCTCCAGCCCGAGTACCGACGGCCCGAGCTCGCTGATCCGGCCGAGCAGGACCGGGGCGATATCGGCCGCCGCCAGCCATCCGGCCAGGATAGCCCAGGCGCGCCAGGCGTAGCGGCGGTGCCAGATGCTGACCGCGATCACGAGCACGGCCACGATCAGCGCCAGCCAGGCCAGCGCGGGCGGCGGGGCCGAGTACGCGAACTCGTTGTCACCGGATGGCAGCCACTGCCAGGGCCCGCCGATAGCCCCGGGAATGAACGTGTCCTTCACGATTTTCACGATGAAGGTGACCACCCCGCCGGCCGAGCCGGGCGTTCCTGGCTGCGTCGACGATGTGCGCAGCGAGTAGACGAACAGCGTCCCCCAGACGCCGACCAGGATCACCTGCAGCACCCATTCGCGCCAGAACGCGACCAGGCTGCGCCCGATCGCCTTCAGCCAGTGCCCCTCCATCAGGAACGCGGACGTCACCGCGAGCAGGACCAGCGGCAGTGCCATCGCCTTCTCGAAGAACACCAGCCCGAACAGCACCCAGGCCGTGGCCGCGAGCGCATGCCAGAAGCGCCGGGTCCGCACGTAGTGCACCTGGGCGTTCAGGGCCATGAACGTGGCGATCTGCAGCGGGAGCGACTCCAGCCCCGAGGACCACCAGCGGATGTCGGGCATGGTCAGCGGGGTGAGCAGGTAGATCCCGAGCGGCACCAGGATCGCGGGCCTGTCGCCGAACAGCGTCCGCATCAGCCGCAGCGCCGCGACGCCGGCGGCCGCGAGCAGCACGACGGTGATCCCGGCCGCGAGCCCCCAGTTGTACGGCGAGGTCCTGTCCACCGCCCAGAAGATCGCATAACTGCCGGGGGTCAGGTGGCCCGCCCCGACATACGTCAGGTATTTCCAGGTAAAGGAATGCTCGCGGCCGAGCTCGAGGAAATGGAAGTCGTCCTGCCAGAAGTAATAGTGGCTGAGGAAAAGGGCCTTCCATACGAGCTGAGCGGCGATGAGGATCAGGCCGCCGATCACCACGCCGCGGCCCTTCGCCCACGCGGCGAACTCGGGCCAGTCAACGACTCTGGCGATCTCGCCGGTGCGCTGGGCCTGGAGATACGGTGCCGGAAGGGCCTCCGGGCGGCGCTCCAGCTCTCCGCCGGTGTGACTCACGGCGCACAGCCTATGGCCATCAGGGGATGAGCGGGAAGAAAAAGGGTCAGACCAGGATCAGCCACGCGCCGCATTACTTCAGGCCCTTTGTTGGGCGGGCGGCTTGGCGGGCGGTTTGACCGGCGGTGGGCGGCCGCTCTCCGCGGCGGAACAGCACCGAGTTGAGGTAGCGCGGGTAGGGCCAGAGTGCGGTCCTGAAGAGCCCCCTGTCGGCGACGTTCTGCGTCGCGGCCTGGCGTCCCTCCAGGTCGAAGCCGTCCAGCGGCCGCCATACGCCCGCGTCGAGCACCCAGCCCGTGTAGCCCCAGTCGCGCAGCAGCCCGACGATGCTCTCGATCGGCTGGATCCGCGCCTCGACCTCGATCAGCAGCGGCGGCCCGTCCCGCCGGATCGTCTTCTCGGCGCCGTGCAGCACCGGCACCTCGTGGCCGTCCACGTCGATTTTCATGAACGTGACACCGGTCAGGCCGAGCTCGTCGACCGGGATCTTGGGCACCTTCGCGGAGACGGCGTGCACGCCCCGCTTGTGGAACGAGGACAGGCCCTCGGCCCCGGTGCCGGTCCCGGCTAGCCATAGTTCCGCGTCACCTCTGCGGTCGGAGGCGGCCGCGGCGATGACCTCGACGTTGCCGGGCAGCCGGCGCCGCAGGACCTGGTGCAGAGGCGTCGGCTCGAAGGCGACGACGCGGTCCGCCCGGGGGGCGAGCCGCGCGGACCACGGGCCGTACCACGCGCCGACGTCCACCATGACGCCGCCGCGGCCGCAGATGTCGTCGAGCCGCCGCAGTTCCGGCTCGGCCCGCTGGTAGGCGAGGTGTATCGCGGCGACGACGGCGCCTTCCGGCAGCCGCGCCGCCAGGCGGGAGGTCACGGACATGTGGACCAGCCTTCGCTGAAACGGGCCACAAGGCCGCAGCGACTCGGTGCGCGAGGTGGCGCTCGGCGACGCGGCGGCTCGGTGGCGCGGCGGCTCAGATCGGGGCGAAAGGAATCCTACTCGCCAGTACGGTCGTTCGGGCGTTCCTCGCGCGGCTCGATCACGACCTTCGGAACCAGCGCCTCGTAGGCATCCAGGTCGACGTCGCCGCTGGCCCCGACGGCGGCCGCCAGGGCGACCGCGTGCCGCAGCATGTCCGGCCAGGACCAGCCGAGGGCGATGCCCGGCACCAGGCCGGCCACCAGCGCGTCGCGGGACGGGCTGGCCTCCCGGCCGCCAGGTTCCGCTCCCGCGCCCGCCGAGTGCCAGTCAGCCAGGCTGGCCTGCCACTTCGCCTGCGCTGTGATCACCCGGACCGCTGGCCCGGAGCGGGTCGCCAGCGCGCCCGCTCCCTTGTCGATGAGCTCGGCGAAGTCGTGCTCGGCTGACTCCGGCATCACGAGCGCCGGCCCGCGGCGGGCGCCGTGCCACAGCGCGCCCCCGCTCGCGCTGAGCACGACCGGGACCCCGGCGTCCGCTGCGTAGCTGGCGAGCGAGCCGTACGTCTCGGCGGGGAGCCCGTCAGGAAGGCTCCCGCAGATCACCACGGCGTCGGCGTCGGCCATCAGCGACCGGTAGTCGGCGGCAAGCCGGCCCAGTTCCTCGGTGGTGATGTACGGAGCGGGCTCGAAGAAGGTGGTGACCTGCCCGTCGCCCTTGTCAGCCACCTCGAGCACCCGCCGCGACTCCCCCGAGATCCTCGTAAACTGCGTCGCCACCCCGGCCTGGGCCAGCTCGGCCCTGATCACCTCGCCGGATGCGCCGCCAACCAGCCCGGCCGCCACCACCTCGTGGCCGAACGTGTGCAGCACCCTGGCCACCGCCAGGCCCCTGCCGCCGGGCCGGTAGCTGACCCGGCTGACCTCGTTAGCCTGGCCGACGGCGACCTGGTCGGCCTGGTACCGGACATGCAGCGCCGGGTTCAGCGTGACGGTGACGATCACTCGGCCAGCTCCGCCGCGACCGTCGCGCCCAGCTCCCAGCAGTCTTCCAGGGCTGCCTTGTCCGGCGGGCCGATCACGCTCAGCGGCGGCTGGGTGCGCCGCCAGGCCAGCCCTGTCGCGATGGCCTCCACAGCGCGCACCGCGCCGCCGGTATCGCTGGCGCCGTGCACGTACAGCGCGTACGGCCGGCGCCGCGTCGCCTCAAGGCACGGGTAGTAGATGCCGTCGAAGAAGTGCTTGAGTGCGCCGGACATGTAACCGATGTTGGCCGGGGTTCCGAGCAGGTACCCGTCCGCCTCGAGCACGTCGGCCGCTCCGGCGGTGAGCGCCGGCCGGATGACGACCTCCACGCCCTCGATGTCCTCGTGGCCCGCGCCCGCCGTCACCGCCTCGAGCATCGCCTGCATCGCCGGCGACGGCGTGTGGTGCACGATCAGAAGCCGGCGCATGTGCCCGCAGCATAGTGCCAGCCTTAGTCGGGCAGGTCCGGGCCTGACACCGCGAACTCCCTCCTCGCCTCCTCCAGCAGGGCGCCGTCGCAGAACAGGTCGGCGCCGGTCTTGGCCAGCGCGGTCGCCATCCGGAGCATGGCCCGGTGCGCGTCGATGCCGGCGACCGCCTCGGTCATGGCGTGGGAATGACCGGGCGTGCCGCTCGGCATCACCTTCATGTACGGGTGGATGGCCGGCAGTCGCAAGCTCACGTTCCCGATGTCAGAGGACCCGGTTCCGCCGCGCAGCACCGGCACCTCGACCTCCTCGCCGAGCTCGGTGAGGTACCGGGCCACCCGGTAGGCGATGGCGTGGTTGTTCTTGCGCTCGGCGTAGACGTGCCCGCGGGTGATGTCCACCGTGGTGCCGGTGGCCAGGGCCGCCGCCTCCGCGCAGGCCACCACGCGGTCGACGTGCTCGGCCAGCAGTTCGCTGGTGACCGCGCGGACCTGGAAGGACGCGCGGGTGTAGTCCGGAATGACGTTGGACGCCAGGCCGCCGTCCAGGATGACGCCGTGGATCCGGGACGTCTCGGGGAGGAACAGGCGCAGCGCGTCGATGGACACGAACAGCTGGATGACGCCGGCCAGGGCACTGCGGCCAT
>Ga0335074_10008893_pt1 | contig 13984 bp, 11 predicted proteins | sample Lox_Sample_23_FD_206715 | JGI IMG/M metagenome (GOLD analysis project Ga0335074, IMG submission 206715) | Soil microbial communities from Loxahatchee National Wildlife Refuge, Florida, United States - Lox_Sample_2.3 | ecosystem: Environmental > Terrestrial > Soil > Wetlands | place: USA...
CCGCACGGTCCCGCCGAGGCCTTCGACCATGAGCTGGAAGCCGTAGCAGATGCCGAGCACCGGGACCCCGGCCTCGAACAGCCCGGCGGGGGCCGGCGGCGCGCCCGGCGCGTAGACCGACGCAGGCCCGCCGGACAAGATGATCGCCTTGGGCCGCCGTTCGAGCATCCGCGCCACCGGCATCGTGGCCGGGACGATCTCCGAGTAGACCTGGCACTCCCGGACCCGGCGCGCGATCAGCTGCGCGTACTGGGCGCCGAAGTCGACGACCAGCACGAGGTCCGGCGCCTGCGCGCCGGCATCGCTCCCGTCTGGTGAGGGCACGGATCCGCCTTCCAGGGGTCATCGCCGCCGCCCGTCCCCCGGGGCGCTGCCGCGGCGCGAGCCGCCAGTTTAGTCGGCCTGCGCCGCTGGTTCCTGCCGCGCGTCGGCGGCGGCGCCCGCCGCTGCCTGGCCGACCCGGACCCTGGCGATCCGCCGGCCGTCCAGCTGGGTCACGGCCAGCTTGCGGCCGGAGACCTCCACGGACTCGCCCTCGCCGGGCAGGTGGCCGAGCGCGGCGAGCAGGTAGCCCGCCACGGTCTCGTACGGGCCCTCCGGCAGCTCCACACCCGTCTGCTCGGCGAACTCGTCCAGGTTCAGCAGGCCGTCGACCTCGAGCTCACCGCCGTGCAGCTGCCGGGACTGTCCGTCCTCGACGTCGTACTCGTCCCTGATCTCACCGATCAGCTCCTCGACCAGATCCTCGAGGGTGACGATGCCCGCGGTGCCGCCGTACTCGTCCAGCACGATCGCCAGGTGGGCGTTCTCCCGCCGCATCTCCGACAAAGCGGACAGCACGGTCTTGCTGGTCGGCAGGAATTTCACCGGCCGGCATACCTCGCCCACCCGCCGGGACGGATGCTCGGTGGCCGGCCCGAACAGGTCCCTGGCGTGCACGAAGCCGATCACGTCGTCGTAGGACTCCTGATACACGGGGAACCGGGTGTGCGGGGCCGTCCTGACGATCTCCGCCGCCTCGGCGAGGGGCATGGTCGCGGGCAGGAACTCCACCTCGGTCCTGGGCACGAGCACCTCGCGGACCTGCCGCCGCCCGGCGTCGAACACCTCGCCGACGATGTGCCGCTGGTCCGCGGTCAGCGCCTGGTAGCCGGTCACCACGTCGCGCAGCTCCTGCTCGGTCATGACCCCGCGGCCGACGTTCGGGTCCCCGCCCAGCAGCGTGACCACGAGGTTCACGGACTTCGACAGCAGCCAGACCAGCGGGGTGGCGATGGTCGCGACCAGGTCAAGGACCGGCGCGGCGAAGACCGACACCCGCTCGGAACGTTGCAGCGCGATCCGCTTCGGCGCCAGCTCGCCGAAGATCAAGGTGACAACCGAGATAGCCACCGTGACCACGGCGATCGAGAGCGTGGACGCCAGCGCGTCCGACATGTAATGCAGCAGCCAGGACTTCAGGTCGCTGGCCAGGGTGGCCGCGCCGAAGGCGCCGGACAGCAGCGTCGCCAGGGTGACGCCGATCTGCACGGCGGACAGGAACCGGTTGGGGTTCTGGGCCAGCCGGGCGGCGCGCTGCGCGCGCCTGCCGCGCCGGGAGAGCGTGCGAACCTGGCCATCGCGCAGCGAGACCAAGGCCATCTCGGCGGCCGCGAAGAAACCGCCAATGAGCACGATGACCAGGACGATGATGATGTCCCAGCCGACGGCGTTCACTTCTGTGCGATCCCTGACCTCGGCGATGAGCGCGGTGTGGCGTTGTCCGCACAGTCTAAGTGAGCTTGTGACGCCGCGCTCGGCCTCGCCCTTCACGTCTGCGCGATCGCCGCCGAATCGTGGCTCGTGAGAGGTAAACCTGTTCCGTCGCTGAAATACTTATATATAGGGCTATCGCCCGGATGACCGCGACGCGCGGAGGTTGACCGCCATGTCGATATTCAGGAAGCGGAGCGCCGTGAGCGCACCGCCCGCCAGCAAGCCCGGTCAGGCAGCACCGGAGCCTCCGCTCGATGAACTGCTCGGTGATGCCGAGGCGCACGCCTTCAGCGCCGAGCTCGCGCGCGGCGAATGGCAGCGGCTGCACGATTTTCTCGAGGCCGAGCGCGAGCCCGGCGCGAGGTACTTCTACATCAACGGGCTGGCCAACCAGATCACCGGGCGGCCTGACTGGATGGATGAGTGGTGCCAGGCCAGGCCAGGCTCGGCCGTCCCCGTGCTGTTCCGCGGCGTGCACGGCATCAAATGGGCCTGGCAGGCCCGAGGCGGGGGCCTCGCCCGGACGGTCAAACAGGATGCGTGGCCGCTGTTCCATGAGCGGCTCGTCGCGGCCGACAAGGATCTGGAGCGGGCCGCTGGGCTCGACCCCGAGGATCCGACCCCGCACGCCGCCTCGCTGTGGGCCGTCACCGGCCTGTCCCTCGGGCAGGCCGAGCTGCTGCGGCGCTTCGGCGAGGTCGACCGGCGGCACCGCTGGCACCTCGGTGCCTACCGGGCCATGAGCCAGGGCATGGCGAGCAAGTGGGGCGGCTCCAACGAGCGCCTGCTCGAGTTCGCCCGCGCGGCACTGCGGGAGGCGCCCGAGGGGCACCCGGTCCACGTGATCGTGCCCTCCGCGCACCTGGAGGTGTGGCTGTACTTCACCCACGGACTCACGTCGGGGACGCCCGAGCACGCCGCCGGACAGAAACTCCAGATCGGGTACTTCCGGGACGAGGCGGTCCAGGCGGAGGTGCGGCTGGCGGCGGACCGGTCGATCCGCTCCCCGGACTACCGGCCCTTCCGCTCCACCCCCGCGCACCGCAACTACTTCGCCATGTGCTTCCGGCTCATGCGCGATTACCCGGCGCAGCTAGAGCAGATGGACCTGATCGGACCGCTGATCACCCGGGCGCCGTGGGCTTATCAGGGCCGGCCGGTCGCCGCCTACGAGCGAGCCCGGGCCAAGGCGCTGGCCGCGACCCAGGCCGGCGGATGATCCCCGAGGTTCACCGGGATCTGATCGACGGCATACCGGTCCTGCGCGCCGACTCGCCAGGCGGCCGCAGCGGCGCGATGCTCACGTTCCGGGTCGGAAGGTTTGACGAGACGCTGCCGTCCAGCGGGATCACCCACCTGGTCGAGCACCTGACGCTCAGCGGGCCCGACCGGCCAGGTTACGAGTTCAACGCCGAGGTCAGCGGCCGGTTGACCACGTTCTACATGGAGGGGCCCGCACCGTCGGACGTGGCCAGCTTCGTGGCCAGGGTCTGCCGCGGCCTGGCGGCGGACCATTCTTCGCGCCTCGATCAGGAGAAACGCGTGCTGCGCACGGAGGCGGCCAGCCGGGGCGGGCCCGGGGCACTGGGTTCGTGCCTGATCGAGCGGTACGGCGCGACCGGTCCAGGGCTGGCCGGCTACCAGGAGTTCGGGCTCAGGAAGCTCACCTGGGAACAGGTCGCGGCCTGGCGCGACCGCTGGTTCGTGGCCGGCAACGCGGTCCTGTGCGTGCTCGGCGAGATCCCGGCCGGCCTGCGCATCGAGCTGCCTCCCGGCCGCGCTCCCGAGATGCCGGCCCTGCACCCCTGCGACATCCGGCTTCCCTGCTTCACGGTGACCGGCCGCGGCGGGATCGGCATGTCCCTGGTCGGGCCGGGTCTCCTGGCGTCGTCGGTGACCCTCAACGTCCTCCAGCAGAGGCTGAGCACGCAGTTGCGGCACGACCGGGGCCTGGCGTACAGCGTCAACCTCGCGGGCGAGCACCTCGATGCCGGGCTCCGGCACGCGTGGGTAGCGGCGGACGCGCTACCCGAGCAGGCTCCGATGGCTGCCCACGTCATGCTCGACACGTTCGAAAAGCTGGCGGGCGGCGGCGCCACCGCCGAGGAAATCACCGACTATTCGCGGCGCCTGCAGGACATCTACGCCTCGCCGGCCGGGCCGACGGTGGTCCTGCGCAGGCAAGCGGAGAACATCCTCACCGCACGGCCGCTCCGCGACCCGGCCGAGACGCTCCGCCTGACCGGCGAGCTGACCGGGGACGCTATCGCCGCCGCAGCCGCCGGCCTGTACGCCAGCATGATCATGGCGACGCCGGGGTTCCTGCCGGCGGTGCAGGGCCGGATGCACCAGATTCGCCCGTGGTCGGCCACGCGGGTGGAGGGCGGCGTCGACTACCGGTCCCGGGATTCCGCGGCCACATTGACCGTCGGAGAGCGGGGGGTCATGCTCTCGCCCGAACCGGAGCGGTTCGTGACCGTGCCGTCGGACCAGGTCGCGGCGCTGCTCAAGTGGAACGACGGCACGCTGACCCTGGTCGGGACGAACGGCTTCCGGATTCAGCTCGACCCGGCCGAATGGGACGGCGCCGGCGACGCCCTCCGGGCTCTGGAGGCCGGGACCGACCCCGGACTGATCGTGGCGATCGACTCCCCGGGCCCGGCGGGCGTCAATCCCGCCGCGCCCGCCCCTGCCGCCCCCGCCGCCACAGGCCCCGCTCGGCCCGCGACCAGGCGCTGGAGCCGTTGGCGGACGTTCTGGGTCGTGACGGCCGCGTGGCTGGTCTGCCTGGTCTTCGCGGTGCTGTACAAGAACGCAGTCCTGGCCTTCGGGGTCTGGCTGGGCGCCGTCTTCACCTTCTCGACCCTGCTCCGGCGGGCGCGGGTGCGCCTGGCCAGGGCCAGGAGACGGCGACGGCAGCGCAGACTTGGGTAAGCTCCGGCACGATCCGGGCGAGTCGCAGGTTCCGGGTGCGAGGAGGTAGGCGATGGCTGAGCTACGAGACGATGCCGCAGCGATCAGCGGTGAGCTCACCGAGTTGCGCCGGGCGATCCACCGGGAGCCGGAGCTCGGGCTTGACCTGCCCAGGACGCAGGAAAAGGTGCTGGCCGCCCTGGACGGCCTGCCGCTCGACGTCAGGCTGGGCCGGTCGCTCAGCTCGGTGACCGCAGTGCTGCGCGGGGACAGGCCCGGCGGGACCGTGCTGCTGCGCGGCGACATGGACGCGCTCCCGGTGGCCGAGCGCACGGACGTTCCTTACGCCTCGCGGGTGGAAGGAGTCATGCACGCCTGCGGCCACGACCTGCACACCGCCATGCTGGCCGGGGCGGCCAGGGTGCTGTCCGCGCGCCGGAGCGAGCTCAGCGGGAACGTGATCTTCATGTTCCAGCCGGGCGAGGAGGCCGAGGGCGGGGCCGGCCGGATGATCGACGAGGGTGTCCTGGACGCGGCCGGAACCCGGGCGGTGGCCGCGTTCGGGCTGCACGTCACATCGGCCTTGCTGCCTCTCGGGTGGTTCAGCACCCGTCCCGGGACGCTGATGGCCGCGGCCGACACCCTGGAGGTGACGGTCCGCGGCCGGGGCGGGCACGGATCACAGCCGCACCTGGCGGCCGATCCGGTCCAGGCCGCCTGCGAGATCGTGACCGCGCTGCAGGCCATGGTGACCCGGCGACATGACGTCTTCGACCCGGTCGTGATCAGCGTGGGGAGCTTCCATGCGGGCACGGCGAGCAACGTCATCCCCGACGAGGCGCGGCTGAGCGCCACCGTCCGGTCGTTCTCGCCCGCGGCCCGTGCCAGAGTGCAGGAGGAGTCGCTGCGCGTGGTACACGGCGTCGCCGGGGCGCACGGGCTGTCGGCGGCCGCCGAGTTCATCGACAGCTATCCGATGACGGTGAACGACGCCGCGCAGACCGCGTTCGCCGCGGACGTCGTGACCGATCTGTTTGGAGACGGTCGTTTTATAACGACCCCGAACCCGATCACCGGGTCCGAGGATTTCTCTCTGGTCCTCGAGCAGGTGCCGGGGGCGTTCGTGCTGCTCGGCGCGACGCCGCCGGAAGCCGATCCGGCCACGGCGCCGTTTAACCACTCGGCGGAGGCGGTCTTCGACGACGCCGTGCTGGCCGACGGCACCACGCTGCTGGCCGAGCTCGCCCTGCGCAGATTGCGGTAATCCCGCCGCGGGCCTGTTTGCGCAGGCCGGCGTCCAGGCTCCGGCGGCGGCCTGCCTAACGTAGGACGGTGCGGGGGGTGCCGTGGGTACGGGTGGTGCCGTGGTGGGGGGTGGTCTCGTCCATCGCGTCTCCCGTCGTGCTGATCGGCGGCTGGACGATCGCCGCCGTGTTGCAGCCGCGGCCCTTCGACCAGGTGGCGGACACCGTCAGCGCGCTCGCGGCGATCGGCGCGGCCGACCGGTGGGTGATGACGCTGGTCTTCCTCGCGGTCGGAACCTGTGATCTCGTGACCGCGGCCGCCCTGAGGCCCGCCGCCCCGGCCGGACGGCTGCTCCTGATCGTCGGCGCCGCCTCGGGCATGGTGGTGGCGGCCTATCCCGAGAACGCCCGCGGCGGCCTGGTCGAGCACGCGGTCTGGGCCGGGCTCGCGTTCGCGGGCCTGGCGGCGTGGCCGGCCGGGGCGTGGCGCCGCGGCCGGGCGGTGCCGTGGGGCCTGCGCCCGGCCGTCTGCGCCGGCGCGGTCACGGTCCAGATCGTCCTGCTGGCCTGGTTTGTCGCCGAACTGGTCACCGCCGCCGGGCAGGTCGGCCTGGCCGAGCGGGTCGTCGGCGGGACGCAGGCGATCTGGCCGCTGGTCGTCGTATTGTCCTGCCGCGCATCGGCCGCGCTGGCGTCGCCGCTCCAGCCTCGTCGCCGGGCAACCGTCCGGCTCGGCGACGAGGCCCCGCCCCGCGAACGGTGAGGCGTCAGAGGGTGGCTACGTCGGCCTGCTTGGCCCGGACCGCCTCGGCGGCCTCGCGGAGGGCGGCGAGCTCGGTCTCGGTCAGGTCCCGCTCGACGATCCGGCGCACGCCTGTCCGGCCGATCTCGGCCTCGACGCCCAGGTAGACGCCGGAGATGCCGTACTCGCCGTCCACCCAGGCGCAGACCGGCCGCACCTCGCCGGAGTCCTCGGCCACAGCGCGCGCCATCCTGGCCGCGGCCGCCGACGGCGCGTAGTAGGCCGATCCGGTCTTCAGCAGGGCGACGATCTCGCCGCCTCCGTTGCGGGTGCGCTGCACGAGCGCCTCGACGTCGGCGGCGGGCAGCAGGTCCGCCAGCGGCTTGCCGTCGACCGTGCAGGCGGAGGGGACAGGCACCATCGTGTCGCCGTGCGAGCCCAGGGTGAGCGTGCGGACCGAGCCGACCGGCACGCCGAGGCGCTCGGCCACGAAGTAGCTGAACCGCGCGGTGTCGAGCATGCCCGCCTGGCCCATCACCCGGTGCGAGGGGAACCCGGAGACCTTCGCCGCGAGCGCGGTCATCTCATCCAGCGGGTTCGACACCACAATCAGCACGGCCTCCGGCGCGTGCTTGACCACCTGCTCGGTCACGCTCCGCACGATCTTGGCGTTGGTCTCGATCAGGTCCATCCGGCTCATGCCCGGCTTGCGCGGCAGGCCGGCCGTGATCACCACGATGTCCGATCCGGCGATCGCCTCGTAGCCCTCGCCGGCCCGGCCCGTGGTCTGCCCGGTGACCTTGGTCTCGAAGCCCTCGATCGGGCGGGACTGGCTCATGTCGAGCGCCAGTCCCTCGGGCTTGCCCTCGACGATGTCGGTCAGCACGACCTCGTCGAAGATGTCGTACTCGGCGAGCCGCTGAGCGGTCGTGGAGCCGTAGAAGCCGGCTCCGACCACCGTCACCTTGCCTGTGCGCGTCATGTCTCCTGCTCTTTCTCGGTGTTGTCAGGCCATCGCGGAGCGGAGGTTCTCATCCAGCGCCGCGAGGAACTCCTCGGTGCTCAGGAACGGGGTGTCCGGTCCCACGAGCAGCGCCAGGTCCTTGGTCATCTTCCCGCTCAGGACCGTGTCGACGCACACCCGTTCGAGGGTCTCGGCGAACCGGGTGACGTCAGGGGTGTTGTCCAGCTTGCCGCGGTGGGCCAGGCCCTGGGTCCAGGCGAAGATCGAGGCGATCGGGTTCGTGGACGTGGCCTTGCCCTGCTGGTGCTGGCGGTAGTGCCTGGTCACGGTGCCGTGAGCGGCCTCGGCCTCCACCGTGGTGCCGTCCGGCGTCATCAGCACGCTGGTCATCAGCCCGAGCGAGCCGAAGCCCTGCGCGACGATGTCGGACTCGACGTCGCCGTCGTAGTTCTTGCACGCCCAGACGATGCCGCCGTCGCCCTTGATGACCTGGGCCACCATGTCGTCGATCAGCCGGTGTTCGTAGGTGATCCCGGCCGCCTCGAACTCGGACTTGAACTCGCTCTCGAAGATCTCGGCGAAGATGTCCTTGAACCGCCCGTCGTAGGCCTTCAGGATCGTGTTCTTCGTGGACAGGTAGAGCGGGTAGCGGCGGCCCAGCGCGTAGCGCATGGTAGCCCGGGCGAAGTCGGCGATCGAGTCGTCGAAGTTGTACATGCCCATGGCGATCCCGCCGCCATCGAAGCGCGCCACCTCGAGCTCGGTTCCCTCGGCCGCCGGGTCGTCAGGAACGTAGGAGATGTTCACCGTGCCCGGCCCGCGGACGACGAAGTCGGTGGCCCGGTACTGGTCGCCGTGGGCGTGGCGGCCGATGATGATCGGCTTGGTCCAGCCCGGCACGAACCGCGGGATGCTGGACACCACGATCGGCTCACGGAACACCACGCCGCCGAGGATGTTGCGGATCGTGCCGTTCGGCGAGCGCCACATCTTCTTCAGCCCGAACTCGGTCACCCGGGCCTCGTCCGGCGTGATCGTGGCGCACTTGACGCCGACTCCGTGCCGCTTGATCGCGTTGGCCGCGTCCACGGTCACCTGGTCGTCGGTGGCGTCCCGGTTCTGGATCGAGAGGTCGTAATAGTCGAGCTCGACATCCAGGTAGGGCAAGATCAGCTGGTCCTTGATGAAGTGCCAGATGATCCTCGTCATCTCATCGCCATCGATCTCGACAACGGGGTTAGCCACCTTGATCTTGGACATGCCGCTACGTTCCCTTCATCGCTATCTGGCCCGGCATCGGGCCGGGGGGCTCGGCCGGGTCAGTGTTCCTGCAGCATCAGCCCGGTGACGAGCAGGCCGGCACCGAGTGCCACCAGGACCGCCACGTCCGCGAGCCGGCGCCTCGACATGAGCATGCCCGCCCGGCGCTCGGGCAGCGCCAGCCTGGCCAGGGCGGCTGCGAACAGGATTCCAGCCACCGCCAAGGTACCCCCCCTGACATTCTGTCCGTTCTCCCGCATCCACGCCAAAGCCAGGGCCAGGCCGCAGAGCACGATCGCGTACGGGATGTGCTGCCACCATCCGCGCCCGGACGCGGCTGGCCTGCGGGCACCCGGGTCGCGCGCCGGGCGCGTCTGAGCGGGCGCCGGCGTCGATGACGCCGCCGACGCCGCCGCGCGGCGCTGCCTGCGCGAGCGTGCCGACGGCGCGGAGTGGGTCATCGCGCGCCCAGCGCTACCCAGGTGAGCCCGCTCTCGCCGATGTACTCGCTGTCGGGCCTGATCAGCCTGTTGTCGGCGTGCTGCTCGATGACGTGCGCCGTCCAGCCCGCCATCCGGCTGGCCGAGAAGACCGGGGTGAACAGGTCCGTCGGGATGCGCAGGTAGTGATAGACCGTGGCCGCGAAGAAGTCCACGTTCGGGTACAGGCCCTTCTCGGCGAGCACGACCTCCTCCATCCGCCGCGACATCCGGTAATAGGTGTCGTCGCCCGATGCCGAGCCTAGCTCCGCCGACATCTTCCGCAGGTGACTCGCGCGAGGATCCTCGACCTTGTAGACCCGGTGGCCGAATCCCATGATCTTCTCGCCCGCCTTGAGGCGCTCGGCGGTCCGGGTGCCGACCGCATCGACGGGGTCGTCGCCCGCGGTCTGCGCCTGTGCCCTGGTCGCCTCCAGCTCCCGCATGACCTGCTCGTTGGCGCCGCCGTGCAGCGGCCCCTTGAGCGTGCCGAGCGCGGCCACCACCGCCGAGTGCATGTCGGACAGGGTCGCGGCGCACACCCGCGCGGCGAACGTGGAGGCGTTCATGGTGTGGTCGGCGTGCAGCACCAGGCAGGTGTCAAAAAACCGCGCCTCCCGCTCCGACGGCCTGGTCCCGGTGATCTGCAGCAGGAAGTTCGCGGCCAGGCCGAGCGCGGCGTCCGGCTCTGGCACCGGCCTCCCCCGGCGGGCCGATTCGTAGGCCGCGATCAGGACCGGCTGCTGGGCGGTCAGCCTGGCCGCCTTGCGCAGGTTCGGCCCCGGCTGGTTGGAATCCTTGTCCGGGTCGTCCGCGCTGGCCAGCGACACCAGGGTGCGCAACGCCTCCATCGGCTCCTGGCGCCCCGCCACGGCCGGCAGACAGCCCGCGACGAGCTCGCCCAGGGAGCGGGCCGCCGCCATCTCGGCGAGGTAGCCGTCCAGCTCGGCCCGGGTCGGCGGGGCCCCGCGCTGCAGCAGGTAGGCGATCTCCTCGAAGGTCGTGGCCCCGGCGAGCTCGTTGATGTCGTAGCCGCGGTAGAACAGCAGGCCAGCCTGCCCGTCGATGTCGCTGAGCGCCGTCGAAGCGGCGACCACGTCCGCCAGTCCCCTGGACGGCTTTTCCGGCATATGTCTTCCTCTCGGACGGCCCGCTCGGCAGTGTACTTGCGCATGCTGGGCGCCACCGCCGGGGCCGCTCCGGACCGCGCACCCGGGCGGCGCAATCTATTGCCCCGGGCGCGGTACAACAACCGCCGGAAAGGGTAACTGAATAGACAGAAATCAGTGGCTGCTTCGACAGGCAGGAGGAACGTTTCATGGATGGCCCCTACATCCGGGTCGAGGACAGCGGGCTGATCATGCCGTTGCGGGAGGACGTGACCACCATCGGGCGAGGCCGGTCCGTGGACGTTCACCTGGCCGATCCGAGTGTCTCCCGGCTGCATGCGGAGATCGTGCGCCGCGGGCCTTATGCGTACGTGACCGATCTCGGGTTATCACGCAACGGAACCCGGGTAAATGGCCGCCTGGTCGCCCGCCGCGTCCTCGAGGACGGCGATGTGCTGAGTTTCGGGTCCGCCCGCTGCCGGGTCTTCGGCATTGTGGCGGAGGAACTCGCCGCCGAGGTGGAGCTGCGGCGCCCTGCGGCGCCCGAGCTGACCCGCCGGGAGCTGGACGTGGTGACGTCCCTGTGCCGGCCGGCCCTGTCCGACGAGGCGTTCGTGGCGCCGGCGACGGCGCGGGAGATCGCAGCGGACCTGGTCGTCACCGAGGCGGCCGTCAAGCAGCACCTGCTTCGCCTGTACCAGAAGTTCCGGATTCCCGAGGGTGCCAACCGCCGGGTCCGGCTGGCCAACGAGGTCGTGGCGCTGGGCCTGGTCCGGCCGCTGCCGCCGGCCGACAAGGCTGCCCTCGCCGGGCCGCCCGACGCTGACGGACGGGGGGCGGCGAGCGCGCGGGGCGCCGGGACTCTCCGGCCGGCCCGGCCCTCGGGAGGGCCGGCGCCCGCCGCGGCAGCGGCGGCGGGAGCAGCAGCAGCAGGATCACCAGCGACTCAGCCCGCGCCCGCCGCGCCGGCCGCCGTCCATTCGGTTCCGCCGCCGGCCACGGCGCACCTGGCGGAAGCCGGCTACCTGCCGCGGGCGGCGGCGGTCAGCCGGTAGGCCTGCCGATCACCCGGAAAACCTGGATCCTGATGTTGTGCACCATGACGGACACGGCGTTGAAGTGCCCGAGCCATCCGCTCAGGTTGCCGGCCGGCCAGAAGAACGGCGGGTGTGAGGCCGCGACCACGATCGCGGACACGACCACGGCGCCCACGGCGATCACCGCCGTGGCCGCTGTGATCGGGGTGTCGGCGACGGCGTCGAAGAAGCCGCGGATCGGCCGCCGCGAGCGCGCGGATCCGGGCCCGAAGCCGTAGAACAGCACCAGCACGCCCGCCGCGAACGCGCACGCCGGCGCGATCGGGTGAGCCGGCACGGCGATGATCGTGATGACGGCCGCGATGGCCGCGGCGACCAGCCCCGCCGGCGCGATCAGCAGGGTCCGGACCAGCGACCACGCGAAAGCGGGCGGGAACGTGACGGCGGCCAGCAGGGCGTCGCTGGCCCGCGCTCCCCTGCGGGAGCGCCGGCGGGACAGCTGACCGGCGGTCTGGTCGCCGGCCCGCAGCCCCATCAGCAGCAGCAGCGCGGCAACGGTTCCGGCCACCGGCAGCACGACGGCGGCGCCGACGAGCGCGGCCACCGATCCGAACACGAGCAGCGCGCCGGCGGGAGACCGGCCGGCCGCCTGCTGCTCCGGATCGGCCCAGGCGGGCTGCGGCCCGGCTCCGCCCGGCGCGTACCGCACCGGGGGCAGCACGTCGCCGTAGTTGTCCGGGCCCCGCGCGGCGGTGTTCCCGGCCGGGCCGCCGCCGACCGCCCACGGCCGGGTCGATGGGGCCCACGCGGGCGGGGCGGGGGGCACGACAGCGGCCGCTGCCACCGGATCGGCCAGGGCGGTGGGCGCCCGCCGGTCCGCGACCGTGCCCGGCGCCGCGAACGGCGCTGCCGCCGCCGCGGCGGCGGGCACGAGCGACGCCGGGTCGAGCGCGGCGGTTCGCCGGCACAGCTCGGCGGTGTCCGGCCGGTGCGCCGGGTCGCGGGCCAGCGCCTGCCCCACCAGTGACACCAGCGGAGCCGGGAACCCGCCCAGGTCGGGCTGGCCGTTGATGATCCGGTAGAAGATCGTCTCGAAGGCGCCGGTGCCGAACGGGGGCCGGCCGGTGGCCGCGAACGCCACCGTGGCTCCCCACGAGTGCACATCGGACGCGGGGCCGCTGGGCTTGCCCTCGATCACCTCCGGCGCCAGGTAGCCGGGCGTTCCCATGAACATCCCGGTCTGAGTGAGCCTGGTGGAGTCCGGCACCTGGGCGATCCCGAAGTCGATCACGACGGGCTCGCCGCCCGCCAGCATCACGTTGCCCGGCTTGAGATCACGGTGAACGACGCCGGCCGCATGCACGGCGGCCAGGGCCAAGGCCAGTCCCGAGGCCAGCCGGGCCAGTTCGGTGCCGGTCAGCGGCCCGCTGTGGCCAACCACTTCCTCCAGCGTCTGCCCGGAGACGTACCTGGTCACGATGTACGGGGGATCGCTGGTGACGTCCGCGTCGAGGACCTCGGCCACGAACGGGCTGCGCACCCGGCGCATGGTCTCAACCTCGCGGGCCAGCCGGCGCCTGGCATTGGGGTCGGACGCGATGGCGGGTCGCAGCGCCTTCACCGCCACCTGCCGCTGCTCGGGGTCGACGGCCAGGTAGACCACGCCCATGCCGCCCTCGCCGAGCCGCTTCAGCAGGCGATAGGGCCCGAGCGTGTCCGGCGTCCGGTCCTGAGCTGTCATGACCTCACCAGCCTACGGAAATCCTTCCGTCCGCGCCTTGATGCCTGGCCGGGAAGGCCTGGCTACGTCCGCCGCATGGCCGTCGCCGCGGATCGCAGCACTGCGCGCGGGACGACCCTGGTAAGCGAGACCACCGACTTGTACTGGGCGCCCGGCACCGAGAGCACGCGGCCCGCGGCGACCGCCTCGAGCCCGGCGCCGGCCACCTTGTCCGCGTCCAGCCAGGCCAGCCCGGCCGGGCCGGACACCGACGCCCCGCGCAGCCCGGTGCGGGTGAAGCCCGGGCACAGCGCGGTGACGTGGACCCCGCTTCCCCGCAGCTCCGCGGCCAGGCCCTCGCTGAACGAGGTGACGAACGCCTTGCTCGCCCCGTAGGCGACGGCACCGGGCGAGGGGAAGAACCCGGCCACGGACGACACGTTCAGCACGCCGCCATGCGCCCTGCTGAGCATGGCGGGCAGCGCCGCGTGGGTCAGCCGGACGACGGCGGTCACGTTGAGCCGGATCTGGTCCTCGGCGCTGGACGCCGGCCGGTCGGCGAACGCCCCGGGCGAGCCGGAACCGGCGTTGTTGACCAGCAGCTCGATCGGCCGGTCCGGGTCGGTCAGCCTGGCCTCGGCCGCCGCTAGCCCGGCGGGCGTGGCCAGGTCCGCCGTCAGCACCTCCACGCTCACCTGGTGCGCGCTGCGCAGCGTCGAGGCGAGCACCTCGAGCGGCTCGGCCCGCCGGGCGAGGAGGAC
>Ga0335074_10008894_pt1 | contig 13984 bp, 11 predicted proteins | sample Lox_Sample_23_FD_206715 | JGI IMG/M metagenome (GOLD analysis project Ga0335074, IMG submission 206715) | Soil microbial communities from Loxahatchee National Wildlife Refuge, Florida, United States - Lox_Sample_2.3 | ecosystem: Environmental > Terrestrial > Soil > Wetlands | place: USA...
CCCATTACCGCTGGCTCTGCCTGATCGCCGTCATCGAGATAGTGGTCGTCTCGATCTACTTCATCCTGCCCACGAACCCTGCCGGTGTGCCGTGGGACAGCGGGTTCGCCTGGCCGTCGGTGAACTACGCCCCGATACTCACCGTCGGCAGCCTGCTGATCCTATGGCTGATGTGGCACCTTTCGGTGAAGAAGTGGTTCAAGGGACCGATCAGGTACACGACCGTCGAAGAAGTGGCAGGCAACGCCGCCATCCCGGAGGAGTTCCTCGAGCTCGAGCAGTCCCTGACAGACGCGAACGACCCGACGTCGAACCGGACGGACGTTTAGCCAGCCCTTAATGGTTAGGTGGCGCGGAACCTCTCCATAGCGGCCATCATCGCGGTCGCACTATGGGAGAGATGTGCCGTCATGAAGGCGCCAGCGCTCTGCGCATCATGGGCCGATAGAGCGTCCAGAATCTGGCGATGCTCCCTTACCGAAGAGGCCTGCATGTCAGCCAGCTCGAATATCTGGAATGGCATAAAGAGCGCCGCTCGGAGCTGGCCCACTATCTCGGGCAGGGGCTCGAGCCCGCTCGCCTCGGCGATCGTGAGGTGATAGCGCAGGTCTTCCTGGCGGAAGATCCCGATCGAGTCGGTCGATTCCATCGACACGACCGTCTCCTCCAGCGTCGCCAGGGCTTCTGCCCCGATCACCGGCGCCGCTGTCCTCGCGGCGTGGCCCTCGACCACGGCGCGGAGGTCGTACACGCCCTTGAAGTCGGCGCTCTCTTTCGCCCAGTGCTCCGCCTGCTGGCCGGTCGGAAACGTCGTGGTCCGCACGAACACGCCACCTTGCTGGCCGATGCTGATGTCGACGTATCCCTCTACCTGAAGGACGTGCATCGCCTCGCGAAGCGTTGTGCGGGACACGCCGAGCTGGGCGGACAGCTGCCGTTCCGGGGGGAGTTTGGTTCCGGGCTGCAGCTTGCCCAGGTGGATGATCCCTCGCAGGTGATTCACGACGACCTGGTGCGCCGACGGGACGTGCACGGGCTGCAAAATTAGCGGCTCTGGGCTGGCCGACTTGCTCGGCCCCGGGCTTGTGCTCATCTGCTCCTCCTGCAAGGCCGGGGCGCCGGGAGAAAGACGCGCAATTACTTCTCAACGATACATCAGAGATCTGCGAGGGCGGCCGACCAGGGAGTACGAGGAATTCAGCGCTGAGGCGGTTGAATTTATGGCTCGAGCTAATTTCCGCCTCCCCGTTCGTCTAGCGCCAGTCACCTAGCAAATAGAAGGCGGCCCAGCGGTCGGGGTCGGGGAATCGGCGCCGGGTCGCGGTCTGCGCTGCCCGGAAGGCATCACGAAGGTCATCGACACCCGCCAGGGCCCCGTACAGCTGCTCGAAGAAGTACCGAGAGGTAGCGGTCTCGATCTCCAGCTGACTTCCGATCACAGCCCGGGCGCCGGCGGTGAGGAACGCGATCGGCAGCCCATCGACGTTCGCGCCCGACTCGACGACCATCTTTGCGGTCTCGCACGCCGACAGCGTCACCAGCCGCACCGTCCGCAGGTCCATCTCGGCGACCTCCCACGCGCACAGCACGCCGTCGTCGCCCTCATGCGGCTGCACGAGCAGCGCGTGAAACGACGGTGCCGTGGGCTCGAACCGGCCGTGGCACCCGATGTGCAGGTAACGCGCGCCGGGCGCGAGCCTTGCGATCATCTGCTCGGTGGCGTCCGGGTCCAGCAGGGCCCGGCCGTGAAGCTTGTCCGCGATCGCCTGCGCCTCCGCCGGGGCATCGCTGAGCGGCGGCAGATCTGGCACCGCATCGCTGTGCGTGACGCCGACCGCGAGAACCGGCAGGGTCTGCCGTCCGACGACGGTCGGCGCGCCCCGCCCGGCGAAGAGCAGGTGCGGATGCGGCAGCAGGGTGACGATCCAGTCGTCGGCCAGCATCGTGTCGTCCCAGCCGTACAGGTGCCAGGGCGCCCGGTGCAGCCCCATGTCCGGGATGATGCACAAATGATCGCGGCCCTCCCCGGCCCGATCGGCAAGAACGCCCTGGACCGGCGTGGGCAGCCAGGGAACCTCGGCGGGTGGCGTGTCGGGCCGCAGCGGGCGCGTGTAGGTGAAGATCTGATCCTCGTCCCAGAAGATCCCCGCTACCCGCGCCACGCTCCCGTCGCGATAGGCGATAGACATCGTTGACACCAGCACGGTCCGGTGGTCCAGCGCTCGCCTGGCCTGCTCGAGGTCGAGCAGCGCGGGCGCTGACAGCCCGCCGAGCAGCAACTGCTGGCGACGGCTCTCGAACTGCCTGTACAGGCTCAGCGGCGCCGGCGCATCGGGAGGCCGGGCGGCGATCCGGTCCAGGATCCCCGCGGCATCGCTGTCGCGGCGCATGCTGATCCTGGCGGTGCGGTCCAGGACCATCGCCGTTCGCAGTCCCTTGGCGAACTGCAGCATCGTCCACAGCAGCTCGGAGTTGTCCCGCCCGGCGCCGACAAGCGCACCGAGGAGTCCCGAGAAGATGCGTGCCAGGTAATCGTCGGCCGCCCGGCCGAGCTTGGCCGCGATGGCGGGGGCCACGGAGATGATGCTGGCGACGAGTTCCATCGCGACCTGCTCGTCGGCTCCGGTGGCGAGGTCGGCCAGCCGCGCCAGCATCTCCCTGACCGGCTCCAGCCGTTCCTGCTGAAGCCATGCCCCGAGCGAAGCCATGAGCGCGCGAAGCGCCCCGGGGACGTCATCGCCGCGGTAGGCGTTGACGCCGACGTTGCTGAGAAGACTGGCTTCCGCGGCGCGCACTATCCAGTCGTAGCGCCGTGCGAAGAGCGGCGCTTCCCGGCGCAGCACGGTCAGCAGCTGCAGGCCGCGGCTCTCGGCACCGATGCCGGTGGACAGCAGGGCCAGCCAGAGCAGGGTAGCGGCCAGCCGCTCAGGGCCGGGCTCCGGTCCGAGGCGGCTCACAACTTCCGCCGCAAACTCAGTGAAATCATGGCCCGCGAGCGGCTCCAGCTCCCCGGGAGCGCCGATCGCGTTGTAGAGCACCCGGGCGGCCGTCTGGTAGAGGATCTGGAAGTCGGAGTCGTCGAGCTGGCCGGGCCCGAGCAGCAGCTCACGCTGCCGCTCCAGAATGGACAGCGCCAGCTTTGGCGCGCTGCTGGACAGCCCGATGGTCTCCTGCAGCACCATCGTTCCGGCCCTGCCCTCGTATCGCCGCACCAGCGCATCGGGATCCGCCGTCGCGAGCGCGGACGTCGGCTCCACGGTGGTCTTCGTTGCCGCCGCCAGCATGAGCAGGCGGGTCTTCATCGCCAGCTGGGCCGGATCCATCCCGGCCAGCTCGATGCCGTGGCGGATTGCGTCCGCGGCGTCCTCTGGCAGCGGCTGCCCGGTGAGCTGGGCCATCCAGGTGCTGGTCTCGGCGAAGCCCGCAAGCGTTGGCACGTTGTCTGGGCACGCGTCGCGGGCGGCGCGCCAGTAGGCCATTGCCTCGGTCAGCGCGGTGACCGTGGCAGGCATCTCGTAATCCTTTTCGTCGCGCCCGTCGACGCGGGTCAGCTCGGTGTGGCCCCGCCGCTTCCATGCCTGGATGTCGGTCCCGTAGTCCGTGCTGCTGCGGCCGGCACAGTACGGGTCACTCCACAGCGCAGCGAGCTCGTAGTTCGCCCCGTTGACGGCTTGCTTGTCGTCCTGCGCGGCCGCGAGCGCCTCCTCGCCGAGCGTGGTGGCTTCCTGCAGCAGAGCGTTGTCGGGGACGCTGATGAGCAACCCATGCGCCCAGTGCACGACGCCGCGGCAGTAGCCGAGCCGGAACGCCGGCTCATCCCGCCGGTCACAGGCCTCCGCAGCCGCCCGCACGAGCTCGCCGCGGGTGCGGGCCTGCCGCCACGTTGCGGGCTTGGCGGCGAGCGGGAGGAGATTCCAGAGCAATTGCTGCACGTACGCGGGGGTGAGGGTCTCCGTGATCGGCAGGCCTTTGGCCGCTGTACGGGCCTGGGCCACGCTAAGGTCGCCGCTTTCCACCTTCGCCCAGAGCGCTTCCACCGGGCCGCCGCCGATCCGGTAGGTCTCCGGCGCTTCGGAGATCTGGCGCTGCGCCCGCCGGAGCATGGATGCCAGCAGCTGGCCAGGCTCGGTGGCCGACACGTTCTGCTCGCGCTCCAGGTAGTCGAGCACGTCAGGGCGCAGCAGGACCGGCGTGCTGAAGGCCAGCCTCGCCGCCTCCTCCGGGTCGGGCGTCATGCCCGCGAGGGAGCTCTCCCACGCTTGCTTTGCCCGGGTCCTGGTCGCTGGCGGAAGCGTCATACGGCCGTCTCCGGCAGGACGCCGATGGGCGGCGGCTCGCTGGCGGCCCGGTCCACGAACACGGCCCACGGGCCGGCCGGCAGCATGCTGGCGGCGTCGGCCGGGCCCGTGAAGGCGGCGAGCCCGTGGCCCGGCGCACTGTCGCTGACGGCGTCCCACATCGTGGTGGCCACAAGACCGGAGGGCTGCCAGCGCGGGCGTGCCGCCGTCCGCCCGGTCGCGAACGCCGATCTCGCCAGCGGTTCGCGCTGCTCTTCAAGCACGGCCTCGGCCGCCTTCCGTTCACCAGCCCTCAGCAGGGACTGGCTCCGGTCCAGGAAGGCGAGACTGCGTGGTGAGGTAAGGGCAGCGTGGTCGAACACGGCGACGGCTAGCTCGCCGGTACCCACGACGACCGCGGTGCAGGCGCTCGCAACCCGGGGCACCGTGAGGGTGTGGCCGTGCAAGTCGATTGTGAACCAGCCGGGCTCGGCTGGGACGGCGCTGTCGTCCACCATGACGCCCCACCAGGTTTCGTTTTCGCTCGTGAACTGCTGCAGCCGCACATTTTCGGAGATCGCCCTCGTGTGCAGGAGCGCGTCCCCGGCCGGCCGCTCGCCGGTCCCGCAAACGGCGAGCGCGAGCCGGGCGGATCCCGCGCTGAGGCGAGCGATCCACGCCGTTACCGCGGCGTCGCTGGCCCACTGCAGCGCCTCCGGCAGCGTCAGCCGCTCACGGCGAAGCCCGGAAATGTGACAGCTCGGCGCGGGCGCGGCCAGCGTGAGCCGGCTCTCCGCCAGCGGCTCGACCTCGGCCGGCTCTCGCGACTGGCGTCCGTCGCTGCCGATGAGCACGGCGGTATAGCTGCCCGGTGCCAGCCGGCCGGAGAGCGAGGCGACCCCGGACAGGACGGTGGACCCGGACAGGTCACGGACCTGCACCACGGCAGCCGGGTCGTCGGCCCGAACGGTGATGGCGCCGGCCGGTGTCCGCTTGCCGTCCCGGACGACGACGGCGTCCGGAGGCAGCGCTATCCGGGGCGGCCCGCCCGGGTTCATGGGCACCAGCACCTGAGCATCGGCGTAGGCGTCGCACGCGCGCCGGCCCCACGTGTCACCCGCCACGGCGACGATCTGCTGGCGGCGTGGCGGGACGGTGAACTCGACGGGTACCGGGCCGCCCTTTACCAGTTCCGGGTCCACCGGAGCCGACGGATCGGTGTGCCGGACCCGGATCTGCAGGCCGTCGGCCTGGCCGAGCTGCCGCGGGTCGACCTGCACGGTGAGCGTGACCGGGTCGAAGTACCCGTCCGGGAACGTGGCGAGCAGAATGTCTCCTTCAGCCACGCCCCGCGGCTGCTGCTGCGGTACCGCTGCCTCCACGAAACTGGCAAGGGTCGACCACGTCACTACGTACGGGCGATCCCGCTTCTCGTCATAGCTCTTCGCGGCGCCGGCGCCGGCCAGACCTTCCAGCAGCGCCTGGGTGAAGTCGCCCCGGATCACTCCGGGGGCACCGGGCACCGGGTGTCCCTCCGAGACCAGGCCGGGCAGCGTCGACTGCAACAGGAACAGCCGCGGTTCGTAGGGGCGGTTACGGGGCGGCTCCGGATCCAGGCCCAGGCCGCCGAGCCGGAAGGGCTGGCTGAACGGGAAGTTCCGGCACGCGTCGAGGAGTACGGCGACGACACCGAACCGGGACTGGCGCAGCCTGGCCACGACGTCCGGGACTCCCCCGCACGCTGCGGGGGGATCGTCGGTGGTGAAGTCGGTGAACGCGAACGCGTCCTGCGCTAGCACGGGGTTCTGTGGATCCGTCCGGCATCCGTGACCGGCCAGGTAGACATACAGCCGGTCGCCCTCGCCGACGTCCGTCCGGGCTACCAGGTCACGGACGGCACGGACGAAGTTCGGGCGGGTCGCCGCGGCGTCCACGATGGACGGGTCCGGCTGGGCGCCTGCCGCGCCGCAGGAGGCAAGGAAGGTGAGGCAGCTCTTCTCGACCCCGCCGCCGTCGCGGCTCAGCAGCCAGTCCCGTACGGCGAGCGCATCGGCCACCGCGCCCCGAAGGTCACCTCCCGGCAGCTGCGGGTAGGCGTCGCAGCCCACGACCAGCGCATGATCAGCCACGGTGCTCCCGTCAGCCTAGGTCCAGTTCCGAGCCGTCCAGATAGCTGGCCGAGCCACTGCCCAGCGTGGGAATCCTCCGGATCTCCGCGCCCGTCACCGGACGCTCATTCACCCAGAAACGGCCATCGAACCTCAGCTGAGCCGCTTTGGCGGCCACGGTCAGCGCTGTCGGGCCGCGGAACGTCAGCTGATAGCTGCGCTGGCTGTCCGCGCTGACCGATACCTTGGCGCCGACCGCAGCCTGGATAGCGGGGACGTCGACAGCAACACCATTCTGGTTGCTGTCCAGCAGGGCGACCGACAGCGCCCGCGCCTTGAGCGCCGCGACGATGACGTAGACCTTCTCGGCGGCCAGAAGCTCTGTGATATTACGCAGCCCCGGCTGGAAGTCCGCCTCTGCCAGCCAGGCATCCAGGGAAGCCAGATCGACGCGATCGGAGACGACATCCGCGTAGCCATACTCAACCGAATGGGCTGCTGCGGACGAGAACTGGATGCCTGCGTCTGCGCCGAGCGCTTTCAATATCGAGGACACAATGCCGAGGCCAATTCCGGCCTTGACAGTCTGCCGCGACGTGCCGCTGGCGTCCACAACTGGGGCGTCGCCATTGATCACTGGCTCGGCGGCGCCATCACCGGCGACGAGTACCCGCGCCAGTTCGCTGTACCGGCGCAGTACCGAGCGTCGCCTGGTGAGCACCTGCAGGACCTGCACATCCGTCGTGGGCATGGCGACGGGCAGGTAGTCCTTATCAGGCAGGAACGAATTCACGGCGTGCATAAAGAGACCCATCGCCCCATCCCCCCATCACCTTTTCTGGCTCATGCCCGGTGAGTGACCGTGACCACCTTCGCCGCGGTCGCATCCACCATGTCATGAGCTCCTGGGCGATGCGATTGTTCCGCCAATTATGCTACGGATCGCGGCGTTCCGGCTATGGACAGCCAGGCGTCCGGTGTACGGAGGACCGCACGGCGGGCTAGTCAGGCCGCTGATGCCGATTGCGCACTAACCGAGGGATGGCGAGGGTGGCGGTGCCCAGCAAAAATCCGAGAATGGCGTCGACTAGCGGATACTCCATGACCCGTGCCTTCCCAGCTCCGCCGCTCTGCCCGGACGACCGACGAGTACGAGCAAATGCCGGCGATGTTCACCGAGCAGCTTGACCTGGATGCGGCGATATCCGCGTCGCGGCTGCGCTCGTGGCGGACGCCGCGTTACCGGGACCGGACCGCCGCGGGCGACCGCGTCTGGCTGCAGGTCGTGGGGCGCCATGACCCGGGGATTTATTACGTGGCGGCGATCACCGCTGCCACGTACGAGGATCCCGAATGGCACGACGGCCAGCCGGCCTCCGCGCGGTGGCGGACCGATATCCGGTTCGTCTACCGCATCGACCCGCCCCTGCTGCGAGTCGAGCTGCTCGCAACGGCGGAACTCGGCTCGTTCCGGCCGTTCCGCGGGTTCCAGGGCTCGACGTTCCCGGTTCCCGCCGACATCGCGGCGGCGCTGTGGAAGCGCGCCGAGGCCCGCCTGGACCGCATCTGACCACGGTTCGAAGCGGCCAGGCCAGCCGGGAGCGCCGCGTTCAGGCCGTTTCGGCGAAGGCCTCGGGGGCTACCCGCGCGAGGAATTCGGTGACAACGCGCCGGAACAGCTCGGGCTCGTCGCTGGGCGGTGAGTGGCCGGACTTCTCGAAGATCACCAGCTGCGAGTCCGGGATCAGTGAGGCGATGGTTTCTGACATCTCCACCGGGGTCACCCAGTCGTGCCGGCCGACGGTGATCAGCGTCGGGCAGCGCACGCCGGGGAGGGCCGGCTTGACGTCGTAGACGGGCCGGTTCTTCTGGAAGCACCAGTTGTGGGTCTCGTGCCGGTAGCTGCCGTTCTCCACCCTCGCGGCCGCGCGCTCCCGGTCGTCCTCGTAGGAGTACAGCGGGGCGATCTCGGCCCAGCACGCCTTGAGATCGGCGTCGTCGCGGATGTGGCCGGTCCAGTAGCGCTCGAAGTTGTCCCAGTTCAGCTCCACGCGCGTCTGGCTGCGCCCGTTCTCGAAGACCCGCTCGAGGTTCGAGCTGTCCGGGGAGGTGTCACGCAGGATCATCGCCCGGGTGTGCTGGGGGTAGGCGATCGCGTACTCCATCGCGATGAAGCCGCCGTACGACCCCCCGGCCACGATGACCTGGTCGGCACCCGCCCACTCACGCACCCCGTCCAGGTCATCCGCCCATTGCGCGTGGCTGAACGGCGGCTTGCCCTCGCTGATTCCGCAGCCACGGGCGTCGTAGACGACGATCCGGAACGTGTCCGCCAGCCACCCGAAGCTCGACTTGGGCTCGGCCAGGGAACCGATGCCGCCGCCGCCGTGGTGGACGATGATGACCGGAGCTCCCTCCGGGCCCAGCACCTCGACGTTCAGGCTGTTGTCGTTGATCTGAACGAACACCCGGTCTCCTCCTTTTGCGGCGCCGTTGCCTCCGATCACATTCTGTCTGCCCTGTTCGGAGCGGCCATCGGCGGACCCGCCTGCCCCCTGCGTGCGGCGCCCCCGCCGAATCCTTGGCAGGGTGTCCTTCTGGGCGGCTGCCGTTCGTCGTCCGGTTGCAAAGCACGTCGGCGACCTCTACGGGAAGCGAGGCTGGCATGAAGTACATCATGATCATCGCGGGGAACACCGAGCACAGCAGCGACGGCGTCGCGGCCCCGGACGCCCTGGCGTACATGCAGCGTGAGATCCCGATCTGGATCGACGAGATGAACGGGCGCGGGGTCCGGCTGTTCGGCCGGGAACTGGACCTGCCCAGCACGGCCGCGACGGTGCGGGTGCGGGACGGCGAGGCGCTGGTGACCGACGGCCCGTTCGCGGAGACCAAGGAGTTCATGGCCGGCTTCGACCTGCTCGAATGCGCCAGCCTCGACGAGGCGACCGAGGTCGCGGCCAAGTCCCCCATCACACGGTTCCACCGGATCGAGGTCCGGCCGTTCATGGATGGGCTGCAGGTCGGCGAGCGGGCGCTGGCGTTCGGGCGCGGCGAGGACGGCGACTTCCGCCCGTACTGCCTGATCATGTGGATGGGCGATGCGCCGGCTGCGCCGGCCGGTGATCGGGCGCTGATGGACGAGGGCGAGGCGTGGAAGCAGGACGCCGAGGCGCGCGGCCTGCAGGTCCTGGGCAACGCGCTGCAGGGCCCGGAGACCGCCCGGACGGTCACCGCCCGCGGCGGGGAGACGCTGGTCAGCGACGGGCCGTTCACCGAGACCAAGGAGTTCATCGCGGGCATCGACGTCGTCAGCTGCGCCAGCCGCCAGCAGGCAATCGATCTCGCGGCCGCGCATCCGATCGCCCGGTACCACGCGATCGAGGTCCGCCCCTTCTACGTCGAATAACCCGCGGGCGGCTCCTGCTCACGGCCTCCGCCGTCGCCTGCCGGCCCCCCAGAGGGCAGCAGCGCCTCAGGTTCCCGTGATGGAGTGGTGACCGGAAGCGAAGCCAACCGAGGGGCAGGACCGTTGCGGATCGTCCAGTTTTCCGACACTCACATCTCACGTTTGGGCGGGGCCCCCAGCGAGAACATGGCGCTCCTGGTCGACTTTTTGAACGAGGATCTGCGGCCCGATTTGGTGATCAACACCGGTGACGCCGTGCTCCTCAACCCGGACTCGCCCGACGACCGCCAGGCGGCTCTTCGGCTTCACCAGCAGATCAACGCGCCGCTGCTGGTGCTGCCCGGCAACCACGACGTGGGTGAGTCCGGCGACGACGTGTGGATGGACGTCTCGATCACCAGCGAGCGGGTCGCCAGCTTCGCGGGCACGTGGGGCGCCGACCGGTTCTTCCGGACCGGCAGCGCCGGCACCGGCTCGCAGGACTGGGCGTTCATCGGCATCAACAGCGAGCGCCTGTCGTCGGGCCTGCCCGAGGAGGACGAACAGTGGGCCTGGCTCGCCGACGTCGCCGGCCAGGCGCGCGGCAAGTCGGTGATGTTGTTCCTGCACAAGCCGCTGTGGTTCCTCGGCGGCGCGGAGCCGGGCATGACGATCCTCGAGCCCGACCGGGAGCGGCTGCTGTCCGTGCTCGCCGGGACCAGGCTGCGCGCCGTCGCCAACGGCCATCTGCACCGCTACCGGCATGCCCGCGTTGGAGACCTGCTCACGGTCTGGGCGCCGTCGCTGACGTTCGCGCTGCCACCCGACCCCGGCCGCGGCTTCGGGCCGAGCCCATCCGGGGTCGTCGAGTACCGGATCGACGGCGACACGCTCGAGGCGTCGTTCCGGCCCGTTCCCGGGCTGCAGGGCGTGGGGGCCGCGTCCTCGATTCCGGGGTACCAGGCAGCGATGGCCGAGGTCGAGGCGATGGCCGCGAGCCGCTGATCACCGGCGGCGCTCCGCCGCAGGCCTGCGGCCTTACCGTCCGGCGGCCCCGGCGTCATCAGGGAGGCCCAGCCGGCGGCGCACGACCTCGTGGGCGAGGTCCAGGACGGCGGGGTCGCCGTGCAGCACAAAGTTGGTATCCGCGGCGAGCAGGATCCCGTTCAGCTCGAAGCAGAGCCGGGCCGGGTCCTCGCTGGCCGGAAGCTCCTGCTGGATCGGCGACGAAGGGGCAACAACCTTCAGCTACTGACGCCGCGAGGCAGTGATCCCAATGGTCTAATGGACCGACCCACGCTACCCTCGGTGACCACGGCTTTGCCGTGGCGACTCTGGTGGAGCAGTGGGAGGGGATGCGAGCGATGCCAGCGGATCATGCTCATTTCAACGGCAGCGTCAACCTGGCCGACGGCGAGACGGTGATGCGGGAGATCACCACCCGGGTGCCCTCCGGCGTGCGCCGGCTTCCCGACGGGGAGACCGGGGACCGCAACAACTGGATCTTCTTCCAGCTGCAGCGGTTCCTGCAGCTTCCCTGGCTCGTCCCCGAGGGGCTCGATGCCGCGGAGGGGGACTACGAGAACATGCCCAAGCTGCGGCTGGCCGACGGCGTCGACCCGGCGGACGTGACCTGGCCGAACCTCGGTTACGCCGATGCCTACCTGGTGTCGTATCAGACCTTCGCCGCGCTGCGGGACCAGGACGTGATCCCGGCCGGCGTCCGGTTCCAGGTTCAGTACCCCACGCCGCTCGCATCGATCGGCGCCTATGTTGCCCCGGAGTGCCAGCAGGTGCTGCTGCCGTCCTACGAGCAGGCGATGTTCGCCGACCTGGACCGGCTGCTGAGCGAGATCCCGCACGGCGACGTGGCCGTGCAGTGGGACGTAGCGGTGGAGTTCGGCGTGCTGGAGAACGCCTTCACGCCGGACGGCGCGCAGGCCTTCGACCCGGTCGTGGCGGCCCTCGTGCGCTGCATCGACCAGGTGCCCGCGGACATCCCGGCCGGGATGCACCTGTGCTACGGCGACTACGGCCACCACCACTTCACGCAGCCTGAGTCGCTGGCCCTGCAGGTCCGGGTGCTGAACGCGGTCGCCGTGGGCGCCGCCCGGCCGGTGAGCTTCGTCTCGTTCACCGTGCCGCAGGACCAGCGCGACGAGAGCTATTTCGCGCCGCTGGCCCAGCTGACCGCCGGCCCGGACACCGAGCTCAACTTCGCGCTGGTGCCGTACCACCCGGCCGAGCAGGCGCCGGGCACCAGCGAGGAGCAGGCGCGGCTCATCGACGCGGCGCTCGCGGCCAGCCCTGCTGGCGCGCGTGCATGGGGCGTCTGCACCGAATGCGGGATGGGCCGCGCGGGCCGGGACGAGATCCCGGTGCTGCTGGACCTGCACAGCCAGCTGATCACGGCCGGGTTATCGGTGCCCGCGGTTCGGGGCTGATCACCGGAAACGACCCGGGCCGGGGTGGCGCCGGTCGTCAGCGGACGATGCGCAGGGCGATCTTGCGGTTGCCGCCGTTCTGGCCGACCAGCGCGAACCACAGCGGCAGCAGCCCGTCGACGGTCGGCGTCGCGCTGGCGTCGCCGACGAACGCCGGCTCGAGCCCGACCGCGGCGATGAGTTCCTCGGCCACGGCCCGAGCCTCGGGGTCGGCGGCGAAGAACATGTTCGTGCCCGGCAGCGGGTCGGCGAAGTTCTCCCAGCCCAGCGAGTTGAACGCGCGCACGTACCGGGCCGACGGCGCCGCGCCCGCGATCAGCGCGCGGCTGTCGTACTCGGTCCCGCCGCCGATCCGGTTCACCGCGTCGATCACGACCTTGCCCGCGAGCGCGGGCCCCTGCTGGTTCACGACGTCAGGGACGGCCGCACCGGGAACGGCCAGCACCACCACGTCGGCGCCCTCCACCGCGTCGCCGATGCTCCGTACCGGCGCCCCGCCCGGCCCGTCGCCGGAGCCGTCCCGGGTCCCGTACACCACGTCGTGCCCGGTCTCGGTCCACTTGGTCCCGAGTGTCCCGCCGATCTTGCCCTTGCCGATCACTGCTATCTTCATGCCCGCCAGCAACCGGCGTGCCCCGGCCCTCATTCCCGCCACGACGACCGGGCCGGGCGTCGCCGTGCCAGCCTCTAGGGCCGCGTTCCGGCTACTGAGCGCGATAGACGGCCGAGCGACGCCTCGGCCGAAGGGAGGAGTATCGGTTACACGCCCGTGGCGCCGTCGATGCGTTCCCGGATCATGTCGGCGTGGCCGTTGTGGCGGGCGTACTCCTCGATCATGTGGACGTAGATCCAGCGGACGTTGACGTCCTGGTCCATGAAGCGGCCGGTGTCGGTGAGCGCGCGGGCGGCGCAGTGCTCGCGGGCCCGGGCGATCTCCGCCCGCCAGGTGGCGAGGGCTTCGCGCAGGGTGGCGTCCTGAGCCAGGTCAAAACCGCCGTCGGGACCGGCGGGATCGGCCTGCGGGTCGTAGATCGGCGGGGCCTGCTCCCCGGCCAGCACCCGGCGGAACCAGTTCCGCTCCACCTCCGCCATGTGCTGAACAAGGCCGGTCATGGTCACGCCGGAGGGCGGGACGGACGCCGCTGCGGCCTGCTCGTCGTCCAGCCCCTCGCACTTCATCGCCAGGGTTGTGCGGTGAAAGTCGAGCCAGCTTTCGAGCGTGGTGCGCTCGTCGGCGTTCAGGGGCGGTATGGCGCGCTCGGTCGTGGTCACCGGCCGATTATCGCCAGCGGCTGCGCCGCACATGGGGCGAGCCTCCATCTGGACTGCACGGCGAGCACACGCCGGTTTCGTGCCCGGCGGTTACCAAGGAACAGTCGCCGCCGAAGAGCGGCGTCCCTGGGCCGGAGTTGGGCTGCCCAGCCCATGGGGGTGGCCTCGGCCTTTTCATCGGCGCGGTCTGCGCCACGCCGCCCCCTGCCGCATGCAGGTTGCATGCCGGCAGGGGGCGGCGCCGCGTCACGAGAGGAGCCCGAGAGTGTCTCCGCGCACCCGCATCAAACACTTGCCGGGGATCGGCCTCCAGTACGACTTCACCACGGCGGACGGCGATCACCTGTCGGTGATCGCGCACCGGAACGGCTCACGCAGCGTGGACGGCCACCGCGGCGGTGACTGCGGCGACGCCGCGTTCTCGCTGCACCTGACCGCGGACGAGGCGGCCGTGCTCGCCGACGCGCTGCTGGCCGGGCACGACGACCCCCGGCT
>Ga0335074_10008896_pt1 | contig 13982 bp, 11 predicted proteins | sample Lox_Sample_23_FD_206715 | JGI IMG/M metagenome (GOLD analysis project Ga0335074, IMG submission 206715) | Soil microbial communities from Loxahatchee National Wildlife Refuge, Florida, United States - Lox_Sample_2.3 | ecosystem: Environmental > Terrestrial > Soil > Wetlands | place: USA...
CAACGAGCAAGCAGCTGACCTGCTTAGCACCCTCGAGGATGGTGTGCCGTCAATCGAGCAGAGACTGAACGATTCACGGTGCAAGCCTGTTGGTCGGTTTAATCCTGCCGGGTACTGAGTACCGCGCAACGTCAGGAGGTCCAAGCATGACCGAACTTGCCGACCATCCCTCAGTAAGGCGATTCTATGAGCAAGGTGCGGTACGAGCCGACGAGAGTGGCGAGCGAATTCTCGATACTGCCTGGCTCCGTAATCTCTGCATCGACGCTGGGGCCGACGACGTAGGTTTCGTAGAGCCTGACCAACCCGGAATCATCGATCATAAGGCCGAGATAGGCGACGTATTTCCGGTGACAAAGTCGCTCATCAGCTTCGTCGTCCGCATGAATCGAGAAAATATCCGCACTCCCGCTCGTTCGATCGTCAATCTTGAATTCCACCGCTCCACGGACGAGGTCAACGATGTAGCGCGGCGCATCGTCGCGGCCCTTGAACGACAAGGCGTCCCTGCCATCAACGGTGGTGCTGCGGGCTTCCCCATGGAGACCGACCGTTGGGGAGCGAAGATGTGGGTCGTCTCCCACAAGCCGGTCGCAGTGGCTGCCGGCCTGGGCCAGATGGGCATCCACCGCAACGTCATCCATCCCCGGTTCGGAAACTTTATTCTCCTCGGCACTGTGCTGGTCAGTGCAAAGATCAGTGAATACTCGCGGCCGATCAGCTACAACCCCTGCCTTGGGTGCAAGCTATGCGTCGCAGCTTGTCCCACCGGAGCCATCGGTTCCGATGGAGCGTTCGACTTCTCCGCCTGCTACACACACAACTATCGCGAATTCATGGGCGGATTCAAGGACTGGGTGGAAAGGATTGCGGACAGCGGCAGCGCTCTCGATTACCGGAAGAGGGTCTCCGGATCGGAAACCGTGTCCATGTGGCAAAGCCTGTCGTTCGGAGCCAACTACAAAGCCGCATATTGCATGGCGGTCTGTCCGGCTGGGGAAGATGTGCTCGGACCGTTCTTCACAGATCGGAAAACATATCTCGATTCCGTAGTTCGGCCGCTCCAGAGCAAACCGGAGACCGTCTATGTGGTCCCTAATTCAGACGCAGAATCGTATGTAGTCCGCCGGTTTCCACACAAAAAAACCAAAAGAGTATCGAATGGTCTCGCTGGACAAGGAACGATTCGAGCATTTCTGCGGGGGCTGAACTTCGCTTTCCAGCGTGTCAAATCGGGAGGCCTTAACGTTGTCTACCACTTTACTTTCACGGGCCAGGAGGAAGTGACAGCGACGGTCGCAATTCACGACAAAAAACTCGAGGTTTCTGACGGGCTGATCGGCAAACCGGATTTGCACATTACGGCGGACAGCGGAACCTGGCTGCGCCTCCTGCGCAAAGAGGCCAATCTTGTTTGGGCCTTCCTGGCTCGAAAAATTCGGTTACGGGGATCGCCGAAAATGCTCCTCGGCTTTCGCCGCTGTTTCCCGTCATAGAGCACGGAAAGACCTCCGTTTTCGGCGGTCCGCTTCATTTTTCCGAGAGGCAGGAAATACCCACGGCAACCCATAGTTCGAAGGCGACGGATCCTCAAATCATTTTCGACCACGTATCTTTTCCGAACCCGGCCGCGTATCAGCAGATGAAAGGAAGGGAGATTGCTTCCCCAACAGAAAGGAGATCATCATGAACATTGCGAAAAAAGCTGTTTTGATTACCGGCGCCAACCGAGGCATCGGACGGGCGCTGGTCGAGGAAGCACTCAGCCGAGGAGCAAAGAAAGTTTATGCTGGCACTCGCGGCCCATGGCAACACTTTGACAATCGCGTGAAGCCCATAATCCTCGATGTGACCGACGCCGTACAGATCCAACGGGTGGCGGGCGAGATCGACTCTCTCGATGTCCTCATCAACAACGCCGGCATCTCTATTCCCGACGATCTGAGCAAGCCCGAACTGATCGAACAGCACCTGGCGGTGAATCTGTTCGGTTCACTCAATGTGACTCGCGCGTTCCTGCCGCTGTTGAAACGGTCGAAAGGGGCGATCGTCAACAACATATCAACTCTGGCGCTTGCGCCCCTGGCGATCATGCCCGGATATTCCATTTCGAAGGCCGCACTGCTCAGCATGACGCAGTCACTAAAAGCTCTTCTGGCCAGCCAAGGGGTGACGGTCCATGCCGTCCTGACCGGACCTGTGGATACCGGTATGACTCGGGGCATCGATTACCCCAAGGCTTCGCCCGAATCTGTTGCAGGAGCCATCTTCGATGGCATGGGAAGAGGCGAAGAGGAGATTTTCCCCGATCCTCTATCCCAATCTATCGCCGAGGGCTGGCTCAACGGCCCTGCCAAGGCTCTAGAACGGTTGTCCTCAGCTTTTATCCCCGAAAGCGCGGCTCTTTAGTAGCGCAAGTAGAAGATCTCGACGCGAGAAGCGATTACCAGAAGGTTATAACGCCAGGAGGAAGGATGATTGCTCGAGTATGGCACGGCACGACGAAGCGGGGGCACGCAGATTTTTACGAAGCGATGCTGAAGCCGGAATTATTGCCAGGAATCAACTCTGTGGCTGGATACTTGGGCAGTTACCTACTGCGACGGCCAGCGGGCGATGAAGTCGAATTCATCACGATTATGCTCTGGGATTCGATCCAAGCAATCCAAGCTGTTGCCGGGGCCGAGTACGAGAATGCTCTTGTCCCTGAGGAGAGGCGGCAGCACCTGGCTCGCTGGGACCAGAAGGTCGCGCATTACGAGGTTGCGAGCGTTCAGGGCTTTGAAGGAAAGCTGGGCGAAGTAGTCTCAAAGGAGCCCCGCATAGAATAGGCTCCGGGGATACAACGTAAAGGCCAAAATCTCTCGAAGGGAGCAACAACGATGACCACGCCGACGGCATCGGGCCGAGAACACGGACAACTTCCGAACGGTACGCCTCCGATCGTGTCGCAACAGGAGTGGGAAGCTGCGCGCGAGCAGCTGCTCGTCAAGGAGAAGGAACTAACTCGTGCCCGTGACGCCATGGCCGCTCAGCGCCGCCGAATGCCGTGGATGCCGATCGAGAAGAAGTATGAGTTCGAGGGACCCAAAGGCACGGTGAGCTTGCTCGATCTGTTCGAAGGTCGCCGTCAGCTCGTCCTCTACCGCGCTTTCTTCGAGCCCGGAGTCTTCGGCTGGCCAGACCACGCCTGCCGTGGTTGCTCTTTCGGCGCCGATCAGGTCAGCCACCTGTCCCACCTCAACACCCGCGACACTACGCTCGCTTATGCTTCACGTGCGCCGCAGGCGGACATAGCGCGTCTGAAGACGCGGATGGGCTGGGAGAAAATTCCCTGGTACACCATGACCGACAGCTTTGACAGCGACTTCGGCGTAGACCAGTGGTACGGCTACAACGCGTTCATCCGCGACGGCGAAAAGGTGTTTCGAACTTACTTCATCAACGGCCGCGAAGCTGAGACGATGGGGACCACCTGGAGCTACCTCGATCTCACGCCGCTTGGCCGTCAGGAAACCTGGGAAGACTCCCCCGAGGGCTATCCCCAGACCGCACCATTCGAGTGGCTTAACTGGCACGACAATTATGAGGCCGAGGCAGCCGCACCGAATCCAAAGTGGCTCGATCTTCTTGCTGACCCTTACGGAGCGGCTGCGCGCAGGCGCGAGGAAGAAGCAAAAGGATGCGCCTGCTCATGAGCACGCCGTCGCGTCAAATTGCCGGGAGACCTGGGACAATCGCGTAGGCGCCTCCCGGCTTATGGGAGGAAGGCTTTCCCTCTGTCCCGTTGAGGCGGGTGCGGAATAACGACAATTCTCCCGGTCACCCGAGTTAATGGTCAAAAGGATCAGCTATGGCCACCACCGAATACACGATTCCGCCTGGGCCCTTTGAGGCCCGCTATCTGGCATTTCTCGAGACGCTGACGCAGCTTCGACCCGCGCTGCACCGCTACTGCTCGCGCATGACCGGCACTGTGATGGATGGCGAAGACGTCGTACAGGAGGCCCTGTTCGAGGCTTACCGGAAACTCGATCAGTTCGACGAGAGCCGCCCTCTCAAGCCGTGGCTATTTCGCATCGCCCATAACCGGTGTATCGATTTTCTGCGGCGCCGCGGAGTTCGCGATGAAGCTGAGACCATAGCTGCTGTTCCGGAAGCTGTACAGCCAACTGAACCAGTTGCGCTGGGCGTTGGCCAGGCGGTGGAACATCTCGTCCTTACGCTCCCTCCTAAAGAGCGAGCGTGCGTGCTCCTGAAGGACGTTTTCGACTACTCCCTCGAAGAAATTGCTGAACTGGTCGATTCCACGGTTGGCGCTGTCAAGGCCGCTCTCAACCGTGCGCGAACCAAGCTGGCCGGCAGTCCTCCGCAGCCGAAACCGTCTCGAACCGTTTCACCGGAACTGAGACGCGTGATGCAACTTTATGTTGATCGCTTCAATCGCCGCGACTGGGGCGGCGTTCGGGAACTCATCAGCGCCGATGCCCGGTTAAATGTGGCCGACGCCTTCGCGGGCAGACTTGCGGATGCGCCCTATTTTTCCAACTGGGGACGGTTTTCTATGCCCTGGAGACTAGCAATCGGCGAAGTCGATGGCGAGCTGGCCGTGGTGATTTTGCAACGCGACACAGACGCATTCACACCTTACTCCGTTATTCGTCTGGACGTTGCGGGACACAAGATTCAGCAGATCGTCGACTACGTTCACTGTCCGTGGGTGCTTCCTGATGCTACCACCATAACGGTTCCTAAAGAAAAAGGGAGAGATCCTGTCCGAGTTTGAACCTACGCCTTTTTTAGAGCACGTCCATAGACTGCATCGAATGTTTGGGGGGCGGCATTTCCAATACGGGAGATTGTTGATGGATCTGCAACTTGCGAAAAGGACCGCTCTCGTGACAGGCAGCAGCAGCGGTATCGGCCAGTCGATAGCGGCGACGTTGGCGAAAGAAGGTGTGACGCTCGTGCTACATGGCCGAGACCGTAAACGCGCCGAGGTTGGGGCCAACGGAATTCGAGCCGCGGGAGGAACCGCCTTTGTGGCTCTTGGTGACTTGGCCACCGATGCAGGTGCGGCAATCGTGCTGGACGTGGTTCAATCCGCATTGGGAAGCGCACCCGACATTCTGGTCAACAATGCAGGCGGCGGCGACGGCGAGGTGCGCACCTGGGAATCGGGTTCTCTGCAGGATTGGCACAATTCCTTTGAGCAAAACCTGTTCTCCGTCGTTCGCCTGATCAAGGCCTTTGCGCCGGAAATGAAGACGAAAGGTTGGGGACGCATCATCAACATCGCAACTGGCTGGTCGATTGCGCCGGCAACTGTGCTTCCTTATTACAGCGCAGCCAAATCGGCACTGCTGAATACGACCGTCAGTTTGGCGCAGGAGTTCGCCGGCACAGGCGTGACTGTGAATACAATCTCTCCCGGACCTATCCGCACGCCGACCCTGGAAAGTGTCATACGCAGAGTGGCAGCCCAGCGGGAGTGGGGCACGGACCACTGGGACGAGATGGAACAGCGGTTCGCTAAGGAAGTAGTCCCAACACTGGTCGGACGCATCGGACGTGTGGAGGAGGTGGCTGCCGCCGTGGCATTCCTTGCCAGCACACTTAGTGGCTTCACCACTGGCGCACACCTGAGAGTTGACGGCGGCAACATCAGATCCATCCTGTAAAGCGTTTCTGATGCGGAACATGCTCAGAGCGAATGCGCGAAATACCTGCCAAGGACTCCACGCGACTTTTCCGGAGCGCCCGCGTGAACCGTTTAACCGGAATCGAAGGGACGAGTTGCAGGGTCGCCAAGTTCAACTGGCACCGTAAAACCCGCATCTCACGACAAACGCGACCGTTGCTACTCGACAGGCGCGATAATAAACAGATGTTCAGGTGGACACGCCTCAGATGGGTAATTCTGGCCTGGGCTGGAGCTTCTGTATTCTTTACGGCGGTCCTGGAGCTCAGCGAACTCGGCCATAAGCCCCTCGGTTTTGCGCTCTACTCCAACGCCGTGCAATTCGCGTTTTGGGGCCTGGCGCTGCCGCTCATTGAAAAATGCATTGGATTTTTTCCGCTGAAAGGGCCAGACCGAATCCGAAGCGGCATGGTCCATCTCGCGGTTATTGCGTCACTTGCGCTGGCCGTCTCCAGTGCACATTGGGTGGTCATCTTCCTGACCTGGTTCCCTTATCGCTCCTACGACCCCACCTTTTCCGCGGTGCTCCGCCACGAGGTATTTGGGCTTCTCCCCAATGAGATTCTGATTGGGATCGTACTGGTGACCGCACTCCAAGCCTGGGAGGTGTTGAAGGATCTTCAGGCAGAGCGGGTGCGCTCGATGGAGTTGGAGCGGCAACTTGCAGTCTCAAGGCTGGATGCGTTGCGTATGCAACTCCACCCACACTTTCTCTTCAATACCCTCCACGCTGTCGCCGGCCTCGCCATAGAAGATCCACCCACCGCTCGCAGAATGGTGATTGCACTTGGAGATCTCCTGCGCAACACGCTCCAGGATACCGGCGGCGAGATGAGAACGCTCGCGGAAGAACTGGAGTATTCGGATTTATACCTCGGCATCGAGAAACTCCGGCTGGGCGACCGTTTGGTGCTCAATTACGACATCGAGCCTTCGGCTGCGCGTGCCCTCGTACCCCAGTTTCTTTTGCAGCCGCTCTTCGAGAACGCAATACGCCACGGCGTCAGCCATGCGACCGACCCCTGTGAAGTTCGTTTCAGCGCTGTCCGTAAGTTGAACATGCTTAAGATCACGATCCGCAATGAAGGGCCAAAACGTGGTGTCCTGCAGGGGCCACGATTCGGTGTCGGACTTACAAATACCGCCGACCGATTGCGGATCCATTACGGAAATCGACATACTTTCGGGTATTCCGATCGCCCGGAAGGCGGCGCGCAGGTTGATATTTCCATTCCCTACTCGGTTGCCGGCGATGCCGGTGGGGCTAGTGAGTTGACTGGCGAGCCGCAGGCGTCTGTGAGGCCACACGCGATCGAGGACCTTTCTAATTGCACCAACCGCACGGTTGTCTCCGCGGTTGGCCGCACCTGAAGATGGAGTCCACATCGATTGCGATGGCGACTGAATCGAAGCAGGGTTCGATGGGGCAAAATGGAACGTCTACCGGGACGCTGGCACGCGTGCTCATCATTGAGGATGAAGAGCACGCGCGCCGATATCTCCGCGAACTGCTGGAGGAGGAACCGCAGATCGCAGTGGTCGGCGAGAGTTCGAACGGAGCTCAGGGGGCCGAGCAGATTCGAGAACTCACACCGGACATCGTTTTCGTCGACGTTCAGATGCCAGGTCTCGACGGATTCGAAATGATCGATAAGATTGCCGAAGTTCGCCCGCCGCTTTTCGTATTCGTGACGGGTTACGGCGAATACGCCGTGAAGGCCTTCGAAATCGAGGCCGTAGATTATTTGTGCAAGCCTTTCGACAGAGAGCGGCTTTCGCTTTCAGTGGAGCGGGCCCTACGGCGGCTCAACTCTACGGTGCCGGGCGCGGGTGAGAGCCAATGGCTGACCCGGCTTTCGATCAAAGATGACGAGCGCATCCTTTTTGTGCCAGTTGACGAAATCATATGGATTGAAGCAGCCAATAAATACGTCGTCATTCATACTCCGAATGGAACGCACATCTCCAGGCAGACCATCCAGGGACTGGAAGAAAAGTTGAATCCAGCGGAGTTCGTTCGGACCCACAGATCGACTCTCGTGCGGAAGGCCGCAGTCCGCGGCATGCATCCTCTTTTTCATGGTGACTACATCATCAGGCTGGTCAACGGCGACGAGGCCCCGCTGAGCCGTAGTTTTCGCGAATCCTTCTTTCGCGAAATGAGCCGGTAGATCGCTAGATTCGTTCCAGTCTCTGCACAGCCGTCCGCAAAGCCGAAATTCCCGCCCGTCGTTCTTTCGTGAAGCGAGGCCGATCCAACCTGGCCGTCGTCATCCCATTGTCCATCCTACGCCACTGAAAAAGCCTCTCACGCCAAATCGCAAGAGGAAACGATTTCATTGCGGATACTCTTCGCGTAAACCGTCGGCAATCGCCTTCAGAGTTGAATTCTCTGAGCTTCGAGACTGATGGCCCGCGCGAGGAGGTCGGCTAGATGAACCGGAATGCTACGCAACGATTCAGCCATTCATGGATTAGTCGATTCTTGTTTTTCTTGTTATTGATACTTCATTATGCGACTCTCCCGCTTTCAGCGCAGGAAGACCCGCACCAGCGCCTCCACGCTGCAGCCGACTTGGCTTTGCAGGGGCACTATGAAGGGGCAATCGAGCTGGCGAGGCCGACACTGGGATCGACCGCGCTAAGTCAGACCGAGCGTGGCAGAGGTTGGACATTACTTGGCCTGGCGTACCAGTATCGGGGAGACTTTCAAAAGGCGACGACGGCTTACGAGAATGCCTTGCAGATTCTTGAAGGACGAGGGGGAAGCGCCTCAGATTACGCATCAGCTCTGGCATCTTTCGGCACACTCTACCGCGACATGGGCCAGATGGATGCTGCCAGGCGAATGGAATTGCGCGCTCTCCGGGTCAACCAGCAGATTAATGACCCCGCAGGCATCGCCGCTGTCTCCGCAACGCTGGCGGATATTGAGCTGGGTGGAAAGCATATCGGAAGAGCTCAGACGTGGCTGGATGAGGCGACGCGGGAATCAAGGCTTGCGCCCACACTGGGTGACAGCTTCCATGCATCTGTCGCATCCTCACAGGCCTGGCTCGAGGAACTGAAGGGTCACATGCAAGCCGCAATTGCCGGCCACGAGATGGAAATCGACTACCTGACACACGCCCATGGCGAAGAGACTCCGCAGGTCGGCTGGGCCTACATGCTCTTAGGCAAGGCATATCTCGAGAACGGAAACGTCAACGATGCATTGACAAGTATGTGCAAAGGACGCGTACTTCTGCTGCAGACGCTCGGCCCGAATAACCTCCGATACCTGGTGGCTCAGTTGGAATACGCTCAAGCTCTCAAATCTGCCGGCATGAAGGCCAACGCTGCTCGAACAAAGCTCGATGCGGAAAGTCAGCTTAAATCGATTTATAAGGAACAGTGTTCGCAGTGTCGCATTACCGTCATGGCTCTTCGTTGACTGCGACGATTCCGCGGCTTTCGGCGCAGTTTCTGCAAGGTGCAGGGACTTATTGTGTGAAGAAGCCTTCGGTCTCTGCATGATCCCCGCCACCCACACAAAACCGACTGCAATCTGCAGCGAATCCGGCTCGCGCCGGGAATCAGGCGTTTCGTTCCAAATAAGAAGCGGAATTCGTCCTGGGACACCTAGCTTGAGATTGCGGGCACGGTGAACCGGAGGCGAGATGAACAAACAACCACATGAAGCCCTTTGTGAATTGCTCTTCAGGACTGGCATTCGGGGGAAAGAAGTCTATATTCTTCTCTTCGCGGGGATGCTCGCAACGACACTCGCTTACGCGCAACAACCCTGCGTCAGGGGAATCCGCATCGACGGGGTTGTCACCGATCCCACCGGAGCGGTCATTCCCGGAGCACGCGTGCAGACCTCAAGCGGCGCAACGGTTCTGACCAACGCAACCGGCCACTATGTGTTCGCGTGTGAACCGGGCAATACCGTCACGATTACAGCGGATGCCGGAGGATTTGCCAGTGCCACCGCGCACGCGCATGCCCGCGTGGGGGGCATCGCACACGTCAATCTCAATCTTTTTGTGGCATCGGTGAAGACGAATGTGCTGGTCGATGGGAACGCCAGCGGGGTTGACAGCGGTAACTCGGCAGGTTCGATGGTCCTCGGAACCGAAGCGGTCGAACGGCTCTCGGACGATCCGGACGATCTGCTTCGCGAGTTGCAGACTATGGCTGTCGGCGGAGGCGGCGCTCCCGGAGGAGCGATCATTTCCGTCAACGGTTTTCAGAATGGAAGTCCTCTGCCTCCTAAAGCGTCCATCGCCGAAATTCGCATCAATCCTGACCCGTTTTCAGCGCAATACGAGAGGGCTCCGTGGATTGCCCCGAACATCGAAATCACGACAAAGCCCGGCGCCAAAACATTTCATGGGGCACTCTTCTTTGTTGAAAGCGACGGCGCGTTTAACGCCACCGATCCATTCTCAGTAACGGCAACCCCGGCCAGTAAACAGCGCTATGGTTTCGACCTCAGCGGTCCGGTGATCGGTCGAAACTCCGACTTTTTTCTCGCACTCGAGAAACGCGACATTAATGAATTCAATGTGGTTGATGCCGAGACCCTCAACAGCGGGGATAACCCCGCGCCCTTGCGGCAGACAATTGCAGCACCGCAACGGATGTGGATCGGCTCTGCACGCGGCGACTGGCAAATCACACCCAACGATGCCGCAACCCTCTCGTTTTCGTCGAACCTCAACAACCTCGGCAACCAGGGAATCGGCGGCCTGAATCTCGAAACGGCCGGATTCAACAGCCTCCAGAGCGAGTACGATCTGCGGCTCCTCAATACGCAAATCCTCAGCGCTCACCTCCTGAATGAAACCCGGGTCGGCTACTCCTGGCGGAGAACCCAGCAAACGCCGCTATCAACGCAGCCTTCGCTTATGCTGGCAGGCTACTTCACGGGTGGAGGATCGACCAGCGGCAGTCTCAACGACCGTGAGCGCGACCTCGAAGCCGACGACGATTTCATCTTCACGAAGGGTAAGCACTCCCTCAAGGGTGGCCTGCAGTCGTTAGGGTTCTTTATCCACGACTACGACCCCGACACCTTCAATGGAGCGTTCGTCTTTGGCGGGGGAAGCGCACCGGCACTCGACGCAAACAACAATCCGACCGGCGACACAACCACCATCGATGCGCTGGAACAGTACCGCCGATCGTTGCTGAATCTACCCGGTGGCACGCCGACAACATTTCAAATCACCACCGGCACGCCCATTGTGCCGGAGACACAATGGCGGCTGGCTATGTACATTCAGGACCGCGTCAAACTAACCCAGCATCTGGCTGTCAATGCCGGCCTGCGCTATCAGCTCCAAACCACTCCCAGCACCTTCGCGAATTTCGCGCCGCGCGCTGGTCTTGCCTGGGCCCCCGATAAAAAATCGAACTGGTTGATTCATCTCAGTGGAGGTCTGTACGTTAACCCGGTGGATCCGGCGTACGGCCTGCAGGCCGAGCGATTGAATGGGGCCCGGCAGCAGGAGAAGACAATCTACTCGCCAAACTTCCAGAGCCCCCTCACCCCGGCCCCTGGTTCCATCAGCGTCGGAACTATCTGGCAGTCTCCCAATACGGCTTCAGAACTTCCTTCTTTGATGGCTCAAACAGGCCTCGGGCATGAATTCCCGCATCACTGGCGTCTACAGGCCGATTTCGATTTCGGAGAGGCCTGGGGCTGGATGCGTCAAGTGAACGTCAATGCGCCGATGGTGGCAAGCTCCGTTGGCTCCCCACCCAATCCAATCGCCGCTCTGCTTGCGACGAGGCCCATCGCTCCCAACGAAAACATCTTTCGCTACGAGGAGCTTGCCCACCGTCGAGGAGGGCTGGTGGAATTTGCACTCCAACAGTACAGTTACAAGCGATTCAATTTTTCAGCAGACTACCTGCGCCTGGATTTTCGATCCGATGGCGGGTTCCCCCTCGGTGACGTGCCCGGCGCTGCCAATCCGCAGTCGTCTTACAGTGAAAAGGGAGAGTCCGCGCGATGGGATGCGGAGGCCCCGAACCTCTTCTTTGGATCGTTCAACCTCAACCTTCCTTTCAAAATCGGCCTCTCATCGCTTCTCGACTTCGAGAGCGGCCACCCGTACAACATCACGACGGGTACCGATGCGAACGGGGATGGCGACTTCAACGACAGACCCTCTTACGCCTCTGCTCCCGGCCCTGGCGTTTTCAGCACACCGTTTGGCCTGCTCACCACCAACGCGGTGAATGGGGACGTTCCCCGCAATTTGGGAACGATGCCTGCGCATTTCCATCTGGACATGAACCTGAGCCGGGAGTTCGCTTTGAATCCTCGCGATAAAGACCATCCCCGCACTCTCACGTTCAATGCACGAAGCACCAATCTGTTGAATCATACCAACGTCACTGCTGTGAACACAATTCTCTCTTCCGGCGCGGTCGGGCAGCCTGTTGCGGCAGAAACCGCCCGCCGCCTGGAACTTGGACTTCGTTTTGCGTTTTAGGTTGGAGCTCACTCACGCCGATTTGGGCTGCGGAGTCGGCATCCACGCGCGAAGCAAAAAGGGTTCCGGTTCGGGCGGAACGGCGGAACCGTCTTCACATTGATTTTTCCTCATGGCGGGGTTGAAGGGTAAACCTGCAGGATTCACGGGCTGCGGTTCGGGCCTCACAGAATGGAGTGCCGAGAGCTTCGCCGTAAAGGTGAATTCTAAAGGGCCACGACCATTCCGGATCGGGGAAATTGGACCCAGAGGTGTGAGCGCCTGAGCGAAGGGCTGCCATCGTTTGCAGGTGCGTCAGATCGAAAGCGATCCCCGCAAAGCCTCCTCTACTCTCTCTAAATGCATTTTCGGGGGCCGTTTGGGGGCATTCCAAGGCAGCGATTTTTCGTTAGGCTGGCTACACTATCGTTACTGGTGGTTGATTCCCCCTCGGGCAAATGCTCGTGAATGCGGTCAAGTGGTCGTAGCTGGCAAGTGCTGACGTGGAGTTGGGCCTGCTCGACCGGGCACCCTGCTTCTGATCAGGTTTTGGAGGCAGCTGCCAACGGAGCATGGCGGAGGACTCCCATCGCTCATCCGAATGACGGGCAAATACGGGGTCTTTCGGCTGGAATGATCCCACACCCAATCCCGCGACACCCTTAGACGTTTGTCGTTTGCATCACCTCGGCAAATCTCGAACCTCGATATTGAGCGGGCCGTCAAAGCCGCATTGAGGACAATGAAATATCCCTGAATTGACTTCACGATCCTCGATTTCTTCCCGTCTTCGCAGATGGCCACACTGAGTGCACACATGAATGTGTGTAATGTTGGACTTCATTGCGCTATCTGATTCGTCAAATACCATCGAAAACTCGCTTCATCGCGGTTGAGAATCAACGATCAACAGACATTGGCTCCTCAGCGGTATGAACCAACGTGACGGTTCAGGACTGTCATTCATTTGGATACGGTTGCCGTAGCGCCACCATCGCGCTACCGAGCGGACGCGACGCGGCTCAGCAACGTGACTTCTGGACCAGTGGCGCAACTCTCGCGCAGGAATTTGGAGAACTTTCTAAAGAACGGTGTCGCTTGGAAGTCCGCAACTACATCCTCGACGAGTTCGCCGACATGAACAAAACGCCTAGGATCGGATGCGTACTGGAAGGACGTGTAGCGGTGATCGGGGTGGTGAGCAGCAATCGACCGAACAAACTCGCCGATGGCGTCCTTCACTTCCGCGAGATCGACATCGGGTTTGATGGTGTAGTCAATTCGTAGATATCGGGTCATGGTGGGTTCTCCTTTTGTCGAGCCAAACGTGTGGCACGTGGTCGAAGAGTGATGTGAGCCCACGGCTTGCCTCTCGATCTCTCATCACTTCACTCGTTACTACGCACCGCGAATCGGAAAAGATATGCGAATCAATCTGGATTTCGCGAAACCCGCGCCTGCTCCCTGCTCGCTGCCAGATTGCCGCTCGGGGCAGAATCGACTGCTACCGCGGTGTTCCCGGACCGACACAGTCGTCAGCCTCACCGGCGGGAGTTTTGCGCGCCTAATGCTCCGTTTGGAACTGGCTACGTATCCCGGATCCTGTGAGGACCGTATTAGGAGTGGAAGATCACTTCACGAAGTATCTGGAGGTTTCGAATGAAACGGTTTGCGTTTGCGATGATTGCTCTTTTGTTTGTTCTGAACCAAAAAGACCTTCTGGCCCAGAACCCAAAGTATCCACCGATTAAGGACTATCTGATGCAGCAAGATGCTGAGGTCGCATTGGCAAAGAGCGCGGCTCCAGCCAACAT
>Ga0335074_10008897_pt1 | contig 13982 bp, 11 predicted proteins | sample Lox_Sample_23_FD_206715 | JGI IMG/M metagenome (GOLD analysis project Ga0335074, IMG submission 206715) | Soil microbial communities from Loxahatchee National Wildlife Refuge, Florida, United States - Lox_Sample_2.3 | ecosystem: Environmental > Terrestrial > Soil > Wetlands | place: USA...
CACCGCGCGCAGGGCGTGGATCATCTTGTCCTGGTGGCCGTGGGCGGTGTCGACCACCAGCAGGTCCGCGCCCGCGTCCAGCAGCATCTTGGCCTTGCCGGCGACGTCGCCGTTGATGCCGATCGCGGCGCCGATCCGCAGCCGCCCGCGGCCGTCGGTGGCGGGCTGGTAAAGGGTGGCGCGCAGCGCGCCGGTGCGGGTCAGGATCCCGACGCAGCGGCCGGTGCCGTCCACCACCGGGCCGAGCCGATGCCGGCCCTCGTGCAGCAGCCCGAACGCGTGCTCCGGGTCGGTCCCGGCTGGCAGCGTGAACACCTCGGTGGACATGACCTGCCGCAGCTGGGTGAACCGGTCCACGCCGTTGCAGTCGGACTCGGTCACCACGCCGACCGGGCGGCCGTCCTCAACGACCACGACGGCCCCGTGCGCGCGCTTGGGCAGCAAGCTGAGCGCGTGCCCGGTGGTGGCCTCGGGGCCGAGCGTCAGCGGCGTGTCGTGCACCAGGTCACGGCTCTTCACCCAGGAAACCACCTCGGCGACCACGTCGACAGGGATGTCCTGGGGAAGCACAACGAGCCCGCCGCGGCGGGCCACGGTCTCGGCCATCCTGCGCCCGGCGACCGCGGTCATGTTCGCCACGATCACGGGGATCGTGGTGCCGCTGCCGTCGCGCGTGGCCAGGCTCACGTCGAGCCGCGAGGTCACCGCGGAACGGCTGGGCACCAGGAAGACGTCGCTGTAGGCGAGGTCGTGGAATGGTCGATCTTCGGTAAGGAATCGCACGTCATCGATTCTGCCCCCGGCCGGAGGGTGCCGAACGCACGCCAGGCCGGCGCCAGCCGGGATCAGGACAGGTGGAAGGCCGCGTAGATGATCGCGCTGAGCCGGTCCACCATCTCAACCCTGGGCAGCCCGACCTCGACGCTCAGCAGGTAGTTGATGCGTTCCAGCATCATCAGGCAGGCGACCGCGGTCAGCTCCGCGTGCTCGGGAACCTCGCCCGGCTGATCCGGTCCGCGACCGGCCGAGACCGCGGCGGTCATGCCCTGCGTCATGGCCTCGGCCACCCGGAACATCACCTGCAGCCCCTCGCCGTAGACCTCCTCGTTGACGTCGTCGGCAGAGGTCAGGATCCGCAGCACTGGGGCGTGCGCCGCGTAGGTGTCGAAGAACTGGCCGACCCAGGACCGCAGCGCCTCCCGGCCGGCATCGTTCCTGGTCACCACCGGGAAATCACCGGTGATGATCTCCATGTCATGGAGCGCATCCCGCAGCAGCGTCCGGAACAGGTCGTCCTTGCTCGAGAAATACAGGTAGAAGGTGCCGTGCGAGGTCTTGGCGCGGCGGACCACGTCATCGACGCGCACCGTCTGGAAGCCGCGTTCGTTGAACTCGGCGAGGCCGGCCTCGAGCAGTTTCTTAACGGTCTGTCGGCCCTGGGGCCCGAGTTCCCGTTCCTGCGCGGGCACGCCGCCGCCGAGCGAAGGCCGGATCCGGCTCGTTCCGCTCATACCGTTGGCTCCGTTTGCTCCGCCGGCCGAGGAGCCCACGCTCGAGGCCGTCTTTCCCTCCACTAGCGCGTCCCGCCCGCCGCGGGTGTCCTGCGCGACTCCATCAAGCGTGCTTCCTTCCCGCGCGGCCCGCGCTAGCGTCCCTCCGGCAGGTCAGGCCGGATCTGTGCCGCGGTTCACGGGCCGAGTACCTGAGTCAGGTATGGGTTGCCGAACCGGCGCTCGGGGTCGAGTTCGTCGCGCAGCGCGACAAAGTCCCCGTGCTTAGGGTACGCCTGGCGCAGGTATTCCGCGCTTCTCGTGTGCATCTTGCCCCAATGGGGCCGCCCTCCAACCGCCGTCATGACGGCCTCTACGTCACGGAAGTACTCCTGATGCGGCGAGGCGTGGAAGACGTGGATCGCGATGTAGGCGCTCGAGCGGCCGTAGGCGGTGGACAGCCAGGGATCGTCACCCGGAGTGACCCTGACCTCGATCGGGAAGCTGATCCGCCAGTCCCGCCGGGCGAACAGAGCCCTGATTTCGGCGAGCACGTCGGCCAGGGACTCGCGCGGGATCGCGTACTCCTCCTCCTTGAAGCGGACGCGTCGCGGGCTGGTGAAGACCCGGTACGCGGCGTCGACGTAGCTGCGCGAGCCGAGGGCCTTGCCGGCCACGCCGTTGACCGTCGTGATCACCCCGGGGAAGGCGTGCCCGAGCCTGCAGGTGACACCGAACAGCGTGTTGGACAGGAACTCGTCATCGAGCAGGTACCGGAGCTTCGGCAGCGGCCGCGGCGGCCCGGGCGACCGGTTGTTCCGCTTTGTCAGGCAACCCTCGCTGTGCGGGAACCAGTAGAACTCGAAGTGCTCGTTCTCTGAGGTCAGCTCGTCGAGACGGGAGATCACCTCGGACCATTGCATGGGCTCTTCCCTCGCCTCGAGGAGAAACGCGGGAACTACCCGGAACGTGACCGCGGTGACTATCCCGAGTGCGCCAAGCCCGACTCGGGCGGCGTCGAAGAGAGCCGGTGGGGTGCTGGTTGGCGTGGGTGTGCCCGTTGGCGTGGGTGTGCCCGTTGGCGTGGGTGCGACCGCTGGTGTGGGTGCGGCCGTTGGCGTGGGTGCGGCCGCTGGTGTTGGAGTGGCCGCTGGCGTGGGTGTGGCGGCGGCCGGGGTCGCGTTGGCGGAAACCGTCGTCACGGTGCCGTCGGCGAGGACCAGCTCCAGGCCCGCCACCTGGGCCGCCATGCCGCCGACGTCGCGGCCGGTGCCGTGGGTGCCGGTCTGGATCGCGCCGGCCACCGTCTGCACCTGGATGTCGCCCATGTTGGCCAGCGAGAGCCGCCGTGCCTGCAGGCTGGTGTTGAGCACGTGCAGCGGGCAGCCGGCCTCGACCGTGACCAGCCCGGCCGCCGCATCAACCGACCTGATGCTGGTCATCCCGCCAGGGTGAAGCAGCACGCCGTCGGTGGCCGCGGCCGGCGTGAACGAATGCCCGGTGCCGGCCATCCGCACTGTCAGCCCGTCGGCTGCCGCCTTCCGCACCTCGTCGGCTACGTCGTGCGTGGAGCGCGGCACGGCGATCCTTTGCGGCCGCGCGGACTCGTTGCCCGCCCAGTTCCGCCACGTGGCGCCGGGCTGGTCAGATCTCCGCATCGCCCCATTCTGCCGGTTCGGCCTGGCGTGGCTCTACGCGCAGGTTGCGCAGCCCGGCCAGGCACACGGTCACCGCGACCGCGCCACAGCAGGCGGCGAACACGTAACCCCAGCGGGCACCGGCCGCGTCGATGATCTGGCCCGCGATCGCCGAGCCGGCCGCAACGCCGACCGAGATCGCCGAGCTGAGCCATGCCATCCCCTCGGTCCGCCGCGCCGCTGGCGCTTGCTCGCTGATCAGGCCGTAGCCGGTGATGAACGTCGGCGAGATGCACAGGCCGGAGCAGAAGATGACGGCGGCGAGGACGACCAGGCCCGGCATGGCCCAGAAGGTCGCCGTTCCGGCGACGACCAGGCAGAGCGCGATCGCGAACCTGCGGTACGCCGGGGCTGCCCAGGATCTGGACCCGTAGTAGAGGCCGCCGGCCGCGCTGCCCAGCGCGTAGGCGCCGAGGACGAACCCGGCCAGCGGCTTGTGCCCGTGCTCCTGGGCGAAGTCCACGGTGGACAGGTCGATCGTGGCGAACATCGCGCCCATGCAGAAGTAGACCGGCGCGAGCGTGATCAGGCCCGGTGCCGGGATGCCGGACCCGGTGCGCCCGGTGCGCCCGGTGCGCCCGGTGGCCCCGGTGGCGCCGGTGGACCTGGCAGAGCGGCGCGGCACGGGCCCGGCCACCGCCGGCTCGGTGCGGCGCTGCGCCGCGAACAGCAGCGTCCCGGTGACGCACGCCACCATGGCCACGCCCACCCCGGCGGCTGGATACACCTCGGTCGCGAGCAGCGTGACGACGGCCGGGCCGATCACGAAGATCGTCTCGTCGGCGACGGATTCGAGCGAGAACGCGGTGTGCAGCAGCGGTGAGTCGCCGAGCAGGGCGCTCCAGCGGGCCCGGACCATCGAGCCGAGGGACGGCATCGACGCCCCGGCGAGGCCACCGGTGATCAGCAGTGCCCACAGCGGGGCGTGCAGTTCGGCGCAGCCGATGAGCGCCAGCGTGCACGCGGCGAAGAACGTGGTGAGCGGCACCAGCACCCGGCGCTGCCCGAACCGGTCGGCGAGCCTGGCGGCCTGCGGTGAGCAGACCGCGTAGCCGACCGAGCCCGCCGCTGCGACGATCCCGGCCAGCCCGTAGCTGCCGGTCACCGCGGCGATCAGCAGCACCGTGCCCAGGCCGAACATGGCCATCGGCATCCGGCCAATGGCGGCCGCGACCGAAAATCGCCACGCGCCGGGCCTGGCGAGGACTTCAAGGAACGGGTTCCCGCGCCGCCCCTCCCGCTCCCTGACCTGCAGCATTCCTTCGCCAACCTCCGTGGTGAACCGTATCCCAGGGTTACGACGTTCCGTTAGCGGCGTCTATGCCGCGCGCTGGCAATTCGGTACTGTCCATTTCGGAGCGGCGACCGGCCGGGTTAGGGTGTTGCGCAATGATGGGACGGCTGATCCAGCGCTGGCTGAAACAGCACTGCCGTTCACGTGCCGCCATTTCCCGTTCGCTCATGATCCGGAGCGTCGCGGGCTGCAGCGCCCTCGTGCTGGTCGCGGTCGGCGCCTACAGCAGAATCATCCAGCCCTCCACGGGCGACCCGGGAACCGCGCCCGCATCAGCGGCATCGGCCGCTGCGTCATCCCGCGCCTCCGCGGACTCGTTCCGGCAGATCATCCTGCCCGATCTGCTGATCGTCTCGCCAGCCGGGCTCACCAGCCAGGAGATCACGAGGCTGAACAAGATCAGCGGCGTCCGTAACATGATCACCTTCGACGGCGCGGAGATCAAGGCGGGCGGGCGGCCGGTGAGCGTCATCGGCGTCGATCCTGCGCAGTTCCGGTCCTGGGTGCCCCTGCAAACCGCCTCGGACCAGCCCTTCTGGACGGCCCTGGCGGGTGGTGAGTTCGTCGCCGCCAAGACCGCGCGGACCAGCCTCGGCCTGCGTGCCGGGGCAAGCTACCAGCTGACCGGCGCCACCACCCGTGCTGTGCGGTTCGGCGCGGCCGCCTCGCTGGGCATCGAGGGAGTCGACCTGCTCGTGGACGCCAAGCTGTCCGCCGAGCTGGGGCTGGTTCACCGCGTCGCCGCGCTGATCAGCGCGCCAGGGGTCAACCTGACCAGGCTGACCGCCGAGGTCAAAACCGTGCTCGGGCCGTCGGGCAGGATCGTCAGCCTGCGCCAGCAGCAGCTCCCGGTGACGAAGGTCAGCTCCAGCCAGTTCCCGACCACGTATCTGCAGCTGTTCCGGGACTCGGCCGCCAGGTACTGTCCCGGCCTGTCCTGGACGGTGCTGGCCGCCATCGGCCAGATCGAGAGCGCGGACGGGACCAACGACGGCCCGTCGTCGGCGGGCGCGCTCGGGCCGATGCAGTTCGAGCCGGCCACGTGGGCCATATGGGGCATCGACGGGTTCGGCCAGACCGGCCCGCCCAACATCATGAACCCCTACGACGCGGTGCCGTCGGCCGCGAGAATGCTGTGCGCTGACGGAGCCGCGCAGCCAGGCGCGTCGCTGTCCGCGGCCATCTTCGACTACAACCACGCGAACTGGTACGTCAGCGAGGTGCTCTCGCTCGCCGCTGAGTACGCCCAGGATTCCTCCTGACCTCGCACTACCGGTGACCTGACGAGGCAGCCCGCACGGCCTGGTTGGATGGTGCCATGCCCCGTTACGACTCCTTCCTGCTCGTCTCCTTCGGCGGCCCAGAGGGCCGCGACGACGTGATCCCGTTCCTGGAGAACGTCACCCGCGGCCGCGGCGTCCCGCGAGAGCGGCTGGAGCAGGTCGCCGAGCACTACTACCGGTTCGGCGGGGTCAGCCCGATCAACCAGCAATGCCGCGATCTGCTCGCGGCCGTCGAGAAGGACTTCGCGGCCAGCGGCGTCGACCTGCCGGTGTACTGGGGCAACCGGAACGCCGGCCCCATGCTCACCGACACCGTGGCGGCCATGGCTGCGGACGGCAGGCGGCACGCGGTGGCGTTCGTGACGTCGGCATACAGCTGCTATTCGAGTTGCAGGCAGTACCTGGAGGACATCGACCGCGCCAGAGCGGCGGTGCCAGGCGCACCGCGGATCGACAAGCTGCGCCAGTTCTTCAACCACCCGGGCTTTATCGAGCCGTTCGCCGACGCCGCGCGAAGCGCCGCAGAGTCGCTGCCGCTACCCGTTCAGGGCACATATGATCTTGTCTTTACCGCGCACAGCATCCCCGACGCCATGGCCGGGGCGAGCGGGCCCACGGGGGGTGCGTATGCCAGGCAGCTCGCCGAGGCGTCGCGGCTGGTGGCCGAGCGGCTCGGACGCGGTGATTCCTGGCGGCTGGTCTACCAGAGCCGCAGCGGCCCGCCGTCGGTACCCTGGCTCGGCCCAGACATCGGCGAATGCGTCACCCAGCTCGCGGAGTCGGGGTCCAGCGCGATCGTGCTGGTCCCGATCGGCTTCGTCTCCGATCACATGGAGGTCGTCTTCGACCTCGACGTGGAGGCGGCCCAGCAGGCCGAGCGGCTCGGCCTGCCGCTGGCGCGCGCCGCGACGCCGGGCACCGATCCCCGGTTCGTCGCGATGATCACCGAGCTGGTGGCCGAGCGCCAGGACGGGCTGCTGCCGCGGGCGCTCGGCGACCTTGGGCCGGCCCTCGGCGTGTGCGGCAGCGGCTGCTGTGACGCGGGCGCGACCAGGCCGCGGATGCCGGCGTGACCGCGCCAGAGGCCGAGGACCTGCTGAACCTGGCCACCAAGGTGGCGGTGGCGGCGGGCCGGCTGCTGATCGGCAGCGGCGGCCGCCCGGAGGTCGTGGCCACCAAGTCGAGCCCGACCGATGTCGTGACCGAGGCAGACCAGGCCGCCGAGGCGCTGATCAGGGACCTCATCGCCGAGGCGCGGCCCGGTGACCGGATCCTCGGCGAGGAGGGTGGCGAGACCGGCTCGCCGGGGGGGAATGGCGGGCTGGACGGGCTGGGCGGGCCGGGCGGGCTTAGTAGAGTCCGCTGGATCGTGGACCCGCTCGACGGCACCGTGAACTACCTGTACGGGCTTCCCGACTGGGCGGTCAGCATCGCCGCCGAGGTTGACGGCACGGTGGTGGCCGGTGCGGTGTTCGTGCCGCGGCGGGATGAACTGTACAGCGCGCGTACCGGCGACGGCGCATGGCTGAGCTCGGGCGCCCTGGACTGGCGTGGCGAGGACACCGGCTCTCCGGTCAGGCTGGCCTGCAATCGCGACGTGCCGCTCGCCCAGGCGCTGGTGGCCACCGGCTTTGGGTACGAGTCCGGGCGCCGGCAGGTCCAGGCCGACGTGCTGCGGGCGGTGCTGCCGCGGGTCCGGGACATCCGGCGTGGCGGGTCGGCCGCCACGGACCTGTGCTCGGTGGCCTCGGGCACGGTGGACGCCTACTACGAGCGGGGCGTCAACCTCTGGGACATCGCGGCGGGCGGGCTCGTCGCCGCCGAGGCCGGCGCCCAGATCACCGGGCTGCACGGCAAGCCGCCGAGCCCGTCGATGACGATCGCCGCGGCGCCGCCGCTGCTCTGTGAGCTGCACGACCTGCTGGCGAGCACGGATCCTGAGCGGGACGCCTGAGCCGACCCGCCCGGATCGGCTTGCCAGACGAGGGGCCTATGTGGCCTTTGTCAGCGTGCCCGTCGCCGCGGGCGCGCCCTTGCCCTTGAAGCTGAACTGCAGGGTGCTGCCCGAACCGGGGGTGAGCGTGACCACGCCGGCCTGGCACGGGCCCTTTACGATGCCTTGGTCCATCGTGAGCGTGCCGAAGGTGTCCGATACCAGGCTGAGGTCATCGGAGCAGGTGAACGGGCCCGAGTAGTGGACCGACCCACCGGTCGCACCGGAGGTCAGGCTCACGTCGACGGTGACGCTGAACGTGCCGGACGAGCTGTCCTGCCTGACCTGGCCGGACCAGGTGCCCGCCAGGGATGTGGGGACCGTGGCCGTGCGCGTCGGCCGCGCGGTTGGCTTAGCCGTCGGGTGCGGGCTCGCGCTCTTGGCCGCGCCGGGCTGCGGGCTGGGCTGGTCGCTCTTGCTCTGCAGGATGTGGATGACGAGCGCGATGGCCACGATGCACACGGCAACGCCCACTGCCCACCAGAGCGTCACGAGCCCGCGTCCCCGGCCCTCAGGGGGCGGTTCCTGGTCGTCGTCCGGGACCGGCGGCGCCCCGGCCGGCGTCGCGCGCCTCGCTCCCTCCGCGAGCACCCCGGCCGGCGGGTCGCTGTCGCCGAGAAGCTGGATCACGACAGACCGGGCCGTCGGCTGGTCGCCCGGGCCCCCGGACAGGCACCGGCTGGCGAGTGTGCGCAGCGGCTCGGGCAGCAGTTCCAGGTCGCCATAGGTCGGATCGGGGGGCCCGCCAGCCGCAGCGAATAGCAGTGTGCGGGCCCACGCGCGCATGTCTGCGGAGGGGGTGGCCGAGCCGTAGGGCGGGGTGATGCCGAATTCGATGACCCGCGGGCCGTTGGGGCTCAGCACGACGTGCTCGGGGCCGAAACCGCCATGGACCAGCCCGGCCTGGTGGATCGCGGCCAGCCCGGTTGCGGTCCCGATGGCCAGCGCCTCGAGGTCGCGGCCCTCCCAGGCGCCCTCCTCGGTCACGGACTCCCGCAGCGAGGGGCCTGGGACGTACTCGCTGACCAGGAAGGCCTGCTTGCCGTCGAAACCTGCCCCCAGGATCCGCGCGGCGCAGAACGGCGCGACCATCGACGCGGCGTTCGCCTCCGCGGTGAACCGGTCCCGCTCGGCAGCGTCGGCGGTCCAGTCGCCGTCCAGCAGCGTGATCATGACGTCGTTGCCGTCGGCGGTCCTGGCAAGGTAGACCGGCCTGGCGCCCGGCATGCCACCGATCCGCCCGCTAAGCCGGTAGCGGCCCACGTGGCTTGGGTCGTCCGCATGTAGCGGCTCGACGTGGGGCATAAACCGTCTCCGCGGGGTCGTGCAGGCGAATGAGGTGCACGGTTCGCGCCAAACGCACCTTGTGCCTGCTAGGGGCGCTGATAGAGGTTTGCGTGTCGGATGGAGCAAGTTGTCACCCGAGATTTTAGATGGAATGCGAGGTCCAGGGGGATGCTCCGGCGCAGGACCGGCTGGGACACGAACCGCCGGGGACGGCCGGTACGTGTACCAGGCGCCGGGACGTGACAGAATTCCCCGCCGGATTCGGGCACAACCGAGGCTTCCTGAGCGTTACACCCGCGCGATAGGTGAAGAAGATGGAGGGGTAAGGGCCACATGGCTACCGACTACGACAGCCCGAGGAAGACGGACGACGAGCTCACCGAGGACAGTCTGCAGGAGCTCCAGGCGCGCCGGATGGACAAGTCATCGACCGCGATCGACATCGACCCGGACGATGTAGCTGAGTCCCTGGAGCTGCCCGGAGCGGACCTGTCCAACGAGGAGCTCTCGTTCCACGTCGTGCCGCGCAGGGCCGACGAGTTCACGTGCTCGAGCTGCTTCCTGGTGCACCACAGGAGCCAGCTTGCCGAGACTCGCGGCGGGCAGCTGGTCTGCCGGGAGTGCGCGGCCTAGGCCGGCCTGGCGTTGCGATGCCAGGGCCGCGAGGCCGCTTGACGCGCACGGCGGCGCCGTGCGCGTCTGGCACCATGCCCTGCTGCAGGCGGGCGTGGTGCCAGCAGTCGTGGATTACGCTCTGAATCCCTCCAGAGCAGCATCGAAGGTCATCGCCGGGTAGCTAGCTTCATCGAAGGCGCGCCATCATGGTCGGCCCAGCGCAGCGGAGTTGAGGTAGGCGCGCGGCTTCGCCACCAGCATGGAGATCTCTGGTTCCATGCCGCGCCGGGCATCCGGCCATTCGTCGGCGCCATCCCGCCAGTAGCCCAGACCACGACCACGTCGCCGCGGTGGGCCGCGTGAACTTGCTGCCATGATTGGGACGACCGTGGCGGAAGGCAGCCGCGGCGGGCAGCGAGAGGAGTTCGCGTGGGCGCGCAGGCGGACCTGGTGTTCACCGGCGGGGCTGTGTACACGCCGGATCCCGCGGATCCCGGCCGGCGCCGGGTCGTCGCGGCCGGCCCGGGACCCCGGGCGGTCGCGGTACGCGGCGACCGGATCGTGGCCGTCGGCACGGCTGGCGACGGCCACATCGGCGACCTCATCGGCCCGCGGACCGAGGTGGTGGACCTGCGCGGCAGGGCGCTGCTGCCCGGATTCCAGGACGCCCACGTCCATCCCGCGTGGGCGGGGGTGACCATGATCGGCTGCAGCCTCATCGGGGCCGCGAGCCTGGGCGACGCGCTCGCCAGGATCAGCGCCTACGCGGCCGAGCGCGATGACAAGGAATGGGTCGCGGGCAGCGGCTGGCGGATGGAGTGGTTCGAGCGCGGAACGCCGAGCCGTCATCTTCTCGACCAGGTGGCGGCCGGCCGGCCCGTGTACCTCACCAACCGTGACGGCCACGGTGCCTGGGTCAGCACCCGCGCGCTGGAGATCGCCGGCATCGACGCCGCGACCCCGGACCCGCCGGACGGCAGGATCGAGCGCGACGCCGACGGCTCGCCCCAGGGCACCCTGCATGAGGGAGCCGCCACGCTGGTGGGCCGCCACCTGCCCGCGCTCACGCTGGACGACCGGGTCCGCGGGCTGCTGCTGGCCCAGGAGCACCTGCACGCGCGCGGCATCACCGCGTGGCAGGACGCGATCGTCGGCGACTACCTGGGCTCGGGTGACCCGCTGCCGGTGTACCTGGCGGCGGCCCGGGCCGGGACGCTGACCGCCCGGGTCCAGGGCGCGCTCTGGTGGGATCGCGGGCGTGACGCGGGACAGCTTCCCGAGATCCTGGCCCGGCGCGAGGAAGGCCAGGCGGGCCGGTTCCGCGCGAACACCGTGAAGATCATGCAGGACGGGGTGGCGGAGAGCTTCACCGCCGGGATGATCGAGCCCTACCTCGACATGTGCGGCTGCCAGACGGCGAACCGCGGCCTGTCCCATGTGGACGCGGCGGCCCTGCGTGAGTACGTGACCATCCTGGACGCACACGGGTTCCAGGTACACCTGCACGCGATCGGCGACCGCGCGGTCCGCGAATCGCTGGACGCGCTCGAGGCGGCGCTCGCCGCGAACGGGGCCAACGACAACCGGCATCACATCGCCCACCTTCAGGTGATGCACCCAAGCGACATCCCGAGGTTCGGCGCGCTCGGCGTCACCGCGAACGTGCAGGCGCTCTGGGCCGCGCACGAGCCGCAGATGGACACCCTTACGATCCCGTTCATCGGGCCAGAACGGGCCGCACGGCAGTACTTGTTCCGGGACCTGCTCCGGTCCGGTGCTCGCCTCGCAGGCGGCAGCGACTGGGCCGTGAGCAGCGCGAATCCCCTTCGCGCCGTTCAGGTCGCGGTGACCAGGACCCTGCCGGGAACGGCCGCGGAGCCGCTGCTCCCCGGTCAGAGCCTGAGCATCGGCGAGGCGCTGGCCGCGTACACGGCTGGTTCGGCATATGTGAACCATCTGGACGAGACCGGAGCCGTCGAGGTCGGTAAGCTCGCCGATCTGGTCGTCCTCGGCCGGGATCCGTTCGCGGGGCCGCCGGACGAGATCGCCAGGGCGTCGGTGGAGCTCACCTACGTGGGCGGAGAGCGGGTGTTCGCGGCGGAGCGATAGCCGGTGTTCGCAAGGCAGCGTTAGCCGGCTAATATCACGCCGGTACGCTGTGCACCCGGCTATAGGAGGAGCCGATGGAGTCTGTCCCGCTCGGCAGCGGAGGGCCTCAGGTCTCGAGGGTTGGCCTCGGCCTGCTGGGCATGTCCGGCATCTACGGGCGCGCCGACGAGAACGAGAGCATCGTCACGATCCGGGCGGCGCTGGACGCGGGGATCACGCTGCTGGACACCGGCGATTTCTACGGCTCGGGCCAGAACGAGATGCTGCTGCGCGACGCCCTGCGCGGGGTGCCCCGTGACAGCGTGTTCATTCAGGTCAAGTTCGGTGGCCAGCGGGATCCCCGGGGCATGTTCATTGGGCACGACACCAGCCCGGTCATGGCCAAGAGTTCGCTCGCCTACTCGCTGCAGCGGCTCGGCACCGACTACGTCGACCTGTACCAGCCATCCCGGCTCGACCCGCGGGTCCCGATCGAGGACACCGTCGGCGCGATCGCGGAGATGATCGAGGCCGGCTTCGTCCGGTACCTCGGCCTGTCCGAGGTGGGCGCAGCGACCATCCGGCGGGCCCACGCCGTCCACCCGGTCACCGCGTTGCAGATCGAGTATTCGCTGATGAGCCGGGGGATCGAGGCGCAGATCCTGCCGACCGTTCGCGAGCTGGGTATCGGGGTGACCGCGTACGGGGTGATGTCGCGCGGCCTGCTGTCCACCGCGAGCGCGCGCGAGATCCGGCCGGGTGACCCGCGGTCCAGGTTCCCCCGGTTCCAGGGCGAGAACCTGGAGCGCAACCTGGGCCTGCTGGCCGAACTGGAGAAGATCGCACGGTCCCACGGCGTGACAACCGCCCAGCTGGCCATCGCCTGGGTCCTGTCCCGCGGCACCGACATCGTGCCGCTGATCGGCACCAAGCGGCGAGACCGGCTGGCCGAGGCCCTCGGTGCCCTCGAGCTGCACCTGGATCGCGCCGACCTTGCCGCCATCGAGGCGGCGGTACCACCGGACCAGGTAGCCGGTGACCGCTACGACGCTGGCCAGATGGCCGCGCTGGACAGCGAAAGGGCGTAGGTCTTACGCCACGCCTCATGCTTGACCTTGCGTGCAATGGCCTGCATCGATCACGGGCTGGCTTCGAACAGGCCAAGCGGGCTCGGCGCGGAGAACTCGATCAGCAGCTCGGACCGTGCGCCCCGTCGCGTCATCAGCGTATGTGCGGGCCGGTAGGTAACAGGCGCCGTGGGCAGGGATGCGAGGATTGAATGCAGATCTGCGACGCTGCCGGTCAGCGTGAGGGAGCGGAGCGGCGTACCCGCGGTGGCTCCCGGCCCTGAGTCGCCGAACGCCACAACGTCGAGCCGACCTGCCGTGGTCAGGAAAGAAAGCAAGAACATCAGCCGGGAGTCGACCTTCCCAGCGGCCAGTTGACCCCTGGCCGTGGGTGAAATCGTGATGCGGGGGAGTGTCAGCAGTGCAGAGCTGTTCGACTGGCGGAGTCGCTGGTCAGCCCTGAACTGCGACAGGTAGGTGGCGGCTCCATGTGGTGCAATCACCCGGACGTCGATACGCGCATTCCCCGAGCCGAAGCTCGCGAGCATCACCGGCGCGGCAGAGGTGAGACTACTGCCGAACTGCTTACGGACGTCGGCCGTTGCCACGACGACCTGGGAGCCAAGGAACGCAGATGCGTTGGGTGCCAGCACGTGCAGATCACCCGAGGAAACCCCATGTGCCTTGAGGGCCCGGCACATCACGGGATCGCAGGACATGACGGCTGTGGGACTGACTTGCTGTGCAACCCACGCCGCGGCCTGGTTGCGTGTCGCCGCACTGACCTGGGTCGGCGTCAGAGATTTGTGCGCCGAGGTATGCAAGGACTGCGCGACAAGCCAGGACCCGGAGGCTAGGAGAACCGCTGCCGCCGCGACGGCCACGGGAATGCGATAGCGCTGAAGACCTGTGCGTTCGCCGGGCTCGGGCTGGGTCACCTTGTCCGGCGCCGTCAGAAGAGCGGCGGCAGCCTCAGGCTGTGCCGGCTTCTCTGTCTGTTCAGGACTCGCTGCGGGCTCGTCGGCGCGTTTCGGGCGTGTGGCGGCCCCTGCAGGGTCAGGGCTCTCAGGGTGTTCAGCCGCGGTCGGCGGCTCCTGAGCTTGTTCGCGTTCCCGTTCTTCGGCTTGCTTGCGCTGCTTGTCGGCGCGTTCCCGATCTTCCTAATGCA
>Ga0335074_10008899_pt1 | contig 13981 bp, 14 predicted proteins | sample Lox_Sample_23_FD_206715 | JGI IMG/M metagenome (GOLD analysis project Ga0335074, IMG submission 206715) | Soil microbial communities from Loxahatchee National Wildlife Refuge, Florida, United States - Lox_Sample_2.3 | ecosystem: Environmental > Terrestrial > Soil > Wetlands | place: USA...
GCGCTTAGCATTCTGACATCGGGCCGGTGAGATTTACAGGCGTTCATCCCGCGATCACCACCTTCATCACCTCGGCCGGATTGTCGATCGCGAACCGGATCGCCTCCGGCGCCCGGTCCAGGCCGAACTCGTGGCTGACCAGGCGAGCGAGCCGGGAGGCGTTGCGCTCCACGACCGCGACGGCGTCGGCGAACTCCTCGTGGTTGCAGCAGCTCACCCCGAGCAGGTCGAGTTCCTTCTCGGTCAGGATGCCGACCCGGACGCTGGCCAGCTCGCCGGACATGCCGACCTGCACGGCGCGCCCGGCCGAGGCGACCATGGCGATCATCGCCGAGGTCGCGGCGGCGGCACCGGTGGCGTCGAACACGACCGGCGGCCCGGCCGGGCCCGCCCACTCGCGCGCGACCGCGACCACGTCGTCCGGGTCGCGCCACAGGTACGCCTCCTGCGTCCCCATCTCGCGGCTGAGCGCGAGCCGGCTCTCCTCCAGGTCGATCAGCATCGTGCCGGCGCCCCGCTCGCGCGCCACCAGGCCGATGCACTGCCCGATCGGCCCGGCTCCGAGCACGACCGCGCGCTCGCCGGGCCTGATCGCTGCCCGGTTGACGGCGCGCACAGCGATCGAAACCGGCTCGGCCAGCGCCGCGACCCTCGGGTCGGCGACGGCGATCGGGAACACCTGCCGCTGCCCGATCGCCAGTAGCTCCTGGAGCCCGCCGTCCAGGTGAACGCCGGTCAGCGTCAGCCGGTCGCACGCGTTCGGCCGGCCGGCGCCGCAGGGGTAGCACAGGCCGCAGGGATGCAGCGGCCACACCGCCACGCGCTGCCCGGCCTCGAGTTCTTCGCGGCAGCCGGGGCCGATGCCCGTGATCTCGCCGGCCAGCTCGTGGCCCTGGATCCTCGGGAACCGGGAGCCGCCCGCCGCGTCGGACATCTCCCCGGTGAAGAAGTGGTAGTCCGAGCCGCACAGCCCGACCGCCTCGGGGCGGATCACGACCTCGCCCGGGCCGGGCGGCCCCGGCTCCGGGCGTTCGACCACGGTCATGGAGCCGGCGCCGTCGGTGACCGCCGCGCGCATCAGCGGCTTCCTGGCGCTGCGGGATGGCCGGGCGGATCCGGGGTGCCGGGCTGGGCGTGCTGGGCGGCGCTGCCGCGCAGCAAATAGGCGGAGCGGAGCAGTTCCGGGCGCTCGCGCAGGTCGCGGGCGAGCCCGGAGAAGCGGAGCTGGCCGCCCTCCATGATGTGGGCCTGGTTGGCCAGTCCGAGCGCGATGGTGGTGAACTGCTCGATCAGCAGGATCCCGATCCCGGACTCGGCGACCGCGCGGATCCTGGGCACCAGCCGGTTGACGATCACCGGGGCCAGCCCCAGCGAGAGCTCGTCGATCAGCATGTAGCGCGGCTCGCAGACCAGCGCCTGGGCCAGCACGACCATCTGCTGCTCGCCGCCCGACAGCATCCGGGCTGGCGCCGAGAGCCTGCGGCCGATCTCGGGGAACAGCTCGAGGACCCGCTCGCGGCCGGCCCGGGCCTGCTCGCGGGGCAGGGCGTACGTCGCGACCCGGATGTTGTCGTCGACGGTCAGGTCCGCCAGCAGCCGCCGGCCCTCGGGCACGATCGCGATCCCGGCGCCGCGGATCCGCTCGGGCCGGCGCCCGGCCAGGTCGCGGCCGTTCAGCAGGACCGAGCCCGACCGCAGCGCGAGGAGGCCGCCGACCGCGAGCACCAGGCTCGACTTGCCGGCCCCGTTCGGGCCGAGCAGGGCCGTCACCTCGCCGGCCGGTATCTCGATCGTCACGTCCCTGACCACGGCGCGGCGGCCGCGCTCGACGGTGATCCCCCGCAGCGCCAGGCTGTCACCCCCTCCTTCCCTGGGCGGCGGCACCGTTTCGGTCTTGGCGCTCACAGGACCTCCGCCGTGCCGAGGTAGGCGGCGACGACGCGCTCGTCGCGGAGCACGTCCGCGGTCGGGCCGGAGGCGATGAGCTTGCCGAAGTCGAGCACGGCGGTGGTCTCGCAGCACGCGGAGACCAGGCTCATGTCGTGGTCGACCAGGATCGTTAGCGCCCCGGCCTGCTCGGGGATCCGGCGGATCACCTCGCTCAGGTGCTCGGTCTCGGTGTCGGGCAGCCCGGCGGCAGGCTCGTCGAGAAGCACCAGCCGGGGCCGGCCGACCACGGCCCTGGCCACCTCGACGAGGCGGCGCTGGCCCGCCGCGAGCGTGGCCACCTTGGCCCAGGGGTCGGCGTCCAGCCCGACGAACTCGATGGCGTCGAGCACATCCCGGCGCCGGCCGGACCCGCCCAGCCGCGCGTGCTCGTGGATCATCGCGACGTTGTCGAAGACCGATAGCTGCTCGATGGCCTGCTCGGTCTGGAAGGTGCGCCGCACGCCCCAGCGCGCCCGGCGGAAGTGCACCATCGACAGCAGGTCCTCGCCGAACGCCCGGACCGTTCCGGCGGCCGGCCGGACGAACCCGCTGAGCACGTTGAAGAACGTCGTCTTGCCCGCCCCGTTGGGCCCGATCAGCCCGCAGGTCCCGGACTCGAAGGTCACGGTCATGCCGTCAAGCGAGGTGACCCCGCCGAAGCGGACGGTCAGTCCGTCAACCTCGATCACGTGGTCCTCCTGGTGGCGAGGCCGCGCAGCAGCCGCCCCAGCCGGGCCAGGTCCTTCGGCACCTGGTCGGCCAGCCCGGCCGGGGCCGTGGTCAGTACCTGGAGCACGCCGACGCCGAACAGGATCGTCAGCCAGTCGGCGGACACGCCCCAGTTCTGCAGCAGGGACGGCAGCAGTTGCCACAGCAGCCCGGCCACGATCGCCCCCCACAGGCTGTACGCCCCGCCCATCAGCACCACGGCCAGCAGCGTGATCGAGTAGTAGGTCGGGAAGTCGATCGAGTACAGGTAATGGTCGGCGCCGGCGAGCACGCCGCCGGCCACGCCGGTGATGAACGAGGCGAGCGCGAGCGCCCACAGCTTGTAGAACCAGGTGTTGATTCCGGCGGCCAGCGCCGCCGGCTCGCTCTGCCGGATCGCGGCCCACGCCCTGCCCGGCCGGGTCCTGATGTGCACGAGCACCAGCAGGAACATCAGCGCCGCCACCACCACGGCGTAGCGGAAGTACGCCGGGTCGCTCCCGGCGACGCCGGGCCGGCGGATCGGGGGGATGTTGACCAAGCTGCCGTTGTATCCGAAGAAGCCGTGGCCGCCGTTGGGGAAGTTCGCGGTGGCGAGCACGACCGTGATCGCGCCGGCCAGCATCAGCGTGATCAGCGCCAGGTACAGCCCGCGCAGCCGCAGCGCTGGCAGCCCGATGAGCGTGCCGGTCAGCATCGTGATCAGGCCTGCTTCCAGCAGCACCAGCGGGTAGGGCTGCGCCGTGGCGAACAGCAGCCGGGCGGCCACCCATGCCCCGATCGCCAGCACCGCGACCTGGCCCAGCGAGACCAGGCCGACCCGGCCGACCAGGACGCCCAGGCCGAGCGCCGCCATCGACCACACCGCCACCTGGGTCATCGAGTCGATGTAGTACAGGCTCAGCAGTTGCGGCAGGCCGAACAGCGCGAACAGCAGGAGCGCCGCGACCACGCCGGCCCGCACGAGCGTCCCGGTGCCGGGCCGGGGCAGCGGCGAGCGCTGCCCCGGTCGGGCCGCGGCGACCGCGGTGTCGGCCACTACATCTCCTCGCGGGAGCGCGAGAGCACCCGGCCGCGCGACAGCACCAGCAGCGCCACGGCGGCGAGCACGAACGGCGTCATGTCGCGGTAGTTGGTCAGCGAGTTGATCGGCGTCAGCAGATCGTGGACCAGGCCGATGAGTATCGCGGCCGCGAACGTGAGCGTGATCGAGCGCAGCCGGGCGATGAGCGCCGCGGCCAGCGACGAGATCACCAGGAAGGTGAGCGTGGTGGCGTCGAGCGCGACCAGGTCGGCGAGCAGCACCCCGGCCACTCCGGCCAGCACCCCGCACCCGAGCCAGGCCGCCGCCTCCACCCGGCGCACCGGCACACCCAGGGTCGCGGTGATCTCGCGGTCGTTGGCCATGGCCCGCATCGCGGTCCCGAGCTTGGTGTAGCGCAGGAACGCCCCGGTCACGACGGTGATCACGATGCCCGCGGCGAGCCCGATCACCTGGGTCCAGTCCACCTGGACCTGGCCGATCATGAAGCCGCCGCCGTCGGTGGGCAGCGTGATCGCCCGCGACTCGCCGCCGCTGGTGGTCCACAGCAGGTCCATCAGGCCGAACAGGACGAGCGTCAGCCCGAGCGTGGCGACGGCCTTAACCAGCGGGTCGCGTTTGGCCAGTGCCGGGCCGAACACCATCCCGTATCCGAGCGTGACCACAGCGCCGAACGCCACGCACACCAGCCAGCCGACCCAGCCGGGCGTGTGCGCGTCGTTGATCAGTGACCACGCGATCAGAGCGCCCATGGCACCGACGGCGCCGAACGCCAGGTACACGACGCCGGTGGCCTGGTAGAGCACGACCATCCCCACGCCGGAGAGCGCGTACACCCCACCGAGCGCAAGGCCGCTCACGATGAACGGCTCAAAGTCCTGCCAGCTCGGCATCACCGGCCTACCGCGGGCGCTCTGATCGCTTCATGCGGCTACCTCACCCCGCCGGCGGGGCTGTCCCGGCCAGGCTCCGGTAGGCCTTTATCTGCGGGTCCACCGACGAGATCTGTGTGCAGCCCTGCGCTGTCACCATCTTCCCGTTATCCGGCGTGACCGTGTAGTCCTCGTTGTTCGGGATGTGCATCGAGTAGCTGCCGTACGTCCAGGTCTGGCAGAGCATCCCGGTGTTGAAGTTGCTCACCGCCTTGAACGCGGCGTTGACGCTCGCCACCGTGTAGGGCCCGGTGATCGTCTCCAGCGCGTGCACCGCGATCTCGGCCTCGGTGAAGCCCATCTGGCTGAAGCTCCCGATGCCGCCCGAGACTGCCTTGCCGTACTGCTTGAGCATGGCCTCGTAGAGCTTCATCGTCGGCGTGCTGGTCACGTCCGGCGGTGTGAGCTCGGCGTTGACGAACAGCTTGTCGTTCCACTTCGGGCCGAGCGAGGTGGCCAGGAAGTCGGTGTTGCACGGCGTCGAGCAGCCCCAGAGCTTGACCCGGTCCTCAAGGCCGAGCTTCTGCGCGGCCTGCAGGATGACCAGCGCCTCCGGCGGGGTGAAGTTGAGCACGACGGCGCCGTTCGGGCCCGCGTCGTCGACCTCCTTGATCGCCACCGAGTCGGCGTCCGAGATCGGCACGTTCTCTGTCAGCTGGGTGATGGGCACGTGCGCGGCGCCGGCCAGCGCGGCCGGGCCGGCCGCGATGTAGCCCGTGCCCGGCACGTTCGACTGGTCGAACACGATCTTGGAGACGTGCTTCGACAGCGCGTACTGGACCGCGCCGTCCGAGCTGTAACGCGGCCCCATGTTGACCGCGGCGCTGTTCGGCGTGGACCAGCACTCGGGTGCGATGCCCGAGTCGATGATGTCGTAGCCGAGCTTCTGCCAGTAGCTCGAGTCGATCGAGCACTCGATGATGCTGGTGTTGCCGACGATGCCCACCACGTGATCGGTCTGGACCAGCTGCTTCGCGTCGGCCGCGATCTGGGCGGGGTTGGTCTGCTCGGTTTCGATGTAGTACTTAATCGGGTGGCCCTTGATGCCGCCGTTGGCGTTCACGCACGCGAAGTAGGCGGCGGCCATGTTCGAGATGTCGGTGAACGAGGTTCCCGGCTGGTTGGTCACGATGACGCCGAGCGGAATCGGCGTGCCGGTCGCCGCGGCGCCCGCCTTGGTGCCGCACTGCGACGTGCTCACCGCCGCCGTGCTCGGCGCCTTGGTGCCACTCGTGCTGCTCGGCGTGGTCGACTTGCCGCCCGAACTGCCGCATCCGGCGGCGACCAGCGCTCCGGCCACCGCGACGGCCGTGATAATCCAGCGCGCGCCCGACATGTGCTTCCGCTTACCCACCATCCCCACCTCCAGGTGGTGAAGGCACGAAGTACCCCTTGTCTGGTATGTGAGCCGGCGCTCACCTGCCGTCGCCCGGGGCCGGAAGCGAGGGCGCGTGAGAAAAAGTATGTGACATTGTCAACGACGGGAGTAATTAATTTTGCCTTGGATGCTAGATGTCGGCTGACATCAGCGCAAGGCTTCATTGGTGATCGCGCCCGCGTCGAAACGATCTTGTGACCGAGCGCACAATGGCCGTCAGCCGGGTTGTGCGGGGCCAACAAACCCGCGGCCCTGGACGCACTCCTGCTCGTCGCGCGGGCTTGACTCCGTACCGCAGTACGGCGGCTAGCTTGTCGTTTGTCCACCGAAACGAGAGGAACAAACGTCATGGGAGCTATCAAGACCGTGACCGACGAGACCTTCGACAGCGTCGTGCTCGGCAGCACGCGGCCGGTCATCGTGGAGTACTGGGCTCAGTGGTGCGGCCCGTGCCATCAACTGTCGCCGGTGCTCGAGGCGATCGCCAGCGAACATTCCGACCGCGTCGACGTGGTGAAGCTGAACATCGACGAGAACCCGGCCGCCTATCAGAAGTCCGGGGTGCTGGCCGTACCGACCATGAACGTGTTCTCCGGCGGCGAGATCGTCAAGCAAGTAGTCGGCGCCAAGCCCAAGTCAGCCCTGCTGCGCGACTTCGCCGACTTCCTCTAGCCCGGCCGCTGAATGCCGCCGCCGCGCATCGGCCGGGCCGCCTCGACCGATCCAGTGCCCCAAAGCAGACTCGCGCCTGAGCGGCGTCTGTTCGCAGCTCAGGCGTTCGCTTACTTGAGCATGATCACGGAGTCGGCCGGCCCGGCGCCCGTGGCGGCGGGCGGGCGGAACGCGGCGAACGGGTTCGTGACCACCAGCGACTGCTCGGCGAACCGGTACAGGGTGGCCGGCCGGCCGCCCAGCGCGGTGGGCCGGGCGGCCGCGGTCGTGGGCTCGATCACGCCGCGGCGGGTAAGGATCCGCTGCAGGTTGGTCGCTGACACGGAATGGCCGATCGACGCCGCGTAGATGTCGCGCAGCTGGGCGATCGTGAACGTCTCGGGGGCCAGGGCGAAGCCGATGTTGGTGTAGGAGAGCTTCGCCCGCAGCCGCTCCCTCGCCGACCCCACGATCGAGCCGTGGTCGAACGCGGTCGGCGGCAGGCCGGCCACGGGATGCCACGCGGTGTCCGCGGGCACGCGCGGCTCTGCGTCCGCCGAGACCAGTGCCAGGTACGCGGTGGCAAGGACGCGCCCGCGCGGATCGCGCTGCGGATCGCTGCGCGTCTCCAGCTGTTCCATGTGCGCGATCTCGGTCAGGTCGACCTTGGTGGCCAGGTGGTGCCCGAGCGAGGTGCCGAGGCGTTCGCCCGCACCGAGCGGGCCGCCCGGCAGTGACCACTGACCCTCGAACGGCGGCGCGCCCCGCTGCCAGAGCAGGACGTGCAGGCCGGCCTGGCGGACCTGAAGGACGACGGCCAGCACCTCATGACGGAACCGGTCCTCGCGCCGCGGCGGCTCATCGCGACGGCGCGTGTCGTCGTGACCGAACCAGTCCCCGTCGCTGAGCGGATCCACGCGGCCCGGCCGGTCGTCCCCTGGCCGGCCGGCGGGCGGCTGATGTGCGCGCACTCTCGCATGATACTGTGCTTCGGATAGGTTTTAGACTTGGAGTCGAAAACCTCGGATCTGGAGATCTGAGCGGGAGGGAGTGGGCGATGAGCGGCACTCCGGGGGCAGCAAGGGGCGCCGGTGCCGGCGCCTCCGGGCTCGCGGGCCGGGAGGCCGGCGCGGACCTGGCCGCGTGGGCGGCGCAGATCCGGCGGCTGGCCGCCGAGCGCGACGCGGTGATCCTGGCCCACAACTACCAGATTCCGCAGATCCAGGACGTCGCCGATCACGTGGGCGACTCGCTGGCCCTGTCGCGGCTGGCCGCGGCGAGCACGGCGAGCACGATCGTCTTCGCCGGGGTCTACTTCATGGCCGAGACCGCCAAGATCCTCGCCCCGGACCGGACCGTGCTGATCCCGGACGCGCGGGCCGGGTGCTCGCTGGCCGACAGCATCACCGCCCAGCAGGTGCGGGAGTGGAAGGCCGAGCACCCGGGCGCCGCTGTCGTCGCGTACGTCAATACCAGTGCGGACGTCAAGGCCGAGGCCGATGTGTGCTGCACGTCGGCGAACGCCGCCCAGATCGTCCAGTCCCTGCCGGCCGACCAGGAGATCTTGTTCCTGCCCGACCAGTTTCTCGGCGCGCACGTGCAGCGGGTCACCGGCCGCGACAACATCCGGGTATGGATGGGCGAGTGCCACGTGCACGCGGGCATCAGCCCGGGAGAGCTGCGCCGCAAGGCGGCGGCTGACTCCGACGCCGAGCTGTTCATCCACCCCGAGTGCGGGTGCTCCACCGCCGCGCTCTGGCAGGCCGGCTCGGGCGACCTGCCGCCGGAGCGGACCAGGGTGCTGTCCACCGGAGGCATGCTGGCGGCGGCCCGCACCACCCGGGCCTCGTCCGTGCTGGTGGCGACCGAGACCGGCATGCTGCACCAGCTGCGCCAGGCCAATCCGGGGGTCAGCTGGGAGCCGGTCAACCCGGACGCCGTGTGCCGGTTCATGAAGATGAACACGCCGGACAAGCTGCTGCGGTGCCTGCGCGACGGGGTGCACGAGGTGCAGGTCGATCCGGACGTCGCCGACCGGGCCCGGCGCGCCGTGCGCGCGATGATCGCCGTCGGAACCCCGTCGGGCGCGGGCGAGTGACCGCGCCCGAGCTCCGCTCGCTGCCCGGATCCGGCCGCTACTGGGAACGCGACGCTGACGTCGTGGTGGTGGGCTCGGGAGCGGCGGGCCTGAGCGCCGCTCTCGCGGCGGCCGGGCGCGGCCGGCGCGTGCTGCTGATCACCAAGGAGGACCTTGGCGGCGGGGCCACGCCGCTGGCCCAGGGCGGCATGGCCGCCGCGATCGGGCCCGGCGACACCCCGGGCCTGCACCACCAGGACACCCTGGTCGCCGGGGCCGGGCTGTGCGAACAAGGGGCCGTGGCCACGCTGGTGGCGCAGGCCCCGCGGGAGATCGCCCGGCTCACCACGCTGGGCGCCAGGCTCGAGAGCGCCTCGCTGCACCTGGAGGGCGGGCACAGCCGCCGCCGGGTCGTGCACGCCGGCGGCGACGCGGCCGGAGCCGAGGTGCACCGGACCCTGCGGGACGCCGCGCTGGCCAGCCCGGTCGAGATCCTGGCCGGCGGCGTCGCGCTGGACGCGCTGACCGGCGAGCGGGGGGCGGTCGGCGGGCTGCTGGTCGGCATGACCGGGGCCGACGGCCGGACGCTGATCCCCGGGACGGTGACGGCGCGGGCCGTCGTCCTGGCGACCGGCGGGTTCGGCCAGGCGTTCGCGACCACCACCAACCCGGCCGGGCTGACCGGCGACGGCCTGGCCCTGGCCGCCAGGGTCGGCGCCGACCTGCGGGACATCGAGTTCGTCCAGTTCCACCCCACGGTGCTGTGGCAGGAGCGCTCCAGCGGCCAGTGCCCGCTGATCACCGAGGCGCTGCGCGGAGCCGGCGCGGTCCTCGTCGACGCGGCCGGCCGGCCGGTCATGGCCGGCCGGCACCCGCTCGGCGACCTGGCCCCGCGCGACGTGGTGTCGGCGGTCATGCAGGAGTGCATGTCCGCCGGCGACGGGCCGTGCGATCACCTCTGGCTGGACGCCACCGGGCTGGGGCGCGAACGGCTGGAGCGGGAGTTCCCGACGGTGACCGGCGCGTGCCGGGCCCGCGGGATCGACCCGGTCACCGAGCCGATCCCGGTCGCACCCGGCGCCCACTACGCGTGCGGCGGTATCGCCGCCGATATGGACGGCCGGACATCGGTGGCCGGGTTGTTCGCCGTGGGGGAGGCCGCGTCGACCGGGGTGCACGGCGCCAATCGGCTGGCGTCCAACTCCCTGGTTGAGGCCCTGATCGCGGGACGGCGGGCGGGCGACCTGGTCGGACGGGACCTGCCGCCGCCGCCCGTCCGCTTGCGGACGCCTGTCGCCGGCCGCGGCGTGAGCCCGGCGGCCCGGCCGGGCCTGGCCGCCGCGATGTCCCGGCACGCCGGGGTGCTGCGCGACCGGGAAGGCCTGGAGTTGCTGCTGCAGATGCTGGAGCAGGCCCCGCCGGCGGGTGGCGACGCGGACCTGGCCGTGGCCGAGGCGACCAGCCTGCACACAGTCTGCGTGCTGGTCACCGTCGCCGCCCTCGCCCGCGCCGAGAGCCGGGGCTGTCACCGGTGGCGCGGCGTGCCGTCGGTGACGGCGGACGCGGGAGCGCGGCACACGATCCTGCGCGCCGCCGGCGGACGGCCCCAGGTCGTCGGCGACGCCGTCCCGGCCGTCGCGTGAGAACGGAGACGCAACATGACCTTGCACCGGTCGGTCACCGAGGCGCTGCTCGCGGCGGGCCTCGACCCTGGCGACACCGAGCGGGTGGTACGGACCGCGCTGGAGGAAGACTTCCGTTACGGCCCCGACCAGACGTCGGCGGCGACCACCGCTCCCGGTGCCCGGGCTGTCGCCGAGGTCGTGGCGCGCGAGCCGGGCGTGCTGGCCGGAACCCCGGTTGCGCTGGCAGTGCTCGACGCCGCCGGCGTGGAGCCCGGCAGGTTGGAGACGGGGCGTAATGACTGCGAGAAGATCGAGCGTGGCACCGCGGTCCTGCGGATCAAGGCGCCGCTGCGCGAAATGCTCGGCGCCGAACGGACGCTGCTGAACTTCCTCACCCACCTGTCCGGGGTGGCCACGACCACGCGCCGGTGGGCGGACGCGGTGGCTGGCACCGGCTGCGCGGTGCGCGATACCCGCAAGACCCTGCCCGGGCTGCGCCAGCTTGAGAAGTACGCGGTGCGATGCGGCGGCGGGAGCAACCACCGGATGGGGCTCGGCGACGCGGCGCTGATCAAGGACAACCACGTGGCCGCTGCGGGCGGGGTGGCCGCCGCGATCCGGGCCGTCCGCGCCGCCGCGCCCGGGCTGCCGCTCGAGGTCGAGTGCGACACCCTGGATCAGGTCGCCGAGGCGCTGGAGGCGGGCGCCGGGCTGATCCTGCTCGACAACATGGGGCTGGACGAGCTGCGCGCGGCGGTCGCCATGGCCGCTGCGTTCCCGCAGGTCCGGCTAGAGGCCAGCGGAGGGCTTCGGCTGGATACGGCGCGGGCGGTGGCCGAGACCGGCGTGGACTTCATTGCCGTCGGCGCGCTCACCCACTCCAGCCCCGCCCTGGACCTGGGTCTCGACCTGCTGTCGTGACCGGCGGCGGCGGCGCTACCGGCTGCCGGGGGCGGTGACGAAGTCGATGAGTTCCTCGACCCGGCCCAGGAACTCCGGCTCCAGGTCGGCGAACGATCGCACCGAGCGCAGGATCCGCTGCCAGGCGGCCGCGGTGTTGGCCGGCCAGCCGATGGCGGCGAGCACGCCCTCCTTCCACGGCTGCCCGCGCGGTACCTGAGGCCAGGCGGGGATGCCGAGCACGGCCGGCTTGACCGCGGCCCAGACGTCGATGAACGGATGCCCGACGATCAGCACGTGCGGTGATTGCACCTGCGCGGCGATCCTGGACTCCTTCGAGCCGTCCACGAGGTGGTCGACGAGGACGCCGAGCCGGCGCGCCGGCTCGGGCGAGAAACCGGCCACGATCGCGGGCAGGTCGTCGATGCCCTCCAGGTATTCGACGACGACGCTGACGTCGCGCAGGTCGTCGCCCCAGATCTTCTCGACCAGCTCGGCGTCGTGCCGGCCCTCGACGTAGATCCGGCTCGCCTTCGCCACCCTGGCCCGGCTCGGCGGGGCGGCGATCGAGCCTGACGCGGTGCGGGCCGGGCCTCGCGGCTGGCCGCCCGGCCCCGCGGACGGGCTCGGCCGTACCAGGCGCACCGGCTTGCCCTCCAGCAGGAACGGCGCGCTGAGCGGGAACACCCGGCGCCTGCCGCGCCCGTCCTCCAGCGTGACCGCGTCCTTCTCGCAGAGCACGACGGCGCCGCAGAACTGCGCGGCCGAGTCCTCGACGACCAGCCCGCGCTCGGCCGTCACCTGCGGAAGCTGACGCTGCCCGGGGCGCCGCCGCGGTGTCGCGAGCACGTCCTGGCCGTACTGCCTGCTCCGCACCGTTCTCCCCTCGCCGCAGCGTCCGGCAATGTCCCGGGAAAGTACCGTACGCCAAGCCGCGGCCGCCGGCGCTGAGCGCCACGCGGCACGCGGGCTTTGGCGGCTGCGGCGGGTTGCGCCGGCGTGCGGCGGTTCACGCCGGCGGCTGGCCGGACTGCACGTCGACCGGCTGGCTCGCTGCCGGGGACTGGCCGATCGGCGTGTGCGAGGGCAGCGGCAGCAGCGTGACGTCGATGCTGCCCGTCCCGTGGGTGACCTGGGCGCTGGTGGCCGGGCTGAGGAAGACCCGGTACTCGAACGTGGCCACGCCGCCGGGGGACAGTTCCTGGATTCCGCCGGGCTCGGTGACGTTCAGGTAGTCGCTGCCGAAACCTTCCACGTCGTAGGGAATGGTCTGCCAGACGTTGCTCGTGCTCTCCCGTTCCTGCAGCGTGCCGGCCGGGAACAGGCTGTTCGACGTGCAGCTGCAGTGGCCCAGGGACACCAGGGGCAGGATGTTCCCGTACGGGTGCGTGGACGAGTTCGTCACCGTGACCGTGAACTTCACCGCTTTGCCGCCCGGGACCAGGCCGGTCGAGGTGCCCAGAATCGTGATCTTGGTTGTCAGGCCGGCCGGGAGCGGCGGGGCCGGGGGCGGGTTCTGCGGGGACTGGGTTTGCGGGGACGAGGTAGCGGCCGGCGCCGGAGAGGCGGCCACGGTCGCGGCGGGCGCGGGCGCGGTCGCGGCCCCGGCCGGCTGGCTCGGCGACGTGGTCGCGGGCGGCGGCGTGATCAGGGCGTTCGGCGAGCCGTGCGACGAGCAGCCGGTGACCGCGGCGATCGCGGCGGCGGCCAGCGTGGCGGGAACGGCGGTGCGGGCCGCGGCGCGGCGGAGGGCGGCGATGTTCATGGCTGGTTCCTTCCGGCGTGAGGGCGTGACAGCCATAGGAGCCGCGGGGGATCGCCGCGCCAACAACTTTTCCGCGCCGATTTCGCCGCGGGTTTTTCGGGGGCAGGCCTTGCCGCCGAACGATACAGCGACGTATCGTTTAGGTCGATGACCGGAACCCACGACGCGCGGGAGCGGCTGGTCGCGGCGGCCGAGGACCTGCTGATGCGGTCCGGTGCCCGCGCGGTGACGATGGATGCGGCGGCGGCGGCGGCCGGGGCCGGGAAGATGTCGGCCTATCGGCACTTCGACGACCGTGCCGATCTGGTGGCGGCGGCGCTGGAGCGCCGCAGGCCGCGGCACCTCCGGTGGCTGCTCGGCGCCGCCCGGGCCGCTGCGCCCGGCGCCGGAGCGGACTTCGGCGCAGCGGCCGCCGCGGCGATGTTGGCGGCCTTCGACCGGCTGGAGTCGGCGGCGGCCGGCGATTCGTTTCGCGGCTGCCCGTTTGTGGACGCCGCGCTGGCCGCGCCGCCCGGGCCGCCTGCGCCGGGCAGCGGACGGACCAGGGTGGCCGCGATCGCCTGGCAGCACAAGGAGGACCTGATCGGCGAGCTGACCGCGCTGGCCCGGCGCGCCGGGCTGGCCGAGCCGGGTCAACTCGGCGCGGCCGTCGCCCTGGTCATCGACGGCTGCGCGGCGCAGGCCGCCCTGGCCCCTGACCGGGCTGCCCGCAAAGAGATCGTCCGGCGCGGACGGCGTGCCGCGCGGGTCCTCATCGCCTCGGCGGGCCGTCAGTGAGCGGGCCGGTGCCCGCGCTCACACCCGCCGAAAGGGAGGTGCGGCTGGCCATCTACCGCACGTTCAGCGGCCTGGGCCGCCCGCCGTCCGTGGCCGAACTGGCCGCGTCGGCCGGCCGGCCCGCGGCCGCGGTGCGGGCCGCGCTCCGCGCCCTGCACGACGCGCACGCGATCGTGCTGACGCCGGCCGGCGACGCG
>Ga0335074_10008901_pt1 | contig 13980 bp, 15 predicted proteins | sample Lox_Sample_23_FD_206715 | JGI IMG/M metagenome (GOLD analysis project Ga0335074, IMG submission 206715) | Soil microbial communities from Loxahatchee National Wildlife Refuge, Florida, United States - Lox_Sample_2.3 | ecosystem: Environmental > Terrestrial > Soil > Wetlands | place: USA...
TTTTCGCAACAAATACAGACCAAACACGCTTCAAGCTCATCCTACGCGACTTCTTGATCTCACTCAAGGAGTTTGCTGGAGCTGATAATGCCGAGTTATTCGCGGAGGAGCGTGAGCTTGCTGCCAAAACGCAGAAGGAGCAGGAGCGTGAAAGGGCCATGAAGATTGGAGGTCTTCTCAAGCCGTCGGAGCTCGATGATGATGAGCTGTGACTTGACCAAGATCTGGCGGCGGACATCGCCCTTCGATCACAGTGGGACAAGTCTGAAGAAAAGGGGCTTCCAAAAGGACTGGTTTCGTCCAAAAGCAATGATGATGGTCTCGACGGCTGGGATGTATACGGGCTTTAGACTTCGGCTCGCTTGCCTAGACATCAGCTCTTGGATCCGGCGCCACTTCGGGCAGCCTGACACGGTCGGTATTTAATCGGACATGGACATCTTCATTGGTTGCAAAGCATATCCCCAGAGCCGCGAAAGTGAGATCGAGATAGCGGGTTAATTCAATTCAAATATCGTGAATTGCAGTCTCCGACCAGCTTTCTGGCCTCAATCAACTCCTCGTCAGTACCTTACTCACAGTGTATATCCTCGCTGGGACTTGTGAAATTTGCAGCATTTACGGTAGTGCCTCCGTAGCAGTAGAGTATATTTCACGGCATCAAAATAATTCCGAGCCGCCTACGTAGACGCTGCTGCGGCGTAGTCGGGTAACCTTCATCTTTTGATACCGTACATGTTCTACATTCTTCGGGATTATTTCGAGTGCTTTGGTTCCAGTTGTTACGTTTCGCTTTGCGTAACCGCAAAGGCTCTCTCCTACATGGATTTGGGTCCGCCGGGAACATGTTGCGTGCTGGCTCCTCTCTTGCAGCAGAGACATCAAACCAACATCACCGATTTTACCGATTACCTAGGTAAAATTAAGACAATCGGTATCTTTGAAAGACTGGCACTTCTCGATGTATCCGAAGCACCTCTGTTCGGCGCACTCGAAGTTGTAGGAAGCGCTCCGACCACCAAGCTTTCGGCGCTGGAATCTCTGCCAAACGAGCTCCTTGAAATTATCATGTATGATACTGCATTAAGTCGACAGGACATTGCTAATCTTGGAGTTTGTTGAAAACATCTCTGGGTCCAGTTTCTGCGCTATATTCGGGAAGACATGCGCAGGTTAAGCGCATCATGGTCAAATACGCCATTACGATAGTCTACCCGTTCCTGTATCTCCGCGACTTTTCCGCTGCGATGAAAGAGCTGTCCCCTGAGGTTGTAGCACAGCAAAATGCTTTCGATAGGCGCCCTCGGGCTAGCTCCTCTACATCTGATCCAGATCCAGCTTACTTGTGGGTTAAACAAGCATTCAAAAATTTCGAAAGCGTTGAGGAAATTTACGTCCGAAGGCGGCGATGGCTTGAAGCAATGTCGTTCGCGCTTATCAGCCAGAACACACCACTTCGGATATTCCAGGCGCTGCAATCCGCGCTGGACGATGCTCTGCGCTTCAAAGCTCCTTCTCCTGGGGAGAAGTGGGCTCTGCGAAATCTTACCACGCATGAATATGTACGCCTTGAAGTAGCGGATAGCAATGAGGGAGCTGGAGCTGGAGCCGGAGGCGTTTTTACCTACGTTGAGACCGCCCCATGATTGAATCTGGACGTTGCTCTTCCCCTTCGCATCTTCTGGCATAGGCGGGAAGATCCGGGCCCGCCCGTAAGGTCCATAGCTCTTCTTGCTCTTCTGAAGAAAGAGCTATTTATGAGAGGAGCCTGGGCCGCTCATTGCTTCGATGTCGTACGTTGTTTAAAACCGCTCCCTGCTAATACGTGGAACGATGCTACGGAGATCGTTGTGAGTGTGGCGAGGGTTTATCGGCTTGACTTCGTTCGCAGCGTTCCCGAAAGTCTGAGGAAGTTGCATGCGGAAAATCCTGACGGTGAGTATCGTGTGCGCGAATACATGATCGCAATGGGATATTGAAGCCTCAGAACCGTTAGCGTCCAAGAAGAACACCAGATGGGCGAGGGCGGCGAAGATGGTGAAGGTCGGCTCGCATACGCCACTTCGAGTGAAGTCACATCTCGTCATAAAAGGTTCTCCTGAGTCGTTAGGGGCTACGGATTGGGGCCTTCCCCTTCCGACGAAAGATTTTGCATCGGCTACGAAGTGGGGGTTATGATATCTACTCTATTTACTGAGGCCGGTGGCCCAAATTCTATGACGGATGGCCGTTGGATCGATCTGATGTCTTCTTTGACATACTCGCCAAACGCACTACACGTGAGTATCCGGCAACATATTTGGCGACTTCACAGAACCTGGCTGCTAACAGTGGAGTAGTGGTCGGGTGAATATGGCGAATACGGCTTTGAAAGCTGCTCGGTGATTTATGATGGCACCCAGGCCAACCGGCGTGGTATCCGGCGACTGCCCCGTCGACACGACTGGCGCGTACGTCCAATGCTTCGGTTGTACTGTGGTGTTCTCCTGCGAAGGCGGCATAGTTTAATTACATTTTCAACGTTCTTATTCTTAGGGTAGTATAGGTCTGAATGTTACCTATCTCCATTTCCAGCTGAATAGTTCAAGCTTAGCCAGCCCGATTCAATTTACATTTATCGTACATCGTTCTTCAGCTCCAAGGGTGTCAATCTTGAACTTCCTCCCAGTGCAGCGCCATGTGTTTCAAGTTGACTTTGAATTCATCTGGCGAAAGTAGTGGAAAGTTTTCGACTTTGCAAAGGATGGAGCATCAACCTGGGGCTGAAGACCAAGATACTCTTTCGGTGAAAAAGGCAGGCTGCGCAGTGGACTTGCCCTTGGGCACCATTTTCTCCACAGAAAGGAGCCTGTACGGCCTAGAGTACGAGAATTACATACAGATATATTCTTTTAGCTAACAGTCCGAAAATGAATCTCGATTGAAGCATGGCCTGCGTGGCGGTGGACGTGGAACGTGCTTGAGCCACGGCCAATAGTGTTGGCAGCATTTTGTCGCCTCTCATTGCTTTTTGACGGCTGGGTGTGCTGCATTCGGCAATTGCTTATGAAGGATCAACACCTGTCAGGTCATTTCACGAGCGGAAGCGAGGCTGGCTGTAGCAAAATGAAATTTGTGACAACAGCATATCTGACTGCATCGTCGACTTGGCTGTTGTTGAGAGCGAAAAGCGGGCAAAAGTAGTGGCCACGGCAGAAAGACCGCTTGCAGAATTGCTTCGACCGCAAAATGGCAGTCCGGGCATGTCGCGGTGCATCTTCCTCATTCGACCGAGCAATAAGTTGCTTGCAGCGGACCGCAATGCCGTGCATCCGCGCTTCAAGTCACCGTGAACTCGCCGCGGGCGTGCCACAGTTTCAGCACTTTGTTCACGTTGCCTTCGAACGGAAAAGCAGAAGAGTTTCGAGCAGTACCAAACCCACGTTTTCCGCCGCCGGATCGCCATTGGAGGAGCTCGGAAGCGACGTTCGACGTCCGACCAGCAAGCCATCTGATAGAAAATCTCAACCAAAGGAGTTGGAAAGTCAGTCCTCTCGCCATTCCCGGCCTTCTATTGGGGCCTGGCGACGCCGACGAGTTGGCACAGATCGGAAATTTCGTGCTCTGCGCTCACATGAGCTCGACCGGCCAGCCCAGCTCCGCCCACCAGCGTTTCGGGGTACTTTTCTATTAACAGCGGCATACGGACGTTCTGCGAGTCGTCCTTTGACCGCAAAAGTACACATAGCGCCCTTGAGTCGGTGACGTCCCCATTCCACTTTGGGGGCTCCAGACGACCGCACAGCGCGGCTTGTGCGCTGCAAAGCACAGGTTTTCCCCACGGCAGCACTTCGTGTCTCAGCAAGGCCTGGCCTATCGTTGGCATCGCCGCTGTAACCAGTTTGCCTTTCCCCAACTTTAGGCCGCTGGGCCGAGTTCTTGCTTGCAACAATGTACGTGATGTTTTCAAAGTCCTTTGTATCATGCTTCGACATGACTCCCAAGCCTCCGAACACCTCTCCGTAAGCTGTTGTCCTTTGCAACCAGATGTATTGACCCTGGCCCTTCTCACAGGAAGTTCGGCAAGCATATCCAAAAGCGGCAGCTTGAAATCCCCGAATATGCCGCCCATTTTGTCGATTACAAGGCGCTAAAGAAGGTTGAAAACGTGCTGCCAGACTGACCACGACATCTGATGTTGACATTGCTCACAGCTCATCAAGGCCCTGAGTACTACTCCTGTGCTACCTGCCCAGAATGAGGCTTCCTCAGCTGAACCGCTCAACCCGCAGGCCGCGCTGAAAGCTAACAAGGCCACATTTTTCTTTCGACTAGTATGTTCACCTTCAATCCTAGCCGCAAACAAGCTCACAATGACAAGGAACGAGAGTTGGAGAAAGTCAATGCCTTCTACCTCCTCAAGGAAGCCGAGGTTTGCGTTTTCATCGTCGCCTAACCACCCCTTCTGGCTGACCTCTTTCGCAGCTCAAGCTCCGTCTGGACTCCCTCCTTGATCAGAAACGGTTGATGCAAGCACAGCAGACTCCAGCCGCAAAGTTATCATCCCGCTACATTGCGTTGGAGGAAGGGTTTCGTCAGTTTAGCAATGATCTGTCGAAACTTCAGGTATGGAGAACAGATTGGTGCGTTCGTTCGTGAAGCTGACCGGCCCAAGCAATTCATCGAGATCAATCAAACCGCGTTTTCGAAGATATTGAAGAAGGTATGAGACCCATTCGGACGTAAAGTTGCTTCTAGCTAACACTTCTCATAGTGGGACAAGACTTCCAAGGTTTGAACGAGTTGCTTTTGCGCAAGTTTTTGCGATCTAACCTACAAACAGTCCGACGAGAAAGTTGTATACTTATCACGAGCGGTCGATGTCCAGCCATGCTTCAATCGCGACGTTATAAGTGACCTGTCGGACCAAGCGACAACGAGTCGCCAGGAACTCGATGCTTGGGCGGAAGGAGAGAACATTCAATACATTCTTACGGACAAAGATCAGGATTCTCAATCGCGTCAAATACAGCAAGATGATGTAGACATAGATTCACAACTCTTGCAAGCCGTTGTAGCGGGCAACCTGCCCGTTGTGGAGGATTGGATCAATCGCATCCGTTCGCTGGCCGACGGGCCTCAGCGTATCACAAAAGCATTCTTCAGCACGGCAGACGATGCGCCAGATGAGGCATTAAGTTTGCTTTTGAGAACGAATCTAGTTGATCTGGCATCGGTCGATGAGATCAATCAACGCAACATCATCCACAAGGCTGCTATCTCCGGTCGATCGATTCTACTGCAGGCTGGGCTCGCCCAAGGTGTCAACGTCAGAGCTCCCGACATATACGGACGCATACCTATCCACTATGCCTGTATTCACGGACATGTGGCTTTGGTCAGGGATCTACTTAATGCTGGACCGGATACGATTGACTTCAAAGATCACGACAACTTCACACCACTGATACACTCAATTGTCCACTCCGTTTTGTTCTGCGTCCAGGTTCTTCTCGAACACCAAGCTCGCATCGACCCGATGAGCGAGTCCGAGCACATTCCTCTGAACTTGGCTTGTCAGCACGGTTCCGTTCCTGTCGTCGAACTGATGCTTAGACGGCAACCAAAGATTCTACCAGATGCCGAGGGCCTGTACCCGCAGCATTTGGTTGCTCGATCCTCAAAGAACCCCCAGCTCCTGCTACTGCTTAGAGATTATGGCGCAGATCTTGATCAACCTGACAAGCTGTATCAATGGACCCCTCTCTTCCATGCTGCCAGCGAAGGCAATGTGGATTGCCTCAAGTGTCTGTAAAGTTAACATCGCTTGTGAAGACGAGAAGGGACTTTCAGCACTCTATTATGCGACATGGGAAGGTCATTTGGAATGCATGCGCCTCCTCGCAGAAGCACAGCCGTCAGAACCTCCTCCGATCGTAGACCACGCCATGCCTCCACCGCCGCAGCTAATGGCGCCCATGCCACCTCCTTCAAGTACGCCGATACCGATGGTGAGAGATGTGGAAAGCATACCAGACTTCTATCTTCCGCCTCCCATAATACCTGTTCGCCGCTACGGACACAATTTTCTCGAGAACAAGACCTTCGTTGTAATCCGACTTGGTGATAAGGATGGTAATGCCATTACCTTCTACGATGATAGCAAATATCCCGTGGCTCGCATTACGATTTCTTCCAAGTCGTCCGACCTCATCCCTCGAAACATTCTCCTCCCTGTTCAGGAAGATTCCAAGACCATCGCCTTTCAGATCGACAATTTAGACACGTTCTCTATCGACTTCGACATCTACCCAACGTTTGGCGCCAAAGTCATTGCGCGTGCTGTAATCGATTCACCCATCTTCACCAATGCCACCCGTAGCAGTGACATGACGAACCTTGTCCTCCTCGATCCACGCCTTCGCGCGATAGGCCGAATCTACTTCGCTTTCCTTGTTATCCGGCCCTTCCAAGGTGTTCCGCTGGAAGTCACACACTTCTCAACATACTGGAAAGCTACTCGACAAAATGATGCGCACCCTGGTGCTCTTGTCGCTGGATCTTCGCTCTCTGGCGATTACATACGTCTCTTCGTCCAGGTGACTAAGGATGGCATACCCGTGCTGTTTCCAGAATGGGAGATCCAGCTCGATTACCAAGAGGAAGGCGTACCAGTGATATCACGCAGATACAACGATTTCATACGCCTAGGCGCGAAAATACTTGGCGGCCGATCTGCGACAGAAGCGCTCAAAGATACAGCATCCAACATTCAGCAAATCTACGAAATCTGCAGGCACTCCTTCTCGTCGCTGAAAGACATCATTTCCACGCTTCCGGCAAACGTTCATGTCGAACTGCATGTCCTCTACTCATCGCGCACCAAGAACGCGGATTCGCCTTACGCGGACATCAACAAGTTCACCGACTCAATACTGCGAGTCGTCTTCGATCACGCACGGAAGATGAGGGAAAGCGCCGATGGCTTTCAGCGGTCGATCGTGTTCTCGAGCTTCAACCCGGATGTGTGCAGCGCTCTGAACTGGAAGCAGCCAAACTGTGAGTTACCACCGGCGCCGTGCCGCCACGGCAATCCAGATGGTCATCTCACAAGAGAACAAAAACTGACAATGGGACACAGATCCAGTCCTCCTCTGCAACGAGCTCGGCGCCGAAGGGCCCGGCGCGCAAACCGGCGCCTTCTCCGTTCAGAACAGCGGCCGCACCACGCTCTCCGTCAAGGAGGCCGTGCAGATCGCCCGCAACAATAACTTCATGGGCCTGGTGGCGAGCTGGCGGCTGCTGAATTTCGCGCCGGCGCTCATCGAGGCGGTTAAGACGGCGGGGCTGGTACTCATCGCAGACCTGTCGGGGTCGGCAGACGACATGCCCATCGACGAGGCTGGGTATCCGCGGGGCCATGGCGTGCGCGGGTTCGAGGGCGTCGATGGCACCGTTCGCGGTAACGCCGTCCTCCGCTTTAACGATTCCGTTGATATGTGAGCTTGACAATACCACTTTTGGAACGAGTCTTAGACTCCTGCCACGGCACAATTTTGGATCCTTTTCTAACCTGGAGACGTTTTCACCGACTGTACATTTTGCAGGTGTAGGATTTGTCTGTTGATTTACGCTGAATCGGATTCGATGGCGAGGCGGAATGGGGGTCGAGTAACGTTGATGGATCTGTTGAGGATGCTGCCTACGATTGACGAAAAGGAGGGATAGAAGGGATTCAGCGCTCTGTTGAGGTTCATTGAGGCGGATTCAAGAAGACATGCCTAGGTGAAAGGTAGTTTATAGACACTGTTGATGCAGACAAATTGGGCTAGCATTAAAAGTTTTCATTATTATCATAGTTGGCGACCGTCATTATGCGCCCTTGTGCTGATAGCGCAGGCGCTCCAATTCGCTCACATCAACTGGACGCAGTTGTGTACGAACGAAAAAGATGATGGCAAAAACAACTGGTATTCTAAGTCAGTTGCCATTCCAATTTAAGTGCACACTCGAGGATTTGTGAGCATGCGGCATGACTTACTTCCAGGAAGCGTCCACCAGATCCGCTCTTCCGATAGCTTTCCCTCTTCTCCACTGTCCCCTTTAAGAGCCAGAATTCCAGCCAGTCCTATGTTGAGATAAAAAATGTATGGCATCAGCGGACCCGGAGCTTGTAGATCGACAGCCCCGAGCCCGGGAATCTCTAAAATCGTCGGACTCCGCTTCTCTCCTGGTAGCGGGATAAACCAGAGAATGTAAGCGCTCAGCAGGAAGCTGGAGATCGCCAGCAGCCCGAGGAGAAGCTCGTTACTGTCTACGGGTAAGGCCACCCTGTGGATGTAGAGTAATATCGATAGGAGTGGAAGAGAGACGAAGGCGGTCTTGTAGTTTTGCGTTCTTTGAGCATCTGCTTTGGCAAGATTCTGGATGAGCGTTTCTTGCTCTTGCTCGTCAAGGTCTTCGCCTATGTCTGCGGCATCGTTCTCGCTGGGATACTTGAATGTTTTCCGAAGCCTGGCACTGGCGTCTTGGGTTGCCATGTTGATTAAGGGTGGAGAATGTCCAGCAGTGTAAGGTAGGTAGCGACGAAGTTAGAGATGACCTGCTGTCAGCAAAGCTGGAGGGAGGGAGGAAACTAGCAGAAGTTGAAGTGAAGAACGCAACCTAGAGCGAGCTTAGAGCACCATCGCCGAAGTATGCCCGTCGCCATCTTCAACTCAACTTCGAGCCGCGATACAAACTACTTCAATTCTAAGTATCCAATCTCGATAGTTAGGAATCATGTCGCGTTTGGCACCCAGTTAATTAGAAAAATGGTGGATAGATCGCGATGACCGCAGACTCATGTCACTTTTCGGCGCCCTCGAGAGATCCGCGAACTCGAATGCCTTACAGATCTCCTCACAACCGCTTCTCCCATTCCTCTTCCCGGTACTTCAGTCCACTAGATGTCGACCTCTTATAAAATCGCGGCGCTATCACCGTCTCCGTACGACTTTTCAGTTCCACCGCGATACAAATATCACTCCGCAATGGATGGAGCGCATGTTCATATATGCATTGATGCGCGCCAGCACATGCCAGAAACACACAGTACATACGTCGTCCGTACCTTCGCAATCTTTACTCCATACAAATCATAATCAGGCCGAGCAGAGTGACAAGAATCAAAGAGATGGACTTGACAAGTACGACGTAGATGTCGTAGAAGGTCAATTAGTGCCAAGGTGGTCTCCTGATCTTCATTCATACAATCGCAAACAAAGTGGGACCGTTGAACAGCGACCAAAAGAGGAGCTCTTGGAGATGGTGGCGATGTATCGAGTGCCAAATTCACCGACAACTGGTTCTGGTTCTCCGGGCGGGCCACAACGATCGTCTAACCGGCCTCTTCCCGCTCAAATAAAACCCTCTAGCCTGGGGACTCCGCAGTCTGATGCGCTGAGTCCACTTGAGCCGGGCGATGAAACAATTGGCGGCGTGGGCGAGTGGGTTGCTGCTGCAGAGAGCGGTGCAAGCAAGTCGATTGATTTCCTGGATAACATTGTCAAAGACCAAGAAGTACAAGAAAGTGTCCTGCACAATTTGTGGCACTTCCGTCGTCTCCTCGAAGACAAGTCAACACCGAATCATATCCTCTTCGACGCATATCGTCAATTACCGGCTCCTCGTGCTTCATTTCTTACTGAGCGCAATCTACGGGTGTTTCTGAATCGCCTATCATGGAACAAGAAGGTCACTGAGCCTGTCATGCTACGCTTTTTGTCAGTTCTTGATGATATGAAAACTTCGAATATTGAGATTTTGTCTAGAGAATGGAACTCGGCTATCCACTTCGCCGGCAGGTTTACCGGTGGGTTCTCGCCCTCCGATATTCAGTTCGCCATGCAGATGTGGAAAGAAATGGAACAAGAAGCTGGCGTCGAGAGTGATCACGTCAGTTTCACAATTCTCTTCGATATGGCAAGCAAAGCCAAGAAGTTCGTTTTGGCGAATACGATCTTGAAAGAAATGGAGAGGCGCAAACTACACTTTTCTCGGGCGACACGGATGAGCCTCATATTCTACCACGGTCTGCGCGGAGACGGGGACAGCGTCAGACAGGAATACGCAAATATGGTCGCGGCGGGAGAAATCATCGACACGATGGTCCTTACCAACGTAATTGCGTCTCTAATACACGCGGGAGAGCCTTCCACGGCGGAATACACATTTGAGAGGATGAAAAGCCTCCATGCTGAAAGGGCCGGACCTACTCTACCTCCTCAGGGCTGGAGAGCAAATCGAATGCTGCACAAAGTCCTCACCTCGGCGGCGGAAAGATGGCGAGACAACCCTGAGGCTCGATCATATATTCAGGAAGCTGCTCCTTTGGCCCCAAATGTTACTACCTACCGTGTACTCATTGAGTATCATGCGGTCGAAATGGGCAACCTCGACCGTACTTTCAGCCTTTTGGAAGAGATGGAGAAGTTTGGCATCCTACCTGATGGAAAGATCTTCTTTTGGCTTCTTGCAGGCTTCGCTGATCACGGTGGAGTGCGATATTCTTCGTGGAACTGGCCTCGGCTCGAACAAGTAATGGCTCAGTTCTTCACAGCATGCGAGGAAAGGCCAGAAGAGGTAGAGTTGGAGCATGGCATTGCGGTCATAGCAGTGACAGCGTTTGCCCAATGTGCCAACGCTGAGCGCACGCGAGAAATATGGGATGAAATCAAATCTAAGTGGACTCCTAGCGAGCGGACTGTTTTTGCCGTGACCAGGGTACTGCTGAAGATGCGCCAGGCAGACTTCATCTGAAGATCTCACGATCGGGAAAGTTATCAGCTAGATGCCGATGTCCAGGCATAACTGTAGAAAATGTTTAATTTCGCAATTCCGGCCATGTCAATTAACCGAAGAAATAGAGTGAGAATTCGTATTAAGCGACGCAGGGGATAACCACAGAGATGTCTTCGCTGGCCTTCGCTGCTGGGATGATGAATCCAGGAACTCCCGGTTCGTGCTTCTTCGTTGACTGGGCTTAGAGTGACGGTTGCCTCAGACCATGTGTGTGTGATTCAGCTTACGCAGAACACAGTGTCCCTGGAGCCCCAGTGTTTTTCATCTCCTGCTAAATTGTGTGTCCAACACATTGGTAGTGCGCGCGGATCGAAAAAGGGTCGACGCAAAAGGTCCACGCTGTCTCAGAGGCGCATGGCGAGGAATATATAATCAACTGGTCTAAAGCTTCTTTGAGTACGAGGATCACGCAAGCCTTTGTCACCCGAGATGCACGAGCGCCTCCCAAGTTTGGCCACCGAGGAGCTGAAGCCAGAGCACAGAACCGTTCCTTCTCGAATCCGACATGGATTCATGAACCTATTCCGCACACGTTCCTAGCCCGATGCACGCAATTTCTGTTCGGCATTGACTCGCTCGCTCGGAACAAACATGCTATACGGCACGGTATGCTATCTGAGCATGATCCGCGATCCCAAAACTGCGCGTTGCCGTCTTTGATGCAACAAACGATGCCACAGCGAGTCTTGGCGTCATCCAGAGTTATTCGCCTTGTCCAGATAAGCCGATGCTGCTCGCCGCTTCTCTTTACGGTACCTTTCAGTCAGCTTCACTTCTGTTGTTTTCTTCCTTGTCCCACCACTGATTCTCCCTCCTGGTCCACATTTTTGCTGCTCTCTCTTCTAGCCATGAAGCGAAATTAGTCTAGCGCTGTCGTTCCCTCAATTCAAGATCACATAATCAGTACCGTCATGCCAGGGTTGAGCGTGGAAGATGGCGGAGGTTCGGGAGGTAACGAAGTAACTGGCATAGGATCCTTAAGCCCTCTGCCATCTTCAATTCGCGCAGGTCTCACGGCCATATCGTTCTTCGGCCTCCTTTCCTTCTTCAGCTCCTTGTCTCTCTTCATCTTCCTCTGTCATCGTCTCTTGAGATGGCGCAAGAAGTCTCAGCAGGCGTACAACCAGTTCGTGATCCTCATCATGAACCTTCTCTTAGCCGACATCCAGCAATCGGTTGCCTTCCTGTTGAATGTTCAATGGGTTGCCCACGATGGTGTAGACGTGAAAAGCCTAACATGTACGGCGCAGGGCTGGTTCGTTAGTACAGGTAACGACTTTCTCGATTCTCTTAATTGACTAAGATACTTGAATTGCTGACGTCCTGCCATCAGGTGACCTCGCATCAGGTGTATGGTGCTTTACAATTGCCGCCCACACAATGGGCTCAATTCTCTTCAACATGCGCCTGCCGCCACGTATCTTCTATGCAGTTATTGCCGTCCTCTGGCTTTTTGTCTACACTTGTGCCATCGCCTCGGTTGGCCTTCACCCGCACATATACGTACGCGCGGGAGCTTGGTGCTGGATCAACGAAGCCTATCCGAACGTGCGCCTGTACCTGCACTACATGTGGATATTCATGGCAGAGCTGGGCGTCGCTATCGTCTATACGCTGATGTACCTGATATTAGCGAGGCGGATACGACAAGGCTTCTACCGCAGCGAGGCCATGGCCAAGCGTGCCCGTGACGTCGCCAAGCTGATGGCCGTGTACCCGCTGGTCTACGTCCTCTGCACTCTGCCGCTCGCGACCGCGAGAACGGCATCGATGGCTGGCCGCGACATCCCCATGGCATGGCTGCTGTGCGCCGGCGCGATGATTACGAGCAATGGCTGGCTGGACGTGCTGCTCTACGCGGCCACGCGGCGCATCCTGATCTTTAGCGACGAGCCGCCTCCCGAGGACTGCGGCATCCAGACCTTCGCGCCGCTGCGCTACAGCGCCATGACCAGATTCGGCACCAACACCGAGATTACGGCTGCGGCGAACCAGGCGCGTGCGAAGAGGCACGGCAACCTGCGGCCGGGAACAAGTGCCTTCCTTTCGCCAAAGGCAAGTGAGACATCGTGGAAGACTAATGGCTCGGAAGGGGGTGGTTGGAATGTCTCACAGTCGGAAACAAAAGCCGGCAGACTGGGTCTGGCAAGCAGAGGCTCCAGAAGGGATATCACCGTTACTGTGACAAGGGAGAATGCTCGGTCAGAGGATCTGGAGGAGATGGAGCTTCGAATCCGCTCCGATGGGAATATAATGACGGCGCCGCTGAGGAAAGAAGACCACATGGCTTTGGAGTTTGAGAGTAAACCTCGGGGAATTTGAGCGATCGGACGAATAAAAGTAATGGATATGGCATTGCATTTACATGGCATAGGTCGGTGTTAGGGAAAACAAAATACTATGACTTCAGCATTCCATCGACTCTCCTTCTCGTTGCCTCCCGTCGACGTCCACACCTTACATCCTGTGGACTTCACTATTTCTTGTCCACCTTCTGAATGTTTTGCCATAGAAGTAGAAGATTATTCCGCATAGGCACCAAAGGAGAATCAACGAAGCGTTTGTCATGATCGGAGGAATGAACCTAGTTGACGTTAAAAACCAACCATGCTAGAGACACACGCTCACTACTTACCCGCTCTTGATGCTCCATGGAGTAATGAACTTACTAAAGCCATATCCCTAACCATCGTTAGCAGGTCCTTCATAGAAGATAAATCAAACGGTACTCACCCAAACGTTCTTGTTGACAGTAATGCTCACGAACAAGCTTCCGGCCACTGGCTTGTATGAATCCACGGCATATGTGCTTGCCATACTCGGGAGAGCGGCGACTTGAAGACCAGCACAAGTGAATCCGAGAATGACAATCGCTTCCCATGGCCATTGATGTTGATAGCCTTCTCATAGTCAGTACGAGCAAATCTAGTAATGTCATGCTCCTGCTTACCGACTGAAACAATAATGTTCCCAAGATACATGATCTAAGATTTAGGTGTTAGTCGAAACTCAAATAGAAGAGACAGATAAAAAATTTCCGCCTAGATATCACGTACAATAACGTATGGAATCATAGCTAACAATCGCATCTCGGGTTCTCGAATGCCACCATTCCTCTTAGTCATCTTAGCAGCAACCCAATCCGAGAATGGGCCGGCT
>Ga0335074_10008902_pt1 | contig 13979 bp, 10 predicted proteins | sample Lox_Sample_23_FD_206715 | JGI IMG/M metagenome (GOLD analysis project Ga0335074, IMG submission 206715) | Soil microbial communities from Loxahatchee National Wildlife Refuge, Florida, United States - Lox_Sample_2.3 | ecosystem: Environmental > Terrestrial > Soil > Wetlands | place: USA...
CGGCAAAAGACGAATGGGGCGCGTTCTTCGGATCGTGCGCCTATCTCGCCGGGATGCTGACGAGCGCTGTCTTCGGCGTCTATCCGATGGTGCTGCCGGCGCGGAATCCGGCGTACGCGCTGACGGTCGCCAACGCCAAAGCCGCCGATTACGGACTGAAGATCGGTCTCGCGTGGTGGGTGATCGGGATTCTGCTCGCCACCGGATATTTCACGTTCGTCTACCGGTCATTCGCGGGAAAAGTGGACGTTGATCAGCCACAGAGACACTGAGCCGCGGAGATCTGGCGGCACCCTTACTTTGCGTTGGGGTCCCTCTTCACGCCGTTGTCCATGAACTCGAGCCAGAAGCCCTGCGGATCGGTGACGAAAAACATGCGCGTCGTGGGGGCGATGAAAACCGGCGCGTCGGACGGGCTCGTCGTGTGCAAACCGGCAGCCTTGACGCGCGCGATCATCACGTCGTCGTCTTTCGACATGAAGAGGAAATGGGCCGCGCCGGGATCCTGAAAATGCGGGCGTGCGAAATGTTTGCCGTGATGCGCGTATTGAATTAGCTCCATCACGACCGGCGAGCCCGGAACCATCGCTTCCGCGAGCCGGAACTGGCTGCTAATGCCAGTGAGGTCCTCGTAACTTTTGTCGCCCATGAGTGACGGGCTCACCCAGAACTTGAAGTCGGGGCCGACGAGGCTCTCGTACATGTGGCAGGTGTCTTCGATGTTGTTGACGATCACGGAGACGCGGGCGCCAAGCACGTTGCTGCCGGGTGCGGCGGTCGTCGCCGGTGCGGGCGTCTGCTCGATCAATTCCACCGGGTATCCATCCGGATCGCGCACGAAGACAGCGCGAATTTTGCCGGTCATGCCGGGCCAGCCTGAAAGCTCGACGGGATCTCCGCCGGGAGTGATGATGGGATAGCGCTCGCCCTTCAGAAGCTTGAGCGTTTTATCCAGGTCCGCGACGATGATCTTCAAGTACGAGGCGCCCGGATCGGTGAGGAGCGGGTGGAACGGCTTCTTCGGAATTCCCTCGATCTCGATCGACTCGATCGTCATTTCCGGGCCGCCCGGTGCCGCGGAGGTGCCGGGAATTGGAAGAAGCGCCACGCGGCTCACCTGCGCGTAAGGGTCCGGCGCGCCCTGGACGAGCGACGCCACTTCCTGCAATCCGCGATTTCCGAAATAGGGGCGCGACTGCTCGCGCGTGCCGCGAAGTTCGAAGCCGATGAGATCGTGGTAGAAGTGAATGATATCTTCTTCGTCGCCGACCTGGCGGCCGAGGTGGCCGGGACGCAGCGCGTCACCGGGCGGCGCGATTCCCGTGGGCGGCGCGTCGAGCGTCGCGCAAGATGTTTGCGCCGAAGCGATCGGGACCCCAATCAGGCCGGCGATCGACAGCATCAGGCTGGTTATCGCGACTCCGTATGCAATTTGCTTCAGTGATCGGAACACAGGGCCCTCTTCCATGGACCGGAAAGCTCGGTCTGAAGTTTTTCCGTCGCGCATCATACGCTTCGCGCGCCTTGCTCACAACGAATTTGCCGCGATCGCCCGCTTGCACATCACGTGCATCGGCGATATAAAGTGCTCCAATCGTGTGAGGGGGGAACATGAAAATGGGACGAAGGGAGTTTCTCGAAGGCTCATCGAAGCTGGTTTCGGCGGGGGTGCTGGCGGCTGGCACGGCGGCCGGGACAGGCGCGACTGCGGCGGAGAAAGCGGCGGGCGAGACGCAAGCGCCAAAGAAGAAATACCGGTTGATCGCCACCGAGGAGGCGTTTGCGATTCCCGAGCAGGTGGACGAATTTCGCAAGATCGCATCGATCGCCTACACCAATCCTGACCTCGACATGTGGCGGAACTTCCTGCACCCGGTTCCGAACGCGCCGCCGCTCGTCCGCCGCTTGCTCGATCTCGAAGGCGAGAGGATTCAGATCATGGACGAAGCCGGCGTCGACATGCACCTCCTGTCGCTCACGTCGCCGGGCGTGCAGATGTTCGACAAAGAAACTGCAACGAGCCTCGCGACTCTCGCCAACGATCGCCTCGCGGAAGTGATCGGCAAGCATCCGACGCGATTTGCGGGGCTCGCGAGCTTCGCTCCGCAGGATCCGGCGCGCGCCGCGAAGGAAATCGATCGCGCCATGAACCAGCTGAAGCTCAACGGGCTGATCGTGAATTCGCACACGAACGGCGAATACCTCGACGACCGCAAATACTGGCCGATCTTCGAAGCGGCTGTCGCGTCGAACGCCGCAATCTACATTCATCCGCGGAATATGCCGGACCCGTGCTCGTTCATGACCCACGCCGATGTGAATCTGGCCGGCGCGATCTGGGGATTCCAGATGGAAACGGGGCTGCACGCGATGAGGCTGATCGTCGCGGGCGTGTTCGACCAGTTCCCGGATTTGAAAATCATTCTCGGCCACATGGGCGAAGGGCTGCCGTATTGGCCCTACCGCATCGATTACATGTACAACGCCTTCACGCACGGCCACGGCAAGCTGAAGAAAATGCCGAGCGAGTACGTGAAAGACAATTTCGTGATCACCACGAGCGGAATGAACGATCACAAAGTGCTGAAATACTGCTACGATGCGCTCGGCGCGGACAACATCATTTACGCAATCGATTACCCGTACCAGGAATCGGTCGAGTCGGCCAACTTCATGAGATCGGCGCCGCTGCCGGAAGAGGATATGCAGAAAATCACGCACGGGACTTCGGAGAAGCTCTTCCATATTCCGCCTGCGTGATGTGTGCTTGCTTGATCTGACCAAGGAGAACAATTGCACATGGGGCTCGTCCTTCCGCCCGCCGTTTCGGAAAAAGTCTTCCAGCAGGCGCTCGACGCCTTTGCCGGCGTCGTAGGCAAGGAATGGGTGCTCGCGACGGACGAGGATCGCGAGACCTACCTCGATGCGTACGCGCCGGGCGATGCGAACCAGCACGTCGCCGGCGCCGCCGTGGGCCCGCAATCGACCGAGGAAGTGCAGGCGATCATCCGCATCGCCAACGAGCACAAAATTCCGCTGTGGCCGATTTCGCGAGGGAAGAATCTCGGTTACGGCGGCTGCGCGCCGCGGATGAGCGGCACGGTCGTCCTCGACCTCACGCGAATGAACCGCATCCTCGACGTCGACGAGCAGTTCGGTTACTGCGTGATCGAGCCGGGAGTGGGCTTCTTCGATCTGTTCAATTACCTGCAGGCCAACAAGATTCCGCTGTGGATGTCGGTTCCTGCGAACGCGTGGGGCAGCGTTGTGGGGAACGCGCTCGAACGCGGCTACGGCTACACGCCCTACGGAAACAACACGAACAACATCTGCGGCATGGAGGTCGTGCTGGCGGATGGCGAGCTGGTGCGCACCGGAACCGGCGCGATGTCCAATAGCCCGAACTGGCATCTTTTCAAGTACGGCTTCGGTCCGTCGTGGGATCAGGTTTTCGTCCAATCGAATTTCGGCGTGGTGACGAAAATGGGGATGTGGCTGATGCCCGAGCCCGAATCGACGCTCGGTCTGAGCATGCAGCTGCCGAATCCGGACGATATCGGCTGGGCCATCGACGCGCTCCGCCCTCTGCGGCTGAATGGAGTGCTCGCGCAGGATCCCAGCCTCGGGAATTCGATTCGGGTGGTGACGGTGCAGGCGCAGCGAAGCCAGTTCTACCAGGGCGAAGGCGCCATGCCCGAAGACGTGCTGCAGGCGCTGCTCAAGAAATTCGGGCTGGGCTGGTGGGGCGTCAACCTGCGCTTGTACGGCTACGACGAGATCAACGAGGTGAACGCGCGCCTGATCAAGGAAGCTTTCGCGAAATACACGAAGCAGGAATTCGCCGTCAGCAAATGGCACAAAGGCGAGCCGCTCGAGAATTCGGGCGCGGGCGTGCCGACGGTCACGCCGCTGCAGGCGGTGAACTGGCGGGGCGGCCGCGGCGGCCACATCGGGTTTTCGCCGGTGCTGCCGTCGTCGAGCGAGCACGTGCTGAAACAGTTTCACAGCACGCGGAAGCGGTTCGAGGAGATCGGGCTGGACTACTTCGGCTCGTTCACGCTTTCCGAGCGCTACGTCACCAACGTCAATCTGATGCTCTTCGATCAGGACGATCCGAAGATGACCGCCAGGGTGCGCGCGCTCTTCAACGTGCTGGTGGCGGACGCGCAAAAAGAAGGCTACAGCGAATATCGCACGCACCTTTCCTACATGGACGAAGTGGCGCGCACGTTTGACTTCAACGACCACGCGTTGCTTCGCCTCAACGAAAGAATGAAAGACGCCATCGATCCCAATGGCATCCTCGCGCCCGGCAAGCAGGGAATCTGGCCCAAGGCGCTGCGGGAGAAAAAGGCATGAGGGCTCGCGCGGCAATTGCTGCGACGGCAGCGCTCGTGCTGGCGGCGATCTCGGTCGCCATCGCGCCGAAAACATTGGCGAAAAATCAAACGAATGGCACGGCGTCTCAGCTCGATCCGGGCAAAAAGCTCTTTCATGCCAAGTGCGGCTACTGCCACTTGCCCGGCGGCACCGGCACGATCATGCTGGGATTTCGCCTCGGCAAGGGCAAAGCGCTGCTCGAGGATCGCACCGATCTCAAGATGGATTACATCAAGCACGTCGCCCGCTCGGGCATCGGCAGCATGCCGCGGCTCACTCGCATCGAGGTGCCCGATAGCGAACTCGATTTGATTGCCGCATATTTGACGCGTCCGGCTTCGGCGCGAGGTCCCGCGAAATGACGCCGGTGAACCAATGAAATCACGCCTGGATCGACGGACATTTCTGAAGGACGCGGGCGCGCTGACAGCTTCCGCCGCGTGGATCGCTTCGGGTGCGGCGGGCGTCGCTTCAGCAGCCGCGCTCGATGGCCAACGAATCAGCGCGGCGCTCTTTGACGGCCGCTACTCGAGCTGCCGCGCATTTGCCGATGCGCTTAGCCGAAAGGGCGCGAGAATTTTCAACGTACAGCCGGACGCGGCCGCTCTCTGGTACGGCCCGTTGCGCGATCATCTCGCTTCGTGCGGCGGCTGCGTCGCCGGGCTTACCACGTTTTCGGATTCGATGTTGTCGCAATCGTTCGGCCGGGATTTGGGGCTTTCGCTGCGATACGAAGGCGCGCACGATTCGCGGGGTTCGGATGTTTTGAAGCACGAGTTGCGTGCCGGCGCGAAAGTGGATGAGATCGCCGGCGCGTTGCGCGGCGCGGACTCGGATTGGGCCGAGGCGCTGGCGGGCGTTCTCGTGCGATCGAATCCGATTTTGCGGGCCGGGCGGCGGCGATCGGCAGTCGCGCTCAGCGCAAAGGTCGCAGATCACCCGGGATTTCTGCAGTCCTGGCTGCTGGCCCCGAAGGCGCCGGGTCACCCTTCGACTCGCTCGGCGTAAGACATTCCAGCCTCAAAGTTCGTCAGGCGCTTGCCCCGGAAGCTGAAACCACGGGTGCCGATTGGCGCGTCGCGCTTCCGGCCGCCATCTGCACGATCACGGTTGTCCCGCTCGTGTTCGATTCGATGTCCAGACGCCCGCCCTGTTCGCGAACTCGTTCCCTCATTCCGGCGAGCCCCACGCCCGTGTGCGATCCCGTGGCGCGAAAGCGTTGCAGCAGCTCAGGCGAAATTCCCTTGCCGTAATCGCGGATGCGAAGAGTCACCTCGCGTTCCGTTCTCTCGATCGCGATATCCGCGCGCGTGCTGCCCGAATGGCGGTGGATGTTGGTGAGGCATTCCTGAAGGATCCGAAATAAGGCGAGCTCGACGGAATGCGGAAGGCGCGGCATATCGTCGGGAATTTCCGAAGTCACCTGGATGCCGCTGCGCTGGGCGAAGCCATCCAGATACCATTTGGCCGCGAAGGCGAATCCCATCTCGTCGAGCAGCGGCGGATGCAACAGGTACGAAATCGTCCGCGTCTCGGCGATGCAGCGGTCGAGATACTCGAGCGATTCCGAAAGCTCGGCGGCGGAATACCGGTTCGCCAAGGTCGAGAGGCTCATTTTCACGAGATTCAGGTATTGGCCCAGGCTGTCGTGGACCTCGCGGGAAAATCTGCGGCGCTCTTCGTCCTGCACGTGCAGCAGCCGCGTGCTGAGCAGGCGCAATGATTCCTGGCTCTCGAGCGCTATTTTTTCCGCGCGCTCGCGTTCGTGGAGCTCGGCCTGCAGGAACCGGTAATTGAGATACAGCAGGCCCACCGAGATGGCGAACGTCGCCGCCACGATCGATACGATCGCGATGAAGAGCAGGCTCGAGACATCGAGCCGCCGGTCGAAAGACTCTTCCTCCCGCGCCTCCATTTCCTGGAACGCCGAGTTCATTTCGTCGGCGATCACCACGCGCTGCCCTGTCAATTCCTGCTGCAAGACCTGGTCGTCCTTGTGCTGCTTTCTGTTCTCGACGGAAGCTCGCATCAGCGAGAGCCGCCGGTCCGCAAGCAGCACCAACTGCGCGTACCAGCGTTCGTGATCGGGCACGTCCAGTATCAGAGTGCGGATTTGGCCGAGCTTGCGCGGGACCTGATCGACCAGCGACTGATACTGGTCGAGGAACCGCGGATCGTTGGAAGTGAGATAGCCGGTTTGCGCCCGCCCGGCCGTGCTGAGGGTCGATTCCAGATCGGCGAGGGTCACTTCCACGTCGTGCGCGCGATCGACGCGCCTGAGGCTCGATTGCAGCAGCACGATGGTCACGCTGGCAGCGAGCCCGCTCAGGACGAGAAAGGCCAGGCCGGCCGCAAACGTCAGTCGTGGTTTATTCCAAACCATCGCCTTACCTTGAGAAGGGTCGCCCCGCGGAAGATTATACCTTGGGCCTATCTTGCTCTCACGCCTAGATTAGTTGCGCGCACGCCCCGCAAGGTTGGCAGAGTACCGCGCATCGTTGTTCGATATTGCGTTGACATCGCCGCGGCAATGATGAATTATCCCCGCGCTTTCCGGTGCAACTTGTAATACGGCGCGAGGCCGTGCCCGGTTTCATGGTCTGCCAGCTTGGGGGCGTGCGGAGTGGCAAAAAACGAATTCTTCGGTTGGAAGCTTTTGTGGATCCTCTGGGCGGTGATCTTCCTGAATTTCGCCTTTCCGACATTCGGCATGAGCGTGGTGAATACGGATATGGCTCGCGCAATGCACCTCGACCACAAGGAACTGGGCCTCGCCTACTCGGCGTTCAGCCTGATGGCGGGGCTTCCGGCACCGCTGGCGGCGATGTCGATCAATAAATTCGGAATCCGGTTCACGATGGTAGCGGGTGCGCTGTCGATGGCGTTCGGGGCGCTTCTGATGGTGTTCGTGGCGCACACGGCGCTCCAGGCGATTTTGGTCCTGGCGCTGCCGGTGGGCTTCGGCGCGGTGATGTGCGGCACGCTCGCGCCGCAGGTCGCGATGGCGCGGTGGTTCCACCGGAAACGCGCGCTGGCGATTGCGACCGTCCTGAGCGCGTCGGGCACCGGCGGCTGCATCGCGGTGCCGCTGCTGAATCACGTAATTGCGAAGTGGGGCGGAGACTGGCGCGCGGCGTGGGTCTGCATGGGTTCGGGGTCGATCGCCGCGGCTCTGGTGGCGGCGCTGTTTGTGAAGGAAAGCCCGGAGCAGATGGGCCAATTGCCCGATGGCGATGCGCCAGGGGCGCCCACAGCAACAGGGGCGGCTGCGTCCGGCGCTGCGGCGGAAGTCAAGCCGCGCTCGAGCGTCTTCAAGACGACGGAAGATTGGACGCTCGGTGAGGTGTTCAAGACGCCGAGCCTCTACATGCTCGTCCTGGCATACCTCGGATTCTTCGCGGGATTTTTCATCTTCATCGCGCACGGCATCGCCAATCTGGAGGGACTGGGACACTCTCCGGCGGCCTCCGCGAGATCGCTCGCGCTGGTGCTGTTTTCGGCGCTCCTCGGCCAATTCACGATCGCGGCGCTCGGAGACCGCATCGAGATGCGGTTTCTCTTCGCCGTGGCCGTGTGCTTTTTCGGCGTCGGAATCTGGCTTGCCGCGAGGGCCGTCAGTCCCGCGTCGCTGTATTTCTATCCCGTGGTGATGGGCAGCGGCTTCGGCGCGTCGTTCACCTGCATGATGGCGATTCTCGGCAATTACTACGGGCCGAAAGCGTATCCGCTGGTGCTTGGCGTCACGATGCCTTTCGGCACGATCGTCGGCGCAATCGGTCCCGTGGTGGCGGGATATTTCTCCGACAAATACGGGAGCTACGTCTACCCGTTTTCGGGCGTCGCTGCGATTTGCTTCGCCACCGGCGTGCTGCTGATCTTCGCGAAGCCTCCGGTGAAACCTCGTACGACGCATGCAGGGCGCGATAAAATCGCAGCCGCGGTGCAAGCGACGTAGGCCCGCCCGGCAATATGGCCAGAGTGTGGGAGTGCGGGAGCTTCCTCCCGCTGGGTCGCCGCGAGGCTTGCCTCGCGCTCTTCGCTCGGGCGGCTGCGTTTTCGAAGGTTCGCGAACTCTCTTGGGCTGGGACTCCGAATTGAAATCCAGAAAAATCACGGCAGCGGTGATCGAGAAGACTGGCGCGCCTTTCGTCCTCCAGGAACTCGAGCTGGATGGCCCCCGCGCGGATGAGATTCTCGTGCGAATCGTCGCCGTCGGCATCTGCCAGACCGACGTGCACGTCCGCGATCGCGTGCAAGCTCCCGGGCTGCCGATGGTTCTCGGCCACGAAGGCTCGGGCGTCGTGGAGGAAGTTGGCGCCGCGGTGACGGCCGTGAAGCCGGGCGACCGTGTCGTCCTCTCCTACGACGCGTGCGGGCAGTGCAAGTTCTGCCTCAGCGGCCGTTCCACATATTGCGAGCACGCCATGGCGATCAATTTCGGCGGCTCGCGCCTCGATGGCACGAATGCGCTGCATCGCGCAGGCGGCCGTGCGGGTGAAGAAATCCACGGCCACTTTTTCGGGCAATCGTCGTTCGCCACGTACGCGCTGGCCACTGAGCGCAACGTGGTGAAAGTGCCGGATGATTTGCCCCTCGAACTGCTCGGTCCGCTAGGCTGCGGCTTGCAGACGGGCGCCGGCGCGGTACTGAATTCGCTGCGAGTGCCGGTGAATGCGAGCATTGCGATCCTTGGCACCGGCGCCGTGGGCTTGGCGGCGGTGATGGCGGCCCGCGCGGCGGGCGCCAGTCCGATTATCGGCGTCGATCTCGTCCCGAAACGGCTGGCCCTGGCGGCCGAACTCGGCGCCACGCATACCATCGACGCGCGCAAAGAGGATATCCGCAAGCGCATCGCCGAGATCACTAATGGTATTGGCGTGGATTTCGTCCTCGAGATTACCGCGCAGCCCGAGATGCTGAAGCTGGCAGTAGAGCTGCTTGCGCAATGCGGCACGGCGGGGCTCATCGGCGGAGGAGTGCCCGGCGCCGAGGCGCCCATCAGCATGAGCCGCCTGCTCCTCGGCCGCTCCGTGCGCGGCATCATCCAGGGCGATTCGATCCCTCGCGTCTTCATCCCGAGGCTCATCGAAATGTATCGCCGCGGCCAATTCCCGTTCGATCGCCTCGTCCGCTTCTACGATTTCGCGCAGATCAATCAAGCCGTCGCCGACGCCGCCACCGGCGAAACGAACAAGCCGATTCTTCGCGTCTCGGCGGCGTGAGTTCGTTCCCACGAAACACGCCCTCGCGGTGTAAACTCGGGGCCGATTAAAGGCTGGGTGGGCGCGCGGACGTGCGCGTGGGGGCCCGATTTGGAAAGTGTTGCACAGAAATCGAACGTCATCGACATCATCGACCAGCATTCGCTCGGCGCGTTTCAGGTTTGGACTGTCGCGCTGTGCGGCCTGGTGCTGGTGCTCGATGGCTTCGATGCGATGGCCATCAACTACACGGCGACCTCGATTGCGGACACGATGCACGTCGCCGTCAGCCACTTTGGCACGATTTTTTCCTCTAGCCTGATTGGGCTGATGATCGCCGCGATGTCGTCCGGCCCCATCGCCGACCGCTGGGGCCGCAAGTGGCCGGTGATCGTTTCAGTCTTCAGCTTTTCCGCGTTTTCGTTGCTCACCGCGCGTGTGAGCACTTTCAACGAGCTTTGGGCGCTGCGCTTTCTTACCGGGCTGGGCCTCGGCGGCGCGATGCCCAATGTCGTTGCGCTAGCTTCCGAGTACGTTCCGCGCCGAACACTGCCCGTTGCGGTGTCGATCCTATTCGTCGGAATGCCGCTGGGCGGTACCCTTGCCGGTTGGGTCAGCGGGGCGATGATCCCCCGATGGGGATGGCGCTCGATATTCTACGTCGGCGGCATACTGCCGCTGGCAATTTCGATTTTGTTGATTGCGTTGCTGCCCGAATCGATCCGCTTCCTGGCGGTGAAGGGCAGGGCGCCTGCGACGATCCGCCGGATCATGTCTCGCATTGCCCCCGAGATCGCCACGGCGGACACGAGCCTTTCCGCCCCGGAAGACGAGAAACACGCGGGCGTGCCCGTCAAACATCTCTTCACGGAGGGCCGCGCCATCGGCACGATCCTTCTTTGGATCCCCTATTTCATGAATCTGCTGCTGATTTATTTCATCGGAAGCTGGCTGCCCGCGCTTCTGCGGAGCGAAGGGATGAAGGTTTCGGTGGCCTCGAATACGGCGGCGCTGGTCAGCTTTGGCGGAATGTTCGCATGCATCGCCGAGGGATATCTGATCAAATGGCGCGGGGCGGGCGCAACTTTGGTCGCGGAGTACATGCTGGCGGGAGTGTTTCTTGCCGTGCTGGCGCGGCTGGCGGTACCGTTTCACGTCCTGCAATTGCTCGCGTTCGGCATCGGATTCATGATCATCGGATCGCAGGGCGGTTTGAACGCCATCGCCGCAAGTTTTTATCCCACAGCTGTGCGCTCCACGGGCGTCGGCTGGGCGCTGGGCGTTGGCCGCATCGGATCGATCGTGGGGCCGCTGCTGGGAGGAATGTTTCTCGGGATGGGATGGAAGCCGGGCGGGATGTTGCTGTTCGGCACTGTGATCGCCGCATGCGCGTGCATCTCGATTTTGCTGAGCGCATTTTCGCGCGGCGCGAGCGCGTACCGGCCGGATACGAGCCCAAATCAGGCCGGGTAGCCAGAGGAGGCGTAACATGGCTGCGACGACACGCATGACGGCGGACGAAAAAGCGGCGGCGCGAAAGGCTTTCTACGCGCGCATCGGCGAGCAGCATCTCGCGCCCCTGTGGGAACGCCTGAGTGGCCTCGTCACGCGTTCGCCGCAGCCCGCGGCCAAGCCCGTGCACTGGAAATACGCGTCGGTGCGGCCGGACCTGCTTGCGGCGGGCTCGCTGCTCACCGCCGAAGAGGCCGAACGCCGCGTGCTGATCCTCGAGAATCCCGGCCTGCCCGGCCAATCCAAGATCACTGGCTCGCTCTACGGAGGCCTGCAGTTGCTGATGCCCGGCGAAAAGGCGCACGCGCATCGCCACACGGCCAGCGCGCTTCGCCTGTTCCTTGAAGGCGCTGGCGCGTACACGGCGGTTAACGGCGAGCGCACGATCATGCGGCGCGGGGATTTCGTTCTCACGCCCGCGTGGACATGGCACGAGCACGGCAACGAAGGCTCCGACCCGGTGATCTGGCTCGATGGACTCGACGTGCCGATCGTGAATCTGTTCGACACGAGCTTTTCCGAGGCTCACGAAGAAGAGGGAGAATCTCCCGCCGCGCGTCCCGCGCGCGATTCCGAGATTCGCTATGGCGGCACGCTGCTGCCCGAAGGGAGCAAGCCCGAATCGCTCTCGTCTCCGCTGCTGAATTACCGCTACGAGTGCGCCCGCGAAACGCTCGCCGCGCTGCAAAAGAACGGCCCATTCGATCCGTGCCACGCAGTGAAGCTGCGCTACGTGAATCCGCTCACCGGCGGCGCCGTGATGCCCACGATGAGCGCGGCCGTCCAATTGATCCCGCGCGGCTTCGAGACCGCGCCCTACCGGTCAACCGAAGGAGCCGTATTCGTGGTGGTCGAGGGCAAAGGCCGCAGCAAGATCGGCGATTTGTCCTTCGAATGGAACGAAAGCGACATTTTCGTCGCGCCAAGCTGGGCCGTGCAGACGCATCGCGCCGAAACCGAATCCGTAATCTTCAGCTTTTCCGACCGCGTCGCTCAGGAAAAGCTCGGCATCTGGCGCGAAGAGCGCGGCGCGGCCAATATCCAGGCGTAGCGCCGCGCCCTTTAGCGCGGCACGGCATCCTCCGAAGGAAGTCTCTGTAATCGCCCCGCACGATCTCGCACCGCAAAACTTCGAAGTGACGCTTTCAGCAAGCCTGCGCCAGCCTCGCCCAAGACCGGTCGGAAACGTCGGTAGACTGGAGCAGACGAGAGCCTACTCGCATGAGCGTCGCCACCCAAACGATGACTGCCCCCACAACCAGCGGCGCCGGCGCGCCTCCTCGCGGCCCGTGGATCTACCGCCCGTGGCTCGATCTCGTGGTCGGCTGCGGCGCGTGGTCGGCTCCGCTGCTGCTCGTCACCGCGTGGCTTTCGCCTTCGCATACGCACTCCTGGGTCGTCGGCTTCTATTTCCTCGCCATCATTTTCAATTATCCGCATTTCATGGCGACGGTTTACCGCGCCTACCGCACGCGCGAGCAATTCGAAAAATACAAATTCTTCACGCTTCACCTCACGCTCCTGCTCGTGATCACTGGCGTGCTTCTGCACACGTCCTACCGCCTACTGCCCTGGGTCTTCACGCTCTACATTTACTGGAGCCCTTGGCATTACGCGGGGCAGAACTACGGCCTGCTGAAGATGTTCGTGCACCGCAGCGGCGAAGCGCTGACGCGAAATCAAGGCCGCTGGCTGCGCGCCGCATTCATCGCCTCGTACCTCATGCTCCTCGCGAGCTTCGAGACGGGCGGCTCGAGCGATCCGCTGATTCTTTCGCTCGGTTTGCCCGCGAAATTCACGATTCCCGTGCGGATCGCGCTCGGCGGCGCTTTTGCTTTCTGCGCGTGGATTTCTCTGCACGACCTCATCGCGCGAACCGGCTTCCGCCGGATGATCGCGCCGCTTACCTTGCTCTTGACGCAATTCCTATGGTTCGTCCTGCCGACGTTGATCGAAATCCGCGCCACGATTCCGCAAACGCGCTACAGCAGCGGGATTCTGGCGGTCCTGCACTCGGCGCAATATATCTGGATCACCAGCTATTACCACCAGCGCGACGCGCGGGCCGCGGGCCAGTCGAATTGGCGCTTCGCGGGCTATTTCGTCACGCTCGTTGCCGGTGGCATCGCCCTCTTCATCCCCGGTCCGTGGCTCGTGAGCTACATTTTCCATTACGATTTCACGACGAGCTTTCTGATCTTCACCGCGCTCGTGAATATCCACCACTTCCTGCTCGATGGCGCCATTTGGAAACTGCGCGATTCGCGTGTTTCATCGCTGCTGGTTGCTCCCGGCGAAAATGCCGGCGCGGCCCAGCCGCCGAAAGCGGCCGCGCGGCCGGCGAAATCGAAGTTCGCGCCGGCCGCCAAGCCGCGGCGAGCGCTCCGCTTTTTGTCCACGCCGGCGTTTCGCGTCGCCGTGGTCGGATTGTTTTTCCTTTGGGGCGCGGCCGACCAGGTTCGCTTCGCGCTGGGCACGAGCAATCAGAGCCTGCCGTCTCTCTTGCGTGCGGCTGCCATGGAACCGTACGACAGCATGGTGCTCACGCGCGTTGGATCGGCCGAGGAAAGCATGGGCCAGAGTGGCGAGGCCATCGACGCGCTCACGCGCGCGGCGAATCTGAATCCGCACAACCAGGCGTTGCAGCAGGCCTGCGCCCGCGCCTTGATCGCCAATGGACGCCTCGCCGACGCCTACGCATGGTACAAAAAGATGCTCGAAGTCTTTCCCGATGATTCCGACGCCCTGGTGAACTACGGTTTGCTCGCCGCGAAACTCGGCCATCCTGGCGAAGAATCGATCGATGCGTGGCAGAAAGCGGCCGAGGCCGACCCAGACAACACCGAGGCGCATCTCTATCTCGCCGAGGCAGCGGACCAGAGCGGC
>Ga0335074_10008904_pt1 | contig 13978 bp, 15 predicted proteins | sample Lox_Sample_23_FD_206715 | JGI IMG/M metagenome (GOLD analysis project Ga0335074, IMG submission 206715) | Soil microbial communities from Loxahatchee National Wildlife Refuge, Florida, United States - Lox_Sample_2.3 | ecosystem: Environmental > Terrestrial > Soil > Wetlands | place: USA...
GGGGCAGGCCTCATCATGATGCCCACGCACGGTTACGGGCCGTTCCGGAGAATGCTCATCGGGTCGGTGACGGCGAAAGTTCTGCATGACGCCCAGTGTCCCGTCTGGACCGGCGTGCATACCGAACAGATCTGGTCCGCCAAGGGCGCCGGGTGGAAGCGCTTCTTGTGCGCCGTGGATACAGAAGAGCAGGACCGGGTGTTACTCCACTGGGCCGCGCAATTCGCCGAGGAGCAAGGCGCGGAGTTGCAGGTGGTGCACGCGGTGCACGAGGCGGCGCCCATTCCCGCCGGGCAGGAATCGGAAACGCTGCGCGACTTTCTGCTGGGAGTGGCGCGGGCACGGCTGGACCAGATGCAGTCCCAGATCGGAACGCGCTTCGATATCTGGATGCGCTTCGGGAAAGTCGGGCCGGTAGTGCACCAGGCGGCGCTGGATCATCGCGCGGATTTGATCCTGATCGGCCGGGGCTTGATGCGCAAGGCGCTGGGAGGCCTCCGCAGCCAGGCCTACGCGGTGATCCGCGAAGCGCCCTGTCCGGTGATCAGCGTGTAAACGCTTCCTTTCCTGTCGCGGCTCAGTTAACGGCGACGCCTGCTTCCACCGTGACGTGATTGGCGACTTCGCGCACGCCCGGCGCGGACCAGGCGGCGCGCTCCACGGATTCCCGCTGGGCCCAGGAATCCACCGTGCCCCACAGAGTGACGCAATCGCCGCGCACTTCCACGATGATGCGCCGCGCATCGATTTCCGCGTTGCGGTGCAGGGCAGTCTCGATCTCGTCTTTCGTTTCTTCCACCGGAACCGGCGGGCTGACGTTGATGAGATTGGTGACGCCGACCACGCCGGCGAGGTCAGCCGCGGCGTCTTCGGCCGCGGTTCGTTGGAAGCGCCAATCCACCGTGCCCTCCAGCGTCACCCAGCCCTCGGAAACGGCGACACGAATCCGTTCTGCCGGTACTAGCGCATTCCAGGCGAGCACATTGGCCGCAGACCAAGCGATGTCGGGATCGGTACGGCCCGCCGATACAGCCGGCCGCACTTCCAATTGGCTGCTGACGGCGCGAACCCCGCGCACCCGCTCAGCAGCCCGTTCGGCGGCCCGCTTTACCGCATAGCTGTCGACGGCGCCGGTGAGCATCACCACACCGTCTCTTACGGCTACGCCGATTTCCGCGGAACGGACGATCGGCTCCCAGCCTAACTCGCGTTCCACGTCTTCGCGCAAGGACAGATCATCAGGCATAAGGAACCTCCACGAATAAAGCGAGCAAGCGCTCTACCAAAGCCAGGGGATCAATTCAACGGAAGGCTGGAGCCGCGGTGGCGGCGCGCCGGGATTGGTTCCATTCGCGGCGTCGAAAATCGGCCGGCTCGAGAACCACGGAAAAACCGAACAACGTGGCTGCGCCCCGAGGCCCCCAGCTGCAGGCTTTCCAGCTAGCCCTCAAATAGCGGACCTCCGGGTGTTGCGATAAGTCCAGCGGGACGATGTAATTGCCGCAATAGTGCTTCGGCGGAAGGGATAGCAAAGGGGCCGGACCCCAGTCGACGCCATCGCCAGACCCCCAGACCGACAGGCAGAGGGCTTGATGCTGCATGATTTGGTCGACCTCGAGGTGAATCGCCAAGGCTTGGGCTCGGACAGGCCCGAGATCGATGGCCGGTCCAAATCCGTCTTCGTGGACTAAACGGTTGGCCAGCAAATGCTTGTGCTCAGTGGGCTCCACTGCCTCAGCACTTACGGCTTGAATGTTTGCAACCGTTTCGCTCATGACTTTTTTAATTTGCCCTGCATTTGCAGCGCCGTTCACGCTTGGGCCAAAAAACTGGCAACTTGAAGAGCTGGCGAAGGATAATTGGGCTATATGGCGCACCCAGGAACGGCAAAGCTAAGCATCGGTCTCGCTTTGTTAACGGGTTGCCTTTCGAGTGGGCGCGCAGCCGAGCCGTCTGCGGTGCCGCGCCGATTGTACGTCGCCGTGGAGAAAGACGGCGTACCGGTTACCGGACTGGACGGCGCGAATTTCCACCTCTACGTCAACGGCCAGCCCCTTTCCTTCCAGCTGGAAAGACCCGAACCAGCCTCGGTCGCGCTGCTCCTGGAAAACAGCACCACGTCCTGGCGCGGCTTCCAACAGTTGAACGCACCGATTCGGAGCTTCCTGGAGCACGCTCCCCAAAATGACGATACCTACGCGCTAGCGGCATACTCGCGGTCCCTGTTTGTCGCTTTCGAGTTCACCCGGCAAGTGGATCTGATTCCGGAAGTGTACGCGGCGTTGGGCAGGCCGCTCTGGAGCGACATCAACACGTATGACGCAGTCTACGGCATGCTCGAAAGGCTCGGCCGGATTCAGGGACGGCGCATTCTGGTGCTGATCGGATCGGGGCTGGACACCCTAAGCGGCTACACGCTAGAGGACGTAAAACGCAAAATCGAGGCCGAGAATGTCACGGTGTTTGCCATCGGGACCGGATCGCTGTTCGCCGACTCCTATAGCGCGGCGCTGGGGTCTGCGGCGGCCTCGCATCTGGCCGGAGCGCGGTCTTTCCTCGAAATGCTCGCCATGAAGAGCGGCGGAGGCGCGTGGTTCCCCAACCAAACCGCCGAAGTACCCTCCGCCTTGAATGACATCCTCGGGCGCATCGCGGCCCAATACTGCCTGGTCTACGAGCCACCGCGGCTCCCGGCGGGCAAGTTCGAAAGCGTCAAAGTGGAAGTCGCGGCCCAAGACGGCCAAGCCAACTTGACGGTTCTGGCTCGCGAAGGTTGGCGTTAGAAGGTTTGATCAACTACACCCAGGGACTTCTCAGGCGATATGGCGCAAGCCTGAGGGATGGACTGGAGCCATTCTCTGCTGATGCAACATACTTCACGACTTTTGATCTTCCACCAACTAAGGCGCGGTTGGTATGGGGGCTGCACAACTCCAGGCAGATACTTCCAAGAGTTTGCGCAACCGCCCCATGGGGCGTGTCGCGAAAAGGAGAATGAACATGACGAAAGCACTCAAATTAGTCCTGGCAGTGCTGTGCGTAGGGGTGCTTTTTGCAGTGCTGCCAGCGACGGCAGACAGCTGGAACAAGCTGACCACGGTGACGTTCAGCGCGCCGGTACAGCTTCCTGGCATGACTCTGCCCGCCGGAACATATGTTTTCAAACTGCTGGACTCGCCGTCTGACCGGCATATCGTGCAGGTGTTCAACGAGGATCAAGATCACCTCTATACGACCATCCTGGCGATTCCAAACTACCGGCTGACGCCTACCGATAAGACAGTTCTGAACTTCACAGAAGCGGCTCCGGGTAAACCGGTCGGAGTCAGGGCCTGGTTCTATCCCGGCGACAACTTCGGACAAGAGTTTGTGTATCCGAAGGCGGAAGCTACCGAAATCGCCGCAGCCACTAACCAACCCGTTCCCGCCGCGGAAATCAAGCCGGCTGAAACTCCGCAAGAGTTAGTGCAAGAGCCGGTGACCACGGTCACGCCGGAAAACAAGGAAGTCGCGGAGGCACCCGCTCCTGCGCCCACGCCGGCTCCGGTTGCCGAAGCGCCAGTGGCTGTCACTCCTGCTCCGGCTCCCGAGCTTCCCAAGACCGCCAGCCCCGTGCCTCTGGCCGGTTTGCTGGGTCTTGCTTCGCTCGGCCTGTCGGGCTTACTGAGAGTGGTTCGCCGCAGGTCGTAGCCTCACGTAGCCTCATAAAGTTGCTTCTTCGCAACTCCGCCGTCTGGCCATCCACAGGAAGGCCGGACGGCTTTCTTTTTTGTCCGCAACGGCCCCGTGCGTTACCCTGAGGATGTGGGCCAGAGTGAGAGCGGCGCTGCCATGGAAGCTGCCGCCATTCAAGCCTTGGATCTGACGCGCCGCTACGACGCGCTGGTGGCGGTGGATCAACTCTGCTTCCGCAGTCCCGCCGGCTGTATTTTCGGCCTGCTTGGCCCGAACGGCGCCGGCAAAAGCACCCTCATCAAGATGCTCACCACGCTGTTGCCGCCCTCCAGCGGCACGGCCTTCGTGGCGGGCTTCGATATCGTCCGGACGCCCGCTGAGGTCCGAAAGCGCATCGGTTATGTATCGCAAATGCTATCCGCCGATGGCGATCTGACGGGTTACGAAAACCTCCTGGTTTCGGCGAAGCTTTACGGGATCCGCGGCCCGGAGCGCGCAACGCGCATACGCAACGCGCTGGAGTTCATGGAGCTCAGCGAGGCCGCCGGCCGGAGAGTGAAGCAATATTCCGGCGGAATGATCCGGCGTCTGGAGATCGCTCAATCCATGCTGCACCGTCCCGCGGTGTTATTCCTCGATGAGCCGACGGTCGGCCTGGATCCGGTTGCCAAGCGGTCCGTCTGGCAGCGGATCACCGAACTGCGGGAACGCTTTGGCACAACCGTCCTGCTGACGACTCACGACATGGAGGAAGCCGACGAGCTGTGCGACACCGTGGCCGTGCTGCACCGGGGACGCATCGTCGCGCTGGACGCGCCGGCTCTGCTCAAAGCCCGCATCGGCGCGGAAGCCACTCTGAACGACGTTTTCATCGCCTATACCGGCGCGTCGATGGCCGAGGAAGGAAATATCCGGGATGTCGCAAGAACTCGCCGTACCGCAAGGCGTCTGGAATGACACCAGCAAACCGGTAGCGTTCGTACTGCAGATTCTGGTGGTCGCCGAGGCCGACATTCGCAAGTTGATCCATGACCCGATGGAGCTGTTCACGCGGATGCTGCAGCCCGTGTTGTGGCTGGTAGTCTTTGCGCCGGTGTTTTCCCGGGCCCGCGTGATTCCCACCGGCGGGATGCGCTATCTGGACTTCATGGCTCCCGGAATCCTGGCCCAAAGCGTGTTGTTCGGCGCCATCTTCTACGGCGTGTCGCTGATTTGGGAGCGCGACGCGGGAATCTTGCATAAGTTTCTGGTAAGCCCGGCCTCCCGGACTGCCCTGGTGGCGGGCCGCGCCCTTGCATCCTCGGTTCGCAGCATTTTTCAAGCGGCGCTCATTTATTTTGTCGCGCTGCTGCTGAGCGTCGCGCTGCGCCTGGAGCCTTGGCGCATCGGGGCAGTGCTCCTGGCGGTCATGCTCGGATCGGCGGTTTTCTCGACGTTTTCCCTCATCGCCGCTTGCGTGGTCAAGTCGCGGGAGCGCTTCATGGGGATCGGCCAGGTGCTGACCATGCCTTTGTTCTTCGCCAGCAACGCCATCTACCCGCTGAGCCTGATGCCCGCCTGGCTGCGGGCGCTGGCTTTGGTCAACCCGCTAAGCTACCAGGTGGATCTCCTTCGCGCGCTCATGGTGCATGGCGGCCAGAGCATCTTCGGGATCGGAGTCGATCTGGGAGTGCAGTGCCTGGCGCTGGCCGCTTTACTGGCGATCGCCACCTGGATCTATCCGCGCATCATTGCCTAAAGCCTGCGCCCGGCACATCGAACTGGCTCAACGTGCCGTTGCTGTGGATGCGGGGGCGCTCATTGTTGGGCGTTGTTCACAGTCGTGCAGCCGGATCCGTTCAGCGTGATGGCCGGACCCGCATTGTCGGAGATCGTGTTGCCCACAATGCTGCTGGGGCAATCGGTCTGAATACCGCCGCCTCCCCCGTTCGCGAGGATGGTGTTGTTGCTGATCGTGGAGTGGCCTGTGTTGATACCGCCACCGCCATTCTCGTTGACCACGTTGTTGCTGATGACACCGCCGAGCACCCAGATCCCGTATCGTCCGTTCAGCGAAGTGTTGTTGTCCATAACCAGCACTGAGCCGCTGTAAGAAACGGTGCACAATATGCCGTCGAACAGATTGTTGAAGACTTCTATCTTCTCAACCCGGAGTCCCAGGCCCTGGCCGACAATACCGAACTTAAACCCGCGCACCGTACCGTCCATGATCCGGAAATTGGCCCCGGATGCCTGGACGCCAAAGCCCGCGGCGGATGGAGAGCAGTCCTCCTGCACCACCGGAAACCCTTCGCAGGAAATGGGCCCGGCGATCGTAAACCCGTTCAGGTCCAGCGTAACGTTGGAGGCGCTGACATCGATCCCGTCCGCCGTGCCTGCCACCGTCAGGTTCCCCGATAGCCGGTAACTGCCGGGTTGGCAGATCTGGATCGGAAAGCCAGTGTGCGGGCATCCAGGCAGCCCGTTCACCGAACTGGCCTGGTTGATCAGCACCGTGCCGTCCACGGCCAACGCGCCCGGCGCGAATACCAGCAAAGCAGCGGCGAGGGCGAAAGCAGTGCAATTGGCCTTTGTCATAACCTTCCTAGTGGGCGTTGTTCGAGTCCACACAGCCTGGCGAAGTCGTGCTCAGGGGACCCAAGCCGTTCCCAACCAGCGTGTTTCCGACAACACTGCTGGGACATACCACGCTCATGCCGTATTCGCCGTTGTTGTTGGCGGTATTGCCGCTGAGAGTTGCGTTCGTACTTACAAAGCCGTTGCCGCCATTGCCGTTGGCGATATTTCCAATCAGAGTGCTGGACGATCCGACGATGCCAAACGTGTGGTTATTGACAGCAACGTTTCCGGTGACCACGTTGCTCTGGCTATCCGCGATAATTCCGGAATAGCCGTTCGAGGAGGCCAGCGAGTTGGTGACGCTGCAGTCTGCGCCTACTTCGATGCCTGTGAAAGAGTTGTTAAGGGCATTGACCTTGTCGACATGCGAGTAATTTCCGGTCAAGACTCCTTCCTGGAAGCCGCGCACGGTGCCATTGGCCACCGTGAAATAGGACCCTGCGGTGATGCCGATCGAGGATGACGACGTACATGAGCTCACAGGAACTCCTGTGCACACCACCGGGCCCACGATGCTGAATCCGTTCAGGTCCAGCGTGACGTTTTCGCTAGCGATGCTAATCCCGTTCAGGGCCGGGTCCGAGACCGACAGATTCCCGGACAGGCGATAACTTCCCGATTGACAAATCACGATCGGGAAACCCTGGTGCGGGCATCCCGGCAGCCCATTGACGGAAGTGGCCTGGTTGATGAGCACCGTGCCGTCGACGGCGAACGCAAGAGGCGCGAGCGCGAACAGAACGGCCGTAAGCAGCAGCGCGCGGAGCACCCCCTGGAGCTTACTCATTGCCGTCTCCTGATGAAAAGTTCTTGATCCTACGGCGGCGCGCCGCGCCGAACGCTGCCAAGGCAACGGCTGCGAACGCGAGCATGGAAGGCTCCGGAGTCGCAACGGAGGCTGCCCCGCTGATGCCCGCGATCGTGCCTTGCAGGTCTGTCTGGCTTCCGTCGGCGAAGTTGCGGAGAAACTCGAATTCGGAGGGACTCGCACTTCCGTCGCCCGCGAGTCCGCCGGCCTGACCGGCCAGCGAACTCGGATTGGTCACTCCTCCGGTGAAGTAGAGATTGATGAAATCGGCTTGGCAGTCGCTGGCCGTGCAGATCTGAAACGATGTGGTGCCGGCCCCGTACGCGCCCGGCGAGGCGAACTCAATGTAGTTTCCCGCCGCCGAGGAGTAGTCGAACTCGTACCCGTCGAATTGCAGCTCCGCGGTTGCGTCCGTCAGCACGTGGGAACTACCGGACTGGTTGAAGCTGGCCGGATCGTAGTTAATCAGCAAGGAGAACGGATCCCCAATGTTGATCGTGCTCGGATCGGTGATCACCGGATCGCCCGATCCCACCGCTGTCCCATCAGAAGACAGATTGCCGGTGATCGTGACTGTGTCCGCCTTCGCCGGCGCAATGGCGGTGCAAGCGGCAAATCCAAGAAAAAAGACAAAAAGACTTTTGGTCATAGAAATACCTGGTCCGAGATGCTCCCGGCGTCCCTAGGGCGCAACGTTATTCACCAGAACACAGCCCGTGCCAGACGTGTTGAGGTTGAAACTGCCGCCTCCGTTCCCGGTGATGGTGTTGCCGATCAAAGTGGCGGGGCAATCCACGTTAACACCGTAGGAGGAGTTCTTCGTCGACGTATTGCCGCTCACGTTGCTGTTGTTGGCGAAGATGCCGTCGCTGGCGTTGTTGTATACGGTGTTGCCAGTGATCGTGCAGCCGTCCTGAGCGAGGACCCCCGTGCCTCCATTCCGGTACACATTATTATTGGCGACCGTACAGGCATCGCCTGCATCGATGCCATCCGAGCCGTTTTCATACACCTGCATGTTCTCGACACGGCCATTCTGCTCAACGGATATGCCGAATCCCATTCCGGTCACCATTCCGTTGGCGATCGAGACGCTCAGGCCGGATATGCCGGCGCCCGTCGCGTTGCTGGGGCTACAGGATGGCGTAGCGCCGGTACATTGAACCGGTCCCCGGATCACGAAGCCGTTCAAATCGATCCAAACATCGCTGGAGATCACCACACGGATCGCGTCTGTGTTCGGATCCGACACCGTGAGATTCCCCGACAGCCGGTAGCTGCCGGGCTGGCAGATCAGGATCGGAAACCCGCTATGCTGGCAGCCCGGAAGGCCGTTGATGGAAGTGCTTTGGTTGATCAAGATCGTGCCGTCCGCTCCCAATGCCGAAACACCTGGGGCGAGTACTGCGGCCGTGAAGAGCGCAACCGACAGCGCCTGGTGGAATCTAGTCATGAATCCTCCTCCGAAAAAATAACGGCTGGCTGAGCTGTTTCTTCCCTAGCGAGCCAGTTTTGCTAAGAATACGGTTCAGGACCGCGAAACGGAATAAAACCAGCGAGCCGCCCTACAAAAATGGGGCTACGAGTTCTAGAACCATCCCGGCGCTTTGGGCGGGTCGGAGATTTGCGCCCCGGCTCCGCCCCAAGATAAGATGAATGCGAATTGGCCCAGCCGCATTTTGGTCAATGAGATCGGGGACTCGGGGATTTTCGGCAACTCTCACCGCGCTGATTGATCCGTTCTGGCAGGCTCAAGCGTATAGTGTGCAGGGCTTCGAAGCAGTGTACAGGCAGTACCGGGATGTCGTCCTTCGATTCGCGGTGCAGTGTGTGGGACGCCGCGACATCGCCGAGGAACTGACCGCCGACGCTTTCCTGCAGCTGCATCAGAATTGGAATGCCATCGATACCGAGCGGCTGCCCGCATGGCTCTTGACCGTGGTCCGGAATCGCGCTACCGATTATTGGCGTCGCGTCCGGCTGGAGCAGAGGTACGCGGACGAGGAGCGTCCGTCAGATCCGCCGCGCCTCGGGGGGTTGTTCCTTGGTCTCTTCGAGAACCCGGCGTTGAAAGGGATCCATCGGATTTGTCTGACCCTGCGATACGTTCATGAGATGAGCGTGGCGGAGATTGCCGCCTACCTTGGTTTGACCGAGGTCCAGGTGAAAGGACACCTGCAGTACGCTCGCGGGCTGCTTCGCAAACAGCTCTCCCCGGAGCGTCCCCATGAGTAGAAGCGATTTCGACCCCGAAGAACTGGAGTTCCGGCGCGATATCGGGGCGCCGCCGGGCCGGGGGGCTGGTGTGTGTCCGCGGCCGGAGCTGCTGATGGCGGCCCGTTCCGGCGTTGCTTTCGAAGGCTCCCAGGACGTGCTGCGGCATTTGGAGGAGTGCCGAATTTGCGAACCATTGAGCCGGGACCTGGCCGCGCATGAATTCCCGTCCGCTTCCGAGGCCGAAGACCGGCGCATCCGGGCGAAGTGGCAGGCAGCCGCCCTCCAACCGTTGCGGTTCCGTGTTGCGAAGCCTCTTTCTCTCGTTGCGGCGGCTGCGCTTGTGGTGGCTGGATTCTTCGTCGCGCGGGCCTGGCGCCGGCCGGCTCCACCGGCGCAGACCGTCCAGGGTACTGTGCCCTCATCACCGCGCGCTGCTTTTCTATTAACCAAGGCGGCCATTAAGGTCCCTGCTGCCGCGGTGCTTACCTATCGCGGTAATGCGGATGCCGCGAAGACCTATCTCGCGGAACTCGCCGCCGCACTCGAACCGTATCGCAAAGACGATTACGACGAAGCAGCCCGCCGGCTCGCGCTGTTGTCCCGGAAGTATCCCGATGCCGCCGAGCCCGCCTACTATTTGGGCGTTTCGCAGTTGTTTCTGCGTCAGAATCCGGCCGCTGTCGAGTCGCTGCAGACGGCGCGCAGCCATTCGGATGAGACGCTACGCGACGATATTTCCTGGTATCTGGCCCTGGCTCTCGATCGCGTGGGCAGAACCTCGGAGGCACGCAGCCAGGCCGAAGCGTTGTGCGCGCGCGCCGGCGAGTACAAAGACCAGGCCTGCGCCGCCCTGAACACTCCGGATCGGAAGTGATGCGATGCGCTGGCTTGCTCTCGCCCTGCTGCTGATCGCCCCGCCGCAAATCTACCCGCAGAAAACCGCCCCGGAAGCCTTGAAGGAAGCAGGCCACCTGTTCCAGGCCGGCAAGTTGGAGGCGGCGCGAAGTGCGCTGGAGCAGACCATCGATCTCGCGGTCCGCCAGAACGACAAACAGACCGAAGCCGAAGCGAGGTATTCGCTGGGCGCCGCGTTGAACAGCAGTGCTCAGTACGACTTGTCTGAAGCCCAACTTCGTCTGGCCCTTCCGCTGTTCCAGGAGTTGGGCAATCAACAAAGGCAGGCGGACACGTATAGCCGTCTGGGCTCGGCCGCCTATTTCAAGGACAACACGGACCAGGCTCGTGCCGATTTCGAGCAGGCGCTTGGACTCTATAGCGCCATCGGAAATGAACGGGCCGCTGCCAATGAGCATCGGAATCTGACGTTCGTCACTTCCGGCGCGGAATGGTCTGGCCACATTCAGCGCGGATTGGAACTGGCGCGGAAGGTGGGAGCCAAGGCCGTCGAAGCGGGTCTTCTTCATTCCTGGGCTGACCGGGAATATGGGTCGGACGATTTTGAGACGGCCTTTGGCCGCCTGAATCAAGCCCGGGCGATTTTTGAGGAGCTCGGTGCGTCGAAAGATCTGGCACGCGTCCTGACCAGCATCGGGCGCCTGTACCGCGTGCACGGGCATCCCGACGAAGCCCTGCGATATTACAGCCGCTCCCGGGATCTGCAGAAGGAGACCGGCGACGTGCAGGGTGAGATCCAAAGCCTGAACGCGATGGGCGTGGCTCTCAACCGCTTAGGACGATCGTCCGAAGCGCTGCAGTACGACCAGGAGGGGCTCCGGCTGGCGCGCCAGTCAAGCTCGCAGCTGTTGGTGAGCTACGCGTTGCAATCGGTCGCCTCCACGGAGCTGTACCTCGGTCGAAGCCAGGAGGCCGCGGCACAATTGGAAGACGCCCGGCGCATCTCAGCGCCGCGGCCGGAAGCACTGATTCTGCTGTCTGGGGCGCGCTTTAATTTGGGGCAGTACCAGGCAGCCGTCGAAGCTGCCGACGAAGCGCTTGCAATCGGCAGCCCGGCTAGCGAAATCACGCGCAGTGCGCTGGAGAACCGGGGAGCTGCCTTGTGGAAGCTGGGCAGGACCCAGGAGGCGCTGCGCGACGTCCGCGAACTGATGGATTCGGTGGAACAAGCACGTGGCAAACTCGTTCCGGCCGATTTCATGAAGCAGGGTTTTTCCGATACCGATCGCAAGGTGACCAGCCTTTCGATCCAGATCCTGCTGGACGGGGGCCAGGAACGCGAAGCATTCGAAACCGCCGAACGCGCGCGCAGCCGGGCCTTTCTCGATTTGCTGGCAACCAAGAACAACCAGACAAATCCGCCGGTTCCGGCGAACGCCGCCCTCGAGAGCCGCGCATCGTCTTCAGCGGCATCCCTCGACGAAGCGCTGACGCTGGCCCGCCGGCTGGACTCGACGATCTTGGCGTACTGGGTGGACGATGCGTCTACGACGGTTTGGACCGTATCGCCCAGCGGTCGCATCGCTCATGTACGTAGCCGTATCGGGGCGCGCGCCTTGGAAGAATGGATTGCCGAAGCACTTCACGACGTGCGGAAGCCGAGTCGTCCGGCGCCTGTCCAAATCGCCGCGCGCGGCGGCGAAACGCTGCTGGCGGCCCGCACCTCAAAGGATTCCTGGCGCCGGTTGTATGACGCGCTGATCCGTCCTGTTCGAGCGAATCTTCCCACCAAGCCCGGCAGCCGCCTGACGATTATCCCGAGCGGTCCGCTGTTCCGCCTTTCGTTCGCGGCTCTCGTGGACGAGAAGGGGCGATACCTGGTCGAGAACTACGCGGTGAGCTACTCGCCCGCGATTGAAGTCTTTCAATTCACGGAGCGCGCGCAGCGAAACACGGCTAAACTACCTGCGCGATACCTCTTGGTCGCGAATCCAGGCGGCATGCCGTCCACGGACGGAAAAGCTCTGCCCGCTCTGCCCGGATCGGAGAAGGAGGTTCAGAGTATTTCACGCCTGGTGCCTTTGGGCTCGACGGTCTTAATGTCCCGCGGTCAGGCCAGCGAAGCCAGCGTGCGGGGCGCGATGACGGGAGCGAAAGTCATTCACCTGGCAACCCACGGCGTGATTGACAACGCCAACCCCCTCAGTTCGTTTCTTGCACTGGGAAAGACGAGCGACGAACCCGCCGCGAACGGCCGCTTGACCGCGGAAGAAGTGTATTCGTTGGACCTTCACGCCGATCTTGTGGTGCTGAGCGCCTGCCGCACCGGGCTCGGACCCATATCCGGCGATGGTGTGGCGGGATTAGCCCGAGCTTTCTTCTACGCCGGCACTGCCTCGGTTGTGTCCACGCTCTGGGACGTCGCCGACCAGCCCACTGCACGGCTGATTGAGGATTTCTACCGGTCCTTGGGCGGCCCCGGAAGGAAGGGCAAGACTGAAGCCCTGCGCGAAGCGCAACTTCACCTGCTCGATTCTTTGCGAAAGGGCCAGGTTCGAGTGGATACGCCGTTTGGCAATTTGGCGCTTCCGGAAGATCCGATTCTCTGGGCTGGGTACGTCCTGCTGGGAGAGCCGCAGTAGCCTCGAACGAACGCCAAGAAACAAAACGGGGGCGCTTTCACGCCCCCTGTTTGCTACCACTGGCCGGATTTACCGCGGATTAGTGAATCGGGATCTGGCGGAGATTCGGCTTCGCCTCCGGCACCGGAATCGCGACTTCCAGGACGCCGTTGGTCAGTTCGGCCTTAATCTCGTCCGCTTTGGCTCCCTTGGGAAGCGGAATCGACCGGTAGAACTTGCCATAGTAGCGTTCAGACCGGTAGAAGCCCTCTTCTTTTTCTTCCTTGGCGCGTTTGCGCTCGCCTTCGATCACCAACGCGTCTTCCAGGACCTCCACCTTGATGTCTTCCTTGGCAAGTCCGGGCAGTTCAGCAGTGACGATGAACTTGCCTTCCTTGTGTTTCACTTCCAGAGGCGGAGCCCAGAGCTCGACTTCGGTTGGCGGGACGAAGTTGCCGAACATGCGGTCCACCTCCTCGTTGAACCGCTTCATGAGATTAAACGGATTGGCGCCGAACAGAGTCCCGAACGGAAAATAAGCTTCCGGGCGGGTCAAAGCGCCGCCGTTCTCCTTTCTAACTTTGATTTCAGGCATATGAGTTCTCCTTTCTACGCGGCTCGGAAATCGCCCTTCTTAGGGCGCACGCGCCGCTCGATTGCTTCGTAGGTGTCTTCGACGTCCTTGTAAGAAACGTCTTGCCCTGGCACGTGCCCTCGCGCTTTTAGCACGATGTCGTCGATGGAGAGGACGCCAACCAACGCGCCCTCCGGATCGATCACCGGAAGACGCCGGACCTTCGCCGAGTGCAGGGTCATCAGAGCGTTATGCAGATCGTCGTCGGCCGTGCAGGTAAACAACTGCTTCGGCATGACGTCCCACACCCTCACTTCACTGGGCCGCTGATTTCTTGTTCCCAATGCAATTGAGATGTCACGGTCGGTGATTACGCCGATCACGTTGCCGCCTTCCCCGATCACGGGAAGAAATCCACAATTCTTCCGAGCCATAAGCACGGCAACCTCGGCCAAATTCGTTTCCGGCGTGCAAGACACTGTCTCTCGTGTCATCACATCCTGGACTCGCATGGAACGCCTCCTCTCATAGTTCCACCCAAGGAAGCTGGATGATCTCCGCTTATTAAGCTGCAACAGGCTTTCCGAAAGATACGGCGGGAGAATTCAA
>Ga0335074_10008905_pt1 | contig 13978 bp, 13 predicted proteins | sample Lox_Sample_23_FD_206715 | JGI IMG/M metagenome (GOLD analysis project Ga0335074, IMG submission 206715) | Soil microbial communities from Loxahatchee National Wildlife Refuge, Florida, United States - Lox_Sample_2.3 | ecosystem: Environmental > Terrestrial > Soil > Wetlands | place: USA...
ATGTTGGAAATCGCACGCAATTGTGAGTTGATGGCTGAACGTGCGGAACGGTTCGCCGCACGCAAGCCGACGGACGGCGCCGCAAAGGCGGGTCGCGGAACTGATTGAGTGTGCCCGGCTGAGATCGCAACCGGTCCAGGTTCATTGGCGTTCAGGAAGGTATGGACGGGACCAAATCACCGGCGCAGATTGCTGCCGCGCGTCTGGCGCGCTCGCGAACCAATGTTGAGTGGTCCCGCCGCACCAGGCACGAAACGGCAGAGGTTCTCCGCACCTCTGCAAAGGCCATTGCGGAAAGCCGTGACTCGCTTGCCCGGTCTCGCGAATTGATGCGGGAGTGGCAGACTGAGCAGAAGTAAGCCGCGGGCTGAGCTCAGGCTGCCGCCTGGCCTGCCCGGGCAGCTTCAATCCTGGCGATGTCGATCCGGCGCATGGTCATCATCGCTTCCATCGCCCGCTGCGCGGCGGCGCGATCCGGATCCTTCATCGCGGCGATCAAGGCTCGCGGCACGATCTGCCAGGAAAAGCCCCAGCGGTCCTTGCACCAACTGCACTGGCTTTCGCTGCCGCCATTTTCGACGATCGCGTTCCAGTAACGGTCGGTTTCTTCCTGGTTGTCGGTCATCACCTGGAAGCTCACCGCCTCGTTCGGCGCAAACGCAGGGCCGCCATTCAGACCGACAAAGGCCTGGCCGAGCACGGTGAACTCGACGGTCAACTCGCTGCCTTGCGCACCGCCGGGGTAATCGGATGGAGACTGAAGCGCTGGTCCGACATGGCTTTCCGGAAACGTGGCAGCGTAGAATTCCGCGGCTTTCCGCGCCTCGCCGTGGTCGAACCACAAGCAGGTGACGATTTTATTGCTCATCGAATTTCCCTCCGGACGATGACGAGATGCCTTGATATCAACGTATATGAGGCGTGTCGATACTGGTCCGCTGCAGGACCAGGTCAGGGCTTGCGGCGAAACAAGTGCGCCAATTGGCGCAGCGATCAAGGCCGGGCACCCACGTCTTTTCCATGCGTCATGCGGCACAGACGTGGATGGCCGCGACGAGCGCGGCCATGACACAGAAAGAGCTGCACGGTCGTGCACGCCTCAGGCTGGAACGGTGGGACGTTCCGTGGCAACGATGCGGCCTTACCGACAGCGGCAGGCGAGGTGCACCATGGCTTACGAGTTCTTCTATTGGCCGGAAATCCAGGGACGCGGCGAGTTCGTTCGCCTGGCGCTGGAAGATGCCGGGGCCGATTATATCGATGTGGCACGCGAACCGGAGCGCGAAGGACGCGGCGTGCCGGCGATGCTGGCCCTGATGCACGGCGAGGGCAGATCACACATCCCGTTTGCCCCGCCGTTCCTGCGCGATGGCGACATCATTGTCAGCCACACGGCTGTGATCCTGCTGTACCTCGGCGGGCGCATCGGACTTGCACCAACCGGCGAAGACGGGCGGTTATGGGCGCATCAGCTGCAGCTCACGATCACCGACATCGTCAAGGAGGTGTATAATTCGCACCACCCGATCGACGAGGACAAGTGGTTCCACGAACAGAAGGATGAGGCGATCGCGCGGTCGGCGGTGTTCCGCAAGGATCGGATGCCGAAGTTCCTGGGGTGGTTCGAACGGATTCTGGCGGCGAACCCGGCGGGCGCGCAGCATCTGGTCGGCGGCGCCGCGACCTATGCCGATCTGTCCTTGTTCCAGTTGATCGAGGGATTGCGTTTCGCGTTTCCGCTCGCATGCGCGCGGGAGCTGGGGAAGCTGCCGCGCGTGGCGGCGCTGCACAAGGCGGTCGCGGAACGGCCGCGGCTGAAGGCTTATCTGGCGAGCGAACGGCGTGTGCCGTTCAAGGAGACCGGGATCTTCCGCCGCTATCCGGAGCTGGATGGTTAGCGCGAACGGCTGTCGCGAAACGCCAGTGACGATCTTTTAACGCGCATCCTGTGATCTCGATCACAGGATAATATTGCCTATAACTCTATTATCAATTTTGACCAAGGCTTGGTCGATAGAATCTATCAGGAGGCAACATGTCCATCGTGGGTATACTCGCGAACAGCGTCTTTGCCGACACGGGTGGAAATATCGTTGGATCCCAAGGGCCTGGTTCGACACTCACCCACCACTTCGGTGCGTCGTCGATTTGGGCGCATCCCGGTCTGCAGAGCTTTTCGACACAGAGCGACAACGTCAGCAACCAGCCTGGCGCCAATGTTGTGGTCTCACAGTTCGTGGACGCGGGCGGGACACACAATGTCAACTTCATCGGCGTATTTGCGAGTAATTGCACCAGTGTCACTTACCAGATGACCGCCTTTGATGGCGGCAGCGGCAGTGCGCTGTGCATTACCGAATTCCTTGACTGACCAAGGGGGGCGAAGGACATGGCTACGAACCAGGTGTTTGGGCCTTATGACCAGTGGAGCATGGTAGTCCTCTACGATCCCAGTACGGGTGCTATCGTCCATACCCACCAGGCTGTCACGACGCGCGGTGGCACGCATCCCGACCAGGCCGCTTTGGAGAAGAAGGCGGCGGATCATGCGTCACGGGCGACGAATAAGCCGATGGATGGGATGGCGTTTCTCACGGTCGATCCGCGGGGGTTCGAGCTCGATGCGCGCTACAGTGTCGATGTGAAGAGCCGGGCTCTTGTGAAGGCCGCGGCCCGCTCGGCGAGAGCGTAGGAAACGGGCTGTCATTCGGATGGGATAAGCGCGATGCCTGGCCCGTCGAGCGGGCCGGGCGTCACGCGCCGAACACTTCGTTGGTGTCCATGCGGATTGCCCGGATCGCGCGGCTGTTGTTGCAGGTGTCGCGCAAGGCCTCGATGGCGTAGCAGATCAGCAGCGATCGGCGTGATGCGCCGCTCCGGTTGCATGTCGCGCCGTGCAGCAGAGTGGAGCCGAACAGCAGAACGTCGCCGGCCTGCCCTGCCATCACTCTTGGCTGCGCTTGGTGCAATGGCTGTGGCGCTGTGGCGCTGTCGCCGCGATGCGTGCCGGGCACGACCTGGGTGGCGCCGTTTTCCGGTCCGAACGGATCGAGGAATGCCAGCGCACTGACGGCCTGGATCAGATCGGAGCCTGGGCCGTCGCGATGCAGAAGCTGCGCGCCGCCGCCGGGACGAGGCTCGCGGCCCTCGACCTGTGCGATGAAGAATGGTTGCCGCAGGATATGGTGCGCGGCAGCAAGCAGCAGCGGCAGCCGGCACACGCGCTGCACGGTGGGATCGAGATCGAGCAAGGCGTGGCGCCAGTCATGGCCGCGCGGGACGGGCCATTGGCCGGATGGCAGCACGCCGGATTCGAATGCGGCGCGGAGCGGGTCGATCCAGTGCGGCGGAATCAGGTGGGGGAGCAGAAGAAAGCCATCCGCGTCGAGGCGCCCTGCGGCGTCGGGATCGAGCTGGCCGACTTTTGTGTGGCGCAACGATTCGCCCATGGCGCACTGTATCCGCGCGCTTGGGGCCCGAGGCAGAATAAACGAATCACCTGGCGAGAGCACCGGCTTCACGTGTCATGGTGCGCGCAGGTGCACCGTCCACGTCGTTGCAGCGTACAGCACAGAAGTCGTGGATGGCCGGCCTGCGCCGGCCATGACACGGTACACACGACCGCCGCGCCAATTGGTGCACTTGTTTCGCTACAGGCCCTTGGTTCGATCAAACCACAGCGGCGGCCGACCTCAGTCGAGGTCGATCCCAGAATAGACTTCGTCAAGTGTGAGGTCGATGCCGAATTCCGGCAGGCGAATTGGTCCGACCGCGTCGGGAGCTTCCCGGTGCCACGCTTGCTCTCCAGGTTCACGCCAGAACGCGCGGAATGATCTATTCTCGGATTCAACGACGACGTAGCGGAGTATCGAGGGGACCGACTCGTACTCGTCGACCTTCTCCTCGTCCCGGCGCCGATTATCGCGCCCGGGCGAGACCACTTCAAATACGACGATCGGAGCCGGGACAGCGACTGCGGTCCGGTGCGGCCTGGAACATGCGATGAATGCATCCGGCTCCCGTAGGGCTCCGCCGACTGTCTCGATCGCATCCTGGGGTCCATAGGTGTCGCATGGCGTCTCCGTCGGCAACCTGGGGCGGATAGACTCGCGGATGTTGCGACCAATCCGGTTGTGGCCAACGGTGGCTGGGGCCATCGCGACTGGCCGGAAACCGTCAAACTCGTACCGGCAGCCTTCCGGTTGGGTCTCCGCCCAGACAAGGAACCGGCTCTGACTCCATGTCTCCAACTCTATCTGTCGAGCGGCGACTGTCATGACCATGCAACCTCAAATTGGCGGCAACTTTATGCAGTGAGCAGGGGCATTCGACGTAGCTGCGGCGATTGTTGCCTCTGGCCAGTAACCTAGTGCGGCCATTGTGAGCGGGCAATCTGCAACCCTGTCGCCGCACGGTTGGCAGCGTCGTGCTCCAATCGCAGGGATTGAACCGTTCGGATCAAAGCACCAGCCGATGGGCGCGACCAGCTCGCCCTGGCCCCCGCAGCCTGAAGCCGTGAAGCCTGGAGCCGTGAAGCCTGGAGCCGTGAAGCCGGAGAACTTTGCCATAACCGTGAAGATCCGGTGCAGCGACACCGGACTTGCTCATGGCTACCAACCGACTGCGGACCGTGCCCCTCCCCCCTACTCCGCCGCCATCGCGCGTGGCAACGCAGTGCGGAAACCCTGGCGGATATGTTCTGCCAAAGCATCGGTCAGCGGCTCGCGCGGGCGCTTCGCCTTCAGCATCAGGATGCCGAAATCGCCCAGCGCCGGCAGGCCTTCGTCCGGGCGCACGGGCCGCAGCCCGTCCGGCACCCAGGACAGCGTCGAGACCGTCACCGCCAGCCCGGCCAGGACGGGCGCATGAGAGCCGATCTGCGAGGCCGAGGTGTAGGCGACGCGATAGCGCCGTCCGGCTTGCTCCAGCGCACGCACGGCCGCGTCGGCCCAGTCGCAGCCATGGCCGGAGGCGAGCGCCAGCGGCAGCGGGTCCTGCCGGTGCGGCGCAAAGCGCGTGGAGGTGACCCAGACCAGCGGTCCGTGCCACAGCTCGGCGACCGGCCAGTCGGGTGGCTGGTGGCCGGCCGATAGCAGGGTCAGGTCCAGGTCTCCGGCCCGCAGGCTGCGTTGCAGCTCGCCGGAGGGCGAGCACCGCACGTCCACCTGCACGGCCGGATGGGTCTCGGCGAAGCGCTTCAAGATCGCGGGCAGGTAGGCCAGCGCGTAATCGTCGGGCGATCCCAGGCGCACGGTGCCGGACAGCGGCGGCGCGCGGAAGGTCGCCACCACCGTGTCGTTCAGTGCCAGGATCTGCCGCGCTTGGTCCAGCAGGTAGCGGCCGTGCGGCGTCAGTTCCGGCACGCCGCCCTTGCCGCGATGGAGCAGGGGCTGGCCGAGTGTGTCCTCCAGCCGCTTGATCTGCATGGAAATGGCGGACTGGGTGCGGCCGACCAAGGCGGCCGCATCGGTGAAGCTGCGACCCTCGGCGATCAGCACGAAGCTGCGCAGCAGGTCCGGGTCCAGGGCGGGAAGCGCGGCCATCGGGCATCAATGTGGTTGATGGTGCGGATTTAATCAATTCATTTCCTTGATGCTGACCGCGACCCCATTTGTCCGGCGGAGAGACCAGGATCAGGAGAAGACCCGTGTTCGGCAGCACATTGTTCGGCTTCGCGCCATCCCTGCCATCTGGCGATGGACCAAAAGGGGCGAACCGCCCCGGGTCGTGGGGCAAGCTGGTCGGGCCATTGTTCGGCGGAAGGCCGGGGCATGCGGGGGCTCGGCACGCACACCGCCTGGTGGAATTGCTGCGTCGGGCGTGGCGGCGCCAACGTTCGCGCAACTGCCTTGCCCGGATGGACGGCTATATGCTGAAGGACATCGGCCTGACCTACGCCGAGGCCGAAGCGGAACTGAACAAGCCGTTCTGGATTTCTTAGGGCCCGAGGCAGAATAAACGAATCACCCGGCGAGAGCACCGGCCCTCACGTGGCATGGTGCGCGCAGGTGCACCATCCAAGTCTTTGCAGCGTACAGCACAGAAGTCGTGGATGGCCGGCCTGCGCTGCCTGCGCCGGCCATGACACGGTACGCACGACCGCTGCGCCAATTGGTGCACTTGTTTCGCTACAGGCCCTTAGCGAACGGCGACGGCGGGGCCACGCTGTTCGACGCTGCGGTTGTCCGGCTGCGCGGCCACGAAGAAAATATCGAACCGCAGATGCACGCCAATGAACGCGGACGCCGTGAATCGGCCCGGAGTGTCTGCGTTCGTTGGCGTTTATCGGCGGTTGCAATGATTTTACGTGCACGCGCTGCGGGCTGCAGCCAGGGACGCGTCGCATAGACGCGTTGGGCGCGGTTGCCGGATCGGCGGCCACCGTGCAACACACGCAACCTCGAACGACGAACGCGAGGTCGCGATGCGCTCCCGGTCCCCCATGGCGATGCGAAATCTGCCACGCCGCACGTTTCTCGCCACATCGGCCGCCGCCCTTGCCGCGCCCCGCATCGCGCGTGGACAGACCAATCGCGTCCTGAAATTCATCCCACAGTCGGATCTTTCGGTGCTCGATCCCGTCTGGTCGCAGGCCTATGTCGTGCGCAACCACGGCATGATGGTGTTCGACACGCTGTACGGCCTGGACGACACGTATCAGCCGCAGCCGCAGATGGCCTCCGGACATCGGATCGAGGATGCGGGAAAGACGTGGGTGATCTCGCTGCGCGACGGGCTGGCCTGGCATGACGGCGAGAAGGTGCTGGCGCGGGATTGCGTCGCCAGCATCCGCCGCTGGGGGGCGCGCGACAGTTTCGGCCAGTCGCTGATGGCGGCGACCGACGCGTTGGAGGCGCCGGACGACCGCACCATCCGGTTCCGGCTGAAGCGCCCGTTTCCTCTGCTGACGGCGGCGCTTGGCAAGGCGGGATCCAATGTCTGCGTGATGATGCCGGAGAGGCTGGCGAACACCGATCCGTTCAAGCAGGTGACGGAGATGATCGGCAGCGGTCCGTTCCGTTACGTGGCGAAGGAGCGCGTTCCCGGCTCGCTGAGTGTGTACGAACGCAACGCCGCGTATGTGCCGCGGTCCGACGGCACGCCGAGCTTCATCGCCGGGCCGAAGATCGTGCATGTCGATCGGGTGGAGTGGCATGTGCTGCCCGATCCCACCACCGCGGTGGGCGCGATGCAGGCGGGCGAGCAGGATTGGTGGGAGGCGCCGACGTTCGATCTGCTGCCGCTGCTGCGGCAGTCGAAGAACCTGGTCGTGCCGGCGCCGAACCCGCTGGGGTTCCTGGGCGGGCTGCGGTTCAATTGCCTGCAGCCGCCGTTCGACAATGCCGCGTTGCGGCGGGCATTGCTCGGCGCGGTGAACCAGCAGGATTACATGATCGCCGCAGCGACGACGGATGCGCAGAACTGGCGCACCGGCGTCGGCGTGTTCTGCCCGCAGTCGCCGATGGCGAGCGATGTGGGGATGTCGGTGCTGACCGGGCCGCGCGATATGGACGCGGTGAAGCGGGCGGTGGCGGCGTCCGGCTACAAGGGCGAGAAGGCGGTGGTGCCGGTGCCTTCCGATTTTCCCAATCTGCGCGCGCTGGCGGATGTCGGCGTCGATATGCTGCAGAAGGCGGGCATCAACGCGCAGCCGCGCTATACCGATTGGGGCAGCATGCTGCAGACTCTGGTGAAGATGGATCCGGTGGAGCACGGCGGCTGGAGCGCGTTCTTCACCTACTGGTCGGGGCTCGATCAGTTCGATCCGGCGGTGCATGTGTGGATCCGGGGGAATGGCAAGGCGGCGGCGCGCGGCTGGCCGACCAGCCCGAAACTGGAGGAGTTGCGCGATGCGTGGCTGGAGGCGGACGGTCAGGCGTCGATGAAACGGATCGCCGCGGATATCCAGCGGCAGGCGTTCGTGGACGTGCCGTATATCCCGCTGGGACAGATCCTGCCGACCTGGAGCTATCAGCGGACTGTCAGCGGCGTGCTGGGCGGGTATGCATTGTTCTGGAACGTGCAGAAGGGGTGAGTTCTGGAACGTGCGAAAGGGGTGACGGAAAGGTCTCCCGGGGTGCGCGAATAGCGCTGCGCGGGCCACGAAGACGTGGATGGCCGCGACCAGCGCGGCCATGACACAGGGGGCGTATGCGTCAGTCTTTTCGCTGCCTGGAATTTCGCTGCCTGGAATTTCGCTGCCTGGAATTTCGCTGCCTGGAATAAAGCACCGAGGGTGAGGGTGATCGGGTTAGTACGCGACAGGCGTGTGCCGGCCCGATCACCCTCACCCTCGCCGCCTTCGGCGTCTCGACCTCTCCCGCTCCGCGGGAGAGGTTTTGTGTCAGTCGGGCAGCACCTCGATCGCGTCGCCGACGGCAAAGCGGCCGCCTTCGACCACCTCGGCGTGCACGCCGAGTTCGATGTGTCCGTAGAGCGACCGCAGTTCCTCCACCGGATCCAGGTCGCGCTCGGCGGTCATGGGGTTCACTTCGGTCGCGGCGCAGCGGGTGATGGGCTTCACCACGCGCAGCACCGCACCGCCGAGTTGCAGAGACCTGCCGACCCAGTCCCGCTCGCTCCAGGCCGACGCGCCGGAGAACCAAACGTTCGCCCGGAACCGCCGCCGGTGGCGCCGGCCGCCCACACGCGCCTCGTAGTCGCGCAGGCTGGCAAGGTTGATCAGGCTCACCACTTTGGCGCGCTGGTCGCAGAAGCTGTGGCCGGGGACGTGGTGGAAACGCGGGGTGCCGCGCGTCTCCTCACCCAAATACTCGGTCAGGAAGGCGCCGATCCGGTCCCGCCCTGCCTCGGTCAGCGCGTTCTCCACGGCCGCCGAACCGTCCGGAGCGCGGATCGCCAGCATGCCAGTGCGGGGATCGAAGAACGAGAACAGGGAGGCGATCCGGGCATTCTTCATCAGGCACATGAAATTGGCCTTCTGGCGCCAGGCCGGCGCCGCGGGGTCGAAGCCCGAATCGCCCTGGGCGAGCGCGAAGGCGCGGTCCCAGGGGATGCAGCCCCCCTGCTCCACCTCGGTCCACTCCAGCGCCTCCGCCGTCAGGCCCTTTACCGGGTAGCGATACAGGTATTCGATGCGCATGCCGCGATCCCCCTTGAGCGGTAGTCTGCAACGCCCCACTTGGTTTGCCAAAGGCTCACGTTTCCGTTGCCTAAGGAAGGGGCGGAGGACTCTGAGCAGTCGCCTATGTACAGGGACATATCATGGATATAGAGAAGTTCACGGAGCGCGCCCGGGGATTCCTGCAGGCCGCGCAAACCATAGCCATTCGCGAGTTCCACCAGCGGCTCACGACGGAGCATTTGCTCAAGGCGTTGCTGGATGACGAGGAAGGCGCCGCGGCGGGCCTGATCCGCACGGCGGGCGGTGACCCGAAGCAGGCCATCGCCGGCGTCGAGGCCGAACTGGCACGCCAGCCGAAGGTGCAGGGATCGGGCGCCGGCCAGCCGCAGATTACGCCGGAGCTGGTGCGCGTGCTGGACGCCGCCGAGCAAACGGCGACGAAGGCCGGGGACGACTACGTGGCGCAGGACCGGCTGCTGGTGGCGATTGCCGCGTCCAGCACGCCGGCTGCACGGGCGTTGAAGGCCGCCGGCGTCACGCCGCAGGCGCTAGAGAAGGCGGTGAACGACATCCGCAAGGGCCGCCGGGTCGATTCGCCCAACGCCGAAGCCAATTTCGACGCGCTGAAGAAATACGCGCGTGACATCACCGCACTGGCGCGCGAGGGCAAGCTGGATCCAGTGATCGGCCGCGACGAGGAAATCCGTCGCACCATCCAGGTGCTGGCCCGCCGCACCAAGAACAATCCGGTGCTGATCGGCGAGCCGGGCGTGGGCAAGACCGCCATCGTGGAAGGCCTGGCGCTGCGCATGGTCAACGGTGACGTGCCGGAGGCGCTGAAGAACAAGCGCCTGCTGTCGCTGGATCTGGGCGCGATGGTTGCGGGCTCGAAGTTCCGCGGCGAGTTCGAAGAGCGCCTGAAGGCCGTGCTGAAGGAAGTCGAGGGCGCGCAGGGCGAGGTGGTGTTGTTCATCGACGAACTGCACAACCTGGTTGGTGCCGGGCGCGCCGAGGGGTCGATGGATGCGTCCAACCTGATCAAGCCAGAGTTGGCGCGGGGGACGCTGCACTGCATCGGCGCGACGACGCTGGATGAGTACCGCAAGCACATCGAGAAGGACGCGGCGCTGGCACGGCGGTTCCAGCCGGTGTTCGTGGGTGAGCCGTCGGTCGAGGACACCATCTCGATCCTGCGCGGCATCAAGGAGAAGTATGAGACGCACCACGGCGTGCGCATCACCGACGGCGCTCTGGTAGCGGCGGCGACGCTGTCGAACCGCTACATCACCGACCGGTTTTTGCCGGACAAGGCGATCGACCTGATCGACGAGGCGGCGAGCCGGCTGCGCATGCAGGTGGATTCGAAGCCGGAGGAGTTGGACGAACTCGATCGCCGTGTGGTCCAGTTGAAGATCGAACGTGAGGCGCTGCGCAAGGAAGACGATGCGGCGTCGCGTGAACGCTTGGAGCGGCTGGACAAGGAGCTGGCGGATCTCGAAGACAAGTCCAACGCCATGGCCGCGGCGTGGCGGGCAGAGAAAGAGCAAGTCACGGATCGGCAGAAGCTGACCGAACGTCTGGACCAGGCGCGCAGCGAAGTCGAGATCGCGCAGCGCCGCGGTGACCTGGCGCGGGCATCGGAGCTGCTGTACGGCGTGATTCCCGATATCGAGAAGAAGCTCGCCGTGGCGTCTGACGGCAAGCTGGTGAACGAGGCGGTGACCGAGGAAGGCATCGCCCACGTGGTGTCTCGCTGGACCGGCATCCCGGTGGACAAGATGCTGGAAGGCGAACGCGCCAAGCTGCTGCGGATGGAAGAGGAGCTGCACAAGCGCGTCGTTGGCCAGGACGAGGCGTTGCGTGCGGTGTCGAATGCGGTGCGCCGGGCTCGCGCGGGCTTGCAGGACCCGAACCGGCCGATCGGTTCGTTCCTGTTCCTTGGGCCGACCGGCGTGGGCAAGACCGAACTGACCAAGGCACTCGCCGAATTCCTGTTCGATGACGAGCGGGCGATGGTGCGCATCGACATGAGCGAGTTCATGGAGAAGCACAGCGTCGCGCGGCTGATCGGGGCGCCTCCGGGTTATGTGGGGTACGATGAGGGTGGCGTGCTGACCGAGGCGATCCGGCGGCGGCCGTACCAGGTGATCCTGTTCGATGAGGTGGAGAAGGCGCATGAGGATGTGTTCAACATCCTGCTGCAGGTGCTGGACGATGGCCGTTTGACCGACGGCCAGGGCCGCACGGTGGACTTCAAGAACACGATCATCGTGCTGACGTCCAACCTGGGCTCCGAAATCCTGGCGGCGCAGCCGGAAGGCGAGCCGACCACGATGGTGCAAGGGCAGGTGATGCGGATCGTGCGTGCGCATTTCCGGCCCGAGTTCCTGAACCGGCTGGACGAAATCATCCTGTTCCGCCGCCTGCAGCGGAGCGACATGGCGGCGATCGTGCAGATCCAGCTGGACTATCTGCGGAAACTGCTGGCCGATCGCAAGATCGGGCTGGAGCTGGACGAGAGCGCGCTGGAGTGGCTGGCGAGCGAAGGCTACGACAGCACGTACGGTGCTCGGCCGTTGAAGCGGGTGATCCAGCGCGGGCTGCAAAATCCGCTGGCGCAGATGATTTTGGAGGGCTCGGTGAAGGACGGCGAGACGGTGCATGTCACCGCCGGGGCCGAGGGGCTGCGGATCAACGGGCAGTTGGCCGAGGCGGCGTAGGGCGGTGCAAGGAGGGGTCGGCTGCGGCCGCCCCCTTCGTTTTTGGCCAGATCCAAGAGCAATGGTAAAATGCGCCTGTTGAGGAGGCGGATTGATGCGTACGGTTCAGGTCACGGATGCGGTCAAGGATATCGTCGAGCGCCATGTTGCGACCGGCGCTGCGGCGTCCGAGTCGGATTTTATCGAACAAGCTGTGCGTCGATATGCCGAGGATATCGACAATGATGACGAGGTAATTGCGGCGGCAGAAGAGGGTCTCGGCGCGATCAGGCGTGGTGAATATACGACCATCGAGAATTCAGCGGACGCCGCGGCGTTTTGGGATGGAGTCTGGGCCGACGCCTTGCACATATCTACGCAACTGCGTGATGGCCGTTCGTCTGACAAGAATGGAGCAAAATCCGGCGGCTAGCGCGTATGGCGCATTACCGCGTCGCCAGTCCCGCACGCTGGCAGTTGGCTGCGATACTGGCCGTAAGCCTGGCCGAGCGTGGCGAGCGGCGCGCGCGGAACTACCGCCTTCTGCTCGCCACCGCGATGGAGGATGTCGCGGCTGATCCAGCCCGGCCAGGCGCCCAGCAGGTACGCCGCTTTCCAGGTATCATGGCATACGACATCCGATATTCGAAAAGTCGTACCCCTCGCGGACAGCGCGTCCGCGATCCATGGCACAAGCTGATTTACACGCGCGCCCAGGACGGAGACGTGGAAATTCTTGCGATTGTCGGCCGGCCATATCCGTCCGGCCGCGCCGTTCGCGAGGCACCGTCCCGCCGATAATGGAGACACTGCGTCAGCACGTCAAAGGAACCCCGCCATGCCCCGTGTCGTCGGTATCGACCACCTGGTGGTCCGCGTCAGCGACTACCAGAAGTCCAGGACGTTCTACCAGCAACTCTTCACCTTCCTCGGCTTTGAAATCTCCGACGAATACGAGGACATGATCGGCTGGACCAACGGCAAGACCCGCTATTGGATTACGTCGGCCGACGCTCACGGCCGCCCCTACCGCAATGGCGATGCCGGCTTCCACCACTACGCCTTCCAATTACGCAGCCGCAAAGACGTGGACGAGCTTCAGACTTTTCTGCGCGACGATCTGCACGCCCGGATCGTCGATCCCGCCGGAGAGTACTACGACGACTATTACGCCGTGTTCTTCCTGGATCCGGACGGCATGAAACTGGAAGGCATGAAATACGGCGAACGGCAGGCGAAAGCCGCGCGCGCTGTCGCCCGCAAGGAGCGCGCGTAAGCCCGGGCCTGCTGCGGTATCTCGACGCTCTCGCCTGGTCACAACCGAGGTTGCTTCGTCGCTTTGCTCCTCGCAATGACATATCGATATCGGCGCGGGCGCCACGACTCGCGCTTCCCTGATAGCGGGCACTACACTGCCACGCACGGCCCGCCTCGGCGGAGCCAGGACACAGCCAGACAAGGATGGCGGCCATGCATCTCGACGCCAGTAACATCGCGGCCCAGGCGACCCCGCGTGAAGTGCGGTTGGCGGATTACCAGCCGCCCGCCTTCCTGGTGGACCACGTCGAACTGCATTTCGAGCTCGACGAAGCCGCCACGCGCGTCACGTCCCGCCTGACGCTGCGCCGCAATCCGGCCGCGCCGGCGAACGCACCGCTGCGGCTCGATGGCGAGGCGCTGAAGCTGTTACGCCTCGCCCGCGACGGTGAAACACTGGGCGGCAATCAGTACGTCCTGGAAGACGGTGCGCTGGTTATTCCGGGTATGCCGGATGCCTGCGAACTGGCGGTGGACACCGAGATCGCCCCCAAGGACAACACCGAGCTCAGCGGCCTTTACGTCTCCAACGGCAGCTTCTTCACCCAATGCGAGGCCGAAGGCTTTCGTCGCATCACGTATTTCCCCGACCGGCCGGACGTGATGGCGCGCTACACCGTTACTATCACAGCCGACAAGGAACGCGTCCCGGTGATGCTGTCGAACGGCAATCCCGGCGCGATCGAAGATCTCGGCGACGGCCGCCACCGCGTCACCTGGAGCGATCCCCATCCGAAACCCTGTTACCTCTTTGCGCTGGTCGCCGGCGACCTGGTTGCGGTGAAGGACGGCTTCACGACACGATCCGGACGGCACGTGGAACTCGGCATCTGGGTGCGCAGCGGCGACGAGGAGCGCTGTGGGCATGCCATGCGCT
>Ga0335074_10008906_pt1 | contig 13977 bp, 17 predicted proteins | sample Lox_Sample_23_FD_206715 | JGI IMG/M metagenome (GOLD analysis project Ga0335074, IMG submission 206715) | Soil microbial communities from Loxahatchee National Wildlife Refuge, Florida, United States - Lox_Sample_2.3 | ecosystem: Environmental > Terrestrial > Soil > Wetlands | place: USA...
GACTTGCACCTTCCGCCTAGCGCGGTTCCGCTCGTCAGTGACTACCGTTTCCGCAGGTCCGCACAGCGCTCAGCGCGATTGACCTTGTAAGCGGACGGTCAGCGGTTCGAATCCGCTCACCGGCTCCAGTTCAGAAGCCTGTGGGTGCCGATAATCCTGTCACGACCGCTGACCTGGCCACATTCCTCTTGGGGCAAGAGAAGGTCAAGTTGGCATCTGGCTGCGCGAGGGTCTCCCAGTCGGGCACTGTCAGTACTCATGTCAGGCTGGTACCGGCCCCGATGACGGCCATGACGGCTAGTCCGCCGGTAGTAAGCCCCATGCCGACGGCCATCGCCGCCCTTGCCCCGAACGCGATGGTCAGGCGGCGTGACAATGGCGCGGCGAGGATCAGTCCCGCCGAGAGCGGGATCAGGGCCAGGCCGGTGTCCAGCGAGGCGGAGTGACGTGCGTACCGCGTTCTGCCGGCCCGTACCGGGGCATCCGAGCAAACACGGAGCAAACATCGGTACGGAAAGGTCTAGACCACTGCCGTGACCGCTGCCGGTAAAGGTATAGGTGTCCGCCACGCGGTACGTGCTAGCCGCGCCCGGAGTCCGGTGGAAGTGCGGCGGCTGCCTGGTTACTGGGGCAGGCCGAGCTTGCGGGCGAGCTTTTTCACCGCCTCGTCGTGGTCCGCCATCGCATGGTGTGGGTGCCGATAACCCCGTCACGGCCGCTGAGCAGGTGCCTTGTGCTTGATGAGGGGTTGCCAAGTTGGGCATCTGGCTGCGTGGTGATCTCGCAGTCGGGCACATTCGGCATTCGTGTCACTACGATTCGCCTACCTGGCGGTGCTGCGCGTGCTCGGCTGGCTTGCCCTGCTCGCCCGCTCCGACCGTGCCAAGGACGCCGAGATCCTGATCCTGCGGCACCAGGTCGCCGTGCTCCAGCGCCAGGTCAAGACCCCGCGGCTGTCGTGGGCCGACCGGGCGATCCTGGCCGCGCTGGCTCGGCCGCTGACAGGGAACCAGCTCCGCCGGCTGCGCCTGATCGTCTCCCCGCGCACCCTGCTGCGCTGGCATGCAGACCTGGTCCGGCGGCACTGGGCCTATCCGCGCCGCGCGCCTGGGCGGCCTCGGACCGCAGCGTCCGTGCGGGCGCTGGTGCTGGAGATGGCGGGATAACCCGGGCTGGGGGTACCGGCGTAGCCACGCGAGCTGGCCGGCCTGGGGCACAAGCTGGCGCTGTCGACGGTGTGGCAGATCCTCAAGGACGCCGGCATCGACCCAGCGCCCCGGCGGTCCGGGCAGACCTGGAAGGCATTCCTGGACGCCCAGTCCAAGACGATCCTGGCGACCGACTTCTTCCACGTCGATACCGTGTTCCTGCGCCGCCTGTACGTGCTGTTCTTCATCGAGCACGGCACCCGCCGGGTGCACCTGGCCGGGATCACAGCGCATCCCACGGGGAGTGGGTGGCCCAGCAGGCGGGTAACCTGCTGATGGACCTCGGGGACCGCGCTGACGGCGTGAAGTTCCTGATCCGGGACCGGGACGCCAAGTTCACCGCGGTGTTCGATGCCGTGTTTGCCGCGGCTGGCGTGCGGATTATCAGGGCGCCTGTTCGGGCGCCGCGGGCGAATGCGATCGCGGAACACTGGGTGGGAAGTGCCCGCCGAGAGTGCCTGGACCGGATGCTGGTCGCTGGCGAACGGCACCTGCGCCTGGTCCTGGGCGAGTACGCCGATCACTACAATGCGCACCGGCCGCACCGGTCCCTGCAGCAGGAGCCGCCCGCCGAGCGCGCGGATCCGCCTGTTGAAGTGACCGATATGCGCGTTCTGCGCCGGGACCGGCTCGGCGGTCTGATCCATGAATATGCGCAGGTCGCATAGGGTGACAGCATTTTCGGCACCCACAGGCCTGGTCCCAGGCTCCCCAGTCGTCCAGCTGGCTGACGACTGCTTCGGTGACCTGCCCGGCGGCTTCGGTGTCGGCGGCCTGCAGCAGGTGGTAGCGGGCCTGCAGCAGGTCGTGCACGTCAGCCGTCTTGTCCTGCGGCCATACCCTGACCCGCCACTGCCAGTAGGCGGCCGCCTGCCGGTGCGCCCGCACCAGGCCCGTGCCAGCGCGTTCTGCGAGTTCGGAGGCAGTCCACCGGTACACGAAGAACCGCTGCTCCCCGTCGTCTGTCTCAGTCAGGTCGAGCAGGCCGGCCGCGCGGCAGGCAGCTGCCTGCTCATCCAGGCCGGCAACGCGGCGGAAAGGCGGCACGGGGCGCCGGCCTAGCTCGGCCAGGTAGGGGGCGAGCTGTTCCAGGACCTGAGCTGGGAGCGCCGCAAGGTCCAGGAAATCATCGGCGGCGATCCCAGCCGCGCTCAGGATCGCCGTCACCTGCTCCAGGCTGCCGTACGGTCAGGTATGTGCTCGGCGGCGGGGTCGGGCAGCCCGGCCTGGAACAGCACCGCGTTGCCGTCGACTGGTTCCCGGTACGCCGATATCCCTGCAAGCAGGTCCACCGCGCCGGGCACCTGGCCGAGGCGGCTGAGCAGGTCACCGAGCAGGACGGAGTCCACGGCCTATTCGACCCTTCTGGGGGGTCAGGAATTTCAGCGTTGGCTGAAGGACCGTGCGCCCCGTCCCCTGCCCCCGGAGGCTGCCGAGCCGGTGCTCGCGCAGGGACCGAGACGATGCCCGGTTGCTGATCACGCTGAACCGTCCCGAGCGGCGAAACGCCTACGGACGCCAGCTTCGGGACGCGCTCACCGACGCGTTGCGAATCGCCTTGGCCGACCAGACGGTGACGGAGGTAGTACTTGACGGTGCGGGCCCGTGCTTCAGTTCGGGCGGCGACCTCGCGGAGTTCGTCACGTCGCCGGACCCGGTCACCGCGCACCTCGTTCGCACGCAGGCCGGGGCTGGTCCGCTGCTGCACGCGCTCCGCGACCGGATTGAGCTCCGTGTCCACGGGCCGTGTGTCGGAGCGGGAGTCGAGTTGCCGGCGTTCGCCGGGACTGTGGTCGCCGCCGAGGGCAGCACCTTCAGACTTCCCGAGGTGGGCATGGGGCCGATCCCGGGAGCAGGCGGGACCGTCAGCATTCCCCGTCGCATCGGCCGCTGGCGGACGTTGTACTTCGCTTCGTCGGCCCGTCCGCTAGATACCAGGACAGCGCTGGCGTGGGGACTCATCGACCGCCTGGTGCCTGGTGCCAGACTCGCACCCGGCACCTAAGGCGTCCCGTACGCTTAAAACAGCCACCTCATATAGACGCTTAGCGCTGCTCGAGCCCCTTCAGCGCGCTGTCCGCCAGCAGATCTCCGACCTGCTGCGCAGACAGTCCGCCGTCCGGGGCGAACCACTCAGTGGCGGCATTGAGCATCCCCAGGATGGCCAGCACCGCGATCCGGAGATGTGCGGTCGGCCGGAACTCGCCATTCGCGATGCCCTCACGAAGAACGCGGGTGAAAAGACCCTCGTACCGTCGCCGCAGCACGATGACGCGCTCCTGCATGTCCGGGCTGAGGTAAGTCCACTGATGAAAGGCCACCCGGGTCTGAGGCAGGGTATCGGCCAGGACGCGCATGTAGGCAACGATCGCGCCGCGCAGCCGGTCCGGCGCCGGAGCGCTGGACTCGACGACGGGCTCGATGGCGTCTAGGTAGCGCTGGATCCCGTTCTCTACGATCCGGAGCAGGATGTCCTCTTTCCGCCGGATGTGTACGTACAGGCTCCCAGGCAGGATACCGACCGCATTGCTGATGTCCCGCATGCCGACCAACGGATACGTTCGCTCCCCGAATAGCTGCACCGCCGCCTTCTCGATCAGCTCGGCGGAGACAGGTCCAGATGACGCGTCGGGAGCTTTGGGCATGGCGCTCAGTCTGACAGGTTCGCTGGCGTCTCGCCCTTCCCGGGCGGCTGGTTAAAGACCGCGGGGCGTTTCTCCAGGAAGGCGTTGACTGCCTCGGACACATCCTCGGTGTGCTGCAGCGTGGCGACGGCGTAGTAGCTCAGGTTCATCGCGGTGGCCAGGTCGACCTGCCAGCTGGCCCGCAGTGCCTGCTTGGTTGCCTCGGCCGCGCGCCAGGCCTTCCCGGCGATCCGTCCGGCCAGCGCGACCGCCGTCGGGATCAGCTCGTCCGGTTCGGTCACCTGGTTGACCAGGCCGATCTCCGAGGCCCGGGCGGCGTCGATGAGATCACCGGTGAGGAACAGTTCCGCCGCGCGGCCCGCGCCGACGATCCGGGGCAGGAACCAGGATCCGCCGTTGCCGGGCGGCAGGCCGACGTTGATATAGGTCTCGCCGAGTTTGGCCTGGGCTGAGCAGACCCGCAGGTCGCAGGCGAGGGCCAGGTCCAGGCCGCCGGCCGTGGCGCCGCCGTTGATGGCGGCCACGACCGGCAGTCGGGAGGCCACGATGCGCTGGGTGACGGGGAACAGCACGCGCGCGTTGTACGGCTCGTGTTCCACCGGCAGTTCCTCGTCCAGGTAGCGGCGCATGGCCTTGAGGTCGGCGCCGGCCGAGAACTGCCGCCCGGCCCCGGTGAGCACCAGACAGCGTACCGAGCGGTCCGCTTCTAGCCGCGTCAGCGCAGTCAGCAGGTCCCGGGCCAGCTCCGGGACAACGCCGTTGCCCCGCTCCGGACGGTTCAGGGTGACCAGTGCCACGCCGTCCGCGACCGCCTCGTAGAAGACGGTCTCCAACTCGACGCGGCCGTCGGCGCTCACCTTGCGCTCAGCCGGAACCAGGCAACCGGCCGGCGCCTCGCCTCGTCCGCGCTCACCGGGTGAAACTCGACCGGCACGTCGCAGGCATAGCCGTCCCAGCCGCCGTCGGCGTCTGGCCACAGCCGCGCCAGCAGCTGCACGTTCTCCTCCAGCTTGACCACGCCAAGGGCGAACGGCGTCTCGTCCTCGAAGCCGCTCGGCGCGGTGAGCCGGGTGATCGTGTAGCTGTGCAGGATGCCCCGCCCGGACACGGTGACCCAGTCCAGGTCGGCCTCGAAGCAGAAGGGACACCGGTGCTTGGGGTACATGATCGTGTGGTTGCACGCCTTGCAGTGCTGGATCAGCAGCTCGCCGCGTGCAAGGGCCTCGTAGTAGGGCTCGGTAATCTCGGCCATGCCCGGCTCGGTCATCGTGTCACCCGCTCAAGCAGAAGAACCTGGCTGTCCATGTAGGTGCCGCCGGAGCCGCCGCATACCGCCCGGGCCGCCCCGGGGACCTGCCGGTCTGGTCCGGCGTGGCCGAGCAGCTGACGGACGCCTTCGGCCAGCAGCGCTGTCCCGCCGCCCACGCCGGTGTGTCCGGCTGACAGCAGGCCGCCGTTCGTATTGACCGGGAACCTGCCGCCGGGGGAGAACTCGCCGGCCGCAAACAGTCGGCCCGCCTCGCCCACCGGGGCCAAGCCGAGCCCTTCCATCGCGATCGTCAGCACGGCGGTGTATGAGTCGTACACCTCGGCCAGGTCGGCGTCCCCCGGACCCCAGCCGGCCTGCTCGTAGGCCTCCCTGGCGGCCCGGGGCCAGCCGAGTACCCCGAGGTCGGCCTCCTGGCCGATGCTGTAGTGCGACACGACGCCGCCGGAGCCGGCGATGCGCACCCAGGCGTCGTGGGACTTGCGGGCCTCGCCCGCGGAGGTCAGCACGATCCCCACCGCACCGTCGGCCATCATTGGGCACTCGAAGGCGTGCAGCGGGTCAGAGATCATCCGCGAGCCGAGCACCTGCTCGACGCTGAGCGGCTTGCGGTACATGGCGTTCGGGTTGAGTATCGCCCAGTCGCGCAACGCGACGCACACCGACGCCATGTCTTGTGCGGTCGACCCGGTCACGGCCATGTACCGCTGGGTGATGAGCGCGCCTACGGCGTTGAACGACAGCCCGGTCGCCTTCTCCCACTCCCGCGGGATGCCGTTGGCGGTCAGCATGTCGATCATCTCGTTGACTGGCGCTGAACCCCACTTCTCAGCTTGCAGGATCAGCACATGGCGGGCGTGCCCGCTGTTAATCAGGCTGGCGGCTGCGCGCACGGTGTTGTCGCTGGTGGAGCCACCCGAGTGGACCATGGCGTTGCTCTTGGCCCGCCCGTTCAAGCCGAGCTCCTCGACGACCCGGGAGAACACCAGGTCGGCCTGGTCCGCGGCGGAGTGCAAGCAAGGGATGAGCAGGATCGTGTCGATGTCGGTCATCGTCAGCCCGGCGTCGCGGACGGCGGCGACCGCCACGTCCACCAGGCTGCCGATGAACGAACGGTCCGGGTAGCGGCCGGAGGGCAGTTCACCGATGCCGATGAAGGCGGCCTCTGTATCCGATGCGGGAGCGGCAGTGCTCACCGTTCTCCTTCCCCTTGAGTGCGCCGACGGGCCAGCAGGACCATGCGGAACCGCATGACCTCGTCGTCCTTCTGGTTAAGAACTGTGTAGTCCAGGCGCAGGGTGCCGTATTTCGGGTTGGTTCCGGGCTCGACTGCGGAGACCTCCGCCCGCACCCGGATCGTGTCGCCCGGGTAGACGGGTGCCAGCGCACGCATCTCCTGGCATTCCAGGAACGCGGTGATCGCCTCGCCAAGGAAGCCCGACAGGCCGATCTGGCCGACGGCCAGGCCGAAGGTCAGCGGTCCGTGCGCGATCCTCCCGCCGAACCGGGTGCCCTTCCCGTATTCCTCGTTCACGTGTAGCGGGTAGTGGTCGCCGGTCAGCCCGGCGAACGTGGTGATGTCAGAGACATCCACCGTGCGCCCGGGCGAGACCACGGTGTCGCCGACCGCGAAGTCTTCGAAGTGCTGCCTCAGCCGGTTGAAGGCGCTGGTCAATGCCCGTGTCCCATCCCTTGAACAAACAGTTGTTTCAAGACAGTAGCAGGCATTGTGGCGCCCGACAAGAGCCGTTGCGCGCAGACAGATCAGAAAAACAATCACTTGTTTGTTTCTCGCTCCCGGGATATCGTCGCCGTATTCGGCAGGGGGGAGCGGGCAGTTGTTCAGCACCGGCCTGCTCTACGACACGTTGGGCCGTCTTGAGCTCGGCCTGCTCGGGTGAGGGGGACTTCTGTGACAGACAGCCCGCGGCGCCCGCTGAAGTTCGGCGTCTTCTTTCCGCCGCAGAATGTGGTTGGACTCAACCCGACCTTGGCGATCCGGCGCGCGGTAGAGCTCGCGGTGCACCTGGACCAACTCGGGTACGACGAGATCTGGTTCGGCGAGCACCACTCCGGCGGGTCGGAGCTGGCCGCCTCGCCTGAGCTGCTGATCGCCGCCGCGGCCGAGCGCACCACGCACATCAGGCTCGGTACCGGGGTTATCTCGCTGCCCTACCATCACCCGTTCCAGGTGGCGGAGCGGATCGTGCAGCTCAGCCATCAGACCCGGGGCCGGGTCATGTTCGGTGCCGGGCCGGGACAGCTGCCGACCGACGCCAAGATGTTCGGCATGGATGCCACCCAGCTGCGGCCGCGCATGGAGGAGGCGCTGGACGTCATCCTGCGCCTGCTGGCGGGCGAGACCGTGTCGGTCAAGTCCGACTGGTTCCGCCTGGATGACGCCGTGCTGCAGCTGGCCCCCTATGGTGACCTAGAGGTATTTGTCGTTGGCACGGTATCTCCGTCCGGTCCGAAGCTGGCCGGACGGCACGGCCTCGGGCTGCTGTCGCTTGCCGCCACCGACCCCGCGGGCCGAGACAAGCTCCCAGAGCACTGGGCCATCGTGAACGAGGAGGCGGGCCGGCACGGCCATCAGGTCAGCCGGGACCGGTGGCGGCTGATGGGGCCGATGCACCTGGCAGAAAGCGAGGCCCAGGCACGGCGCAACTGCGAGTACGGCCTGCGCTGGCAGTACGAGTACCTGTCGCACATCACCCCGTCGGCGATCGATGTCCCGTCCACCACGGCCGAGCTGGCCGACTTGCTCAACTCCAGCGGCCGGGCGGTCATCGGCATCCCGGAAATGGCCGCCATCCAGATCGATCGCCTGCTCGAGCGGTCCGGCGGGTTCGGCGGTTACCTGTTCCAGGGGGCCGACTTCGCCAGCTGGCGGGACTCCATGCGCAGTTACGAGCTGTTCGCGGAGGAAGTGATGCCGCGGTTCACTGGTCACCTTGATCCGGTGCTTCGGTCGCATGCCCACGTGCTGGAGGAGACCGAGGCCAATCGACAGTCGACCGCGGCGGCCCGGGCCGCAGCCGAGCAGCAGTGGCAGCGCGAGCGCGATGCGTCCGCCCAGCACTAGTCCCGGCGTCGTCGACGTGGCCGAGTTCTGCGGGGTGCTCGGGCACTTCCCGACCGGGGTCGTGGTGGTCACCGCGTCCCCCCCGGACGGCACGCCCGCCGGACTGACTCTGGGCTCCTTCACCTCGGTGTCCCTGGGCCCGCCGCTAGTCGCCTTCCTGCCCGCCAAGACCTCCACCAGCAGGCCGCGCATCCGCACCAGCGGGTCGTTCTGCGTCAACGGCCTTCGGGCGGGCCAGCACGATCTGCTGCGTCGGTTCGCCACGGCCGGAGGCGACAAGTTCCACGGCCTGGCCTGGTCGGCCGGTCCCGCCGGGCACCCGGTGCTGCCCGGCGTGCCCGCCTGGATCGACTGCGACATCGACCGCGTCGACGACGCGGGAGACCACTTGCTGATCACAAGCCTAGTGCGCACGCTGCACGCGGCCAAGAACCACGCCGGCCCGCTGGTGTTCTACCGCGGGTCACTCGGCCGGTTCGTGGCCGCCGAGCGTGGCCCGGCCACCGACCAAAGGGAGTGGGACAGCCCGGGCCTTCGTTTGTTGTGGTGGTGAACTAAACTATTAGTTGTTCGTATAAATGTCGAGCATGATAGCGAGCCTGTGTCCTCTCCATCTGCAGTGTCGCGAGGCCCAGAGGTGTTCAGGGTGACCTTGCGCGCGGCGCGGCGGCATCATAAAATCAAATGAACGTTTGTTTTAGAAAGCACGGTGAAAACTAGATGCGGGACGGCCCGATGAACGTCGCGATCCTCGGCACGGGGATGACCAGGTTCGGCCGCCTGGCCGGCGAGGATCTGCGCTCGCTGAGCGAGGCCGCTGTCGCCGAGGCTCTGACCGACGCCGGGCTGCGGCCGGCGGACGTGCAGCTCGTGCTGTTCGGCAACGCCGTCGAGGGCGTGATGCACGGGCAGGAGATGATCCGCGGCGAGGTCGCCCTGCGCCACACCGGGCTGCACGGCGTGGCCATGATCAACGTCGAGAACGCCTGCGCGTCCTCCAGCAGCGCTTTCCAGCTGGCCTGCACCGCCGTGCTGGCTGGCACAGCCGAGGTCGTGCTCGTGGTCGGCGCGGAGAAGCTGACCCACCCGGACAAGCGGCGGTCGTTCGCCGCGCTGGCCACCGCGGTCGACCTGTACGAGCACACCGAGCTGGCCCAGCAGGCCCAGTCGATCGGCGCCCCGGTGCTTGACGGCACGGCTCACTCGCCGCTGATGGACCTGTACGCGGCCAAGACCCGCGCGTTCATGTCCGAGACCGGCGCCACGGTGGAAGACCTGGCCCAGGTCTCGGTAAAGAACCGGCGGCATGCCGCACTCAACCCGCTGGCCCACTTGCGCAGCGGCATCGACCGGGAAACCGTACTCGGCAGCCGGGTGATCTCTGATCCACTCCGGCTGCTGATGTGCGCCCCGGTGACCGACGGCGCCGCCGCCATCGTGGTGTCCTCGGCCGAGTACGCGCGCCGCTCCGGCCGTCCCTACGTCCTGGTTCGCGGCATGGCGCTGACCTCGAACGGTGCTGATCCGCAGGCGGCCCAGCCGGTGGCCCGGGCCGCCCGGACGGCGTTCGGGCAGGCGGGGCTGGAACCGCACGACATCGACGTAGCTGAGGTGCACGATGCGTGTGCGGGAGCCGAACTGTGGCTGTACGAGGAAATCGGCCTGGCCAAGCCGGGCAATGCCCCGCAGCTGATCCGCAGTGGCGCCACCCAGCTCGGTGGCCGGATCCCGGTCAACGTCAGCGGCGGCTTGCTCTCGCGCGGGCACCCGCTCGGCGCCACCGGCTGCGCGCAGCTGATCGAGCTGGCCGACCAGCTCCGCGGCCGCGGCGGTGACCGCCAGGTCGCGGGAGCCCGGGTCGCCCTCGCGCAGAACAGCGGCGGGATCCTCGACTACGGCGATGAGGCGGTCGCCACCGTCACCATCCTCAGCCGGGCGGACGCGTGACAAACACTGCGCAGCACGTCAGGAAGCTGGACCACGTGGGGATCGCGGTGACCGACATGGCCGCCGCAGCCGCGCTGTTCGCCGAGGTCTTCGGGGCTACCCTCATCTCCGGCGGCGACAACGACCTGACCGGAATCCGGCTCCTGCAGCTGGCCTGCGGCGGGTTCAAGGTTGAGCTGATGCAGTCGCTGCGGGACGACTCGCTGATCTCGCCCCGGCTGGCCAGTCACGGTCCCGGCTTCCACCACATGACGTTCGTGGTCGACGACCTCATACAGACGATGGCGGACCTGTCCGCAGCCGGTGTCGGAACCGTCGGCGTCAACCTCGCCTCGGCCAACTGGCGCGAGTGCTTCCTCGGCCCGAAGCAGACCTTCGGCACGCTGCTCCAGCTGGTGGACACCGTGCAGCGGTGGGACGTCCCGGCGACCGACTACACCATCGACGACGTGCTGAGCGGCGCGGTGGTGTGGACCGACTACATCGCCTGTCTGCGCTCGGCGGTACCCAGCGACCAGCGTTAATCAGCGACTAGCGATGACCGGAGGCTGACTCATGACCCAGGACGAGCTCCAGCGCGTGGTGACCGAACTGGCGGACCGGCAGGCGATCCACGACGTGCTGATGACCTACTCCCGCGGCATCGACCGGCTCGACCGTGAGCTGATGCTGTCGGTCTACCACGAGGACGCGGTCGACGATCACGGGGTTTTCGTCGGGTCACCGGCAGAGTTCGCCGACTGGGCCATCGCCATGCATACCGCCACCCATCTGTCCCACCAGCACTGCATCTTCAACGTTACGGTCGACCTGGACGGCGACGTCGCGCACACCGAGGCCTACTACATGTTCGTGGGGATGAACCGGGCCGGCGTGCCGCTGGCAATGAGCGGCGGTCGCTATATCGACCGGATGGAGAAGCGCGCCGGCCGGTGGGCGATCGCGGCCCGGGTGTGCGTGCGGGACTGGGCGCCGCTGGACCAGATACCGGAGACGCTCGATCCCGCCGCGATGACCGTGGTCAAAGACCTGGACGAGCGGATCCGGGAGCTGATGCGGACCGGGGCGCAGCCGCGTCGGGATCGCCAGGACATCTCCTACCAGCGGCCGATGATCATCGATCCGGCCAGGAGTAAAGCCTGAGCGCGAGCGCCCGGGTCAGGCCCTGACCCGGGCCTGCGCGGCCGCGCGCAGCGCCACCCGCCCGCGCAGGAAATCCCGCGGGCTGTTGGCCGCGAACACCCCGCTGAGCCCGCCGCTGTCCGTGTACAGGAGGACGAAGGCACCGGACTCGAGGCTGCCCGCGTCGACCGTAGCCACCGCGTCCGGGCCCGCCTGCCCCGCGAACTGCAGACGCAACGCACCCTGGTCCGACCAGAAGAACTCGTCGCTGGCGGCAGGCTCGGTGGCGTCCCCGGTGATCGTGCGCGCCGCCCGCGCCGCGCTTTCCGTCGCCGCCGTCCAGTGCCCGACTGGACGGCAGCCGTCCGCCGCGTGCACGCAGGCGATGTCCCCCGCCCCGAGCACGCCGTCCGCGCTGGCCCGGCCGGCCAGGTCACATACCAGCCCGTGGTGGACGGTCAGCCCGCCGGCGGCCAGCCACTGCGTGTCGCGCGCGATCCCGGCGCCCACCACGACTTCGTCCGCCACCAGCCGGGACCCGTCGGCCAGCAGCAGCCGCTGCCCGTCCGCCCCGTCCGCGACCCCGGAGACGGGGGTGCCGCAGCGGAAACGCACCCCCCGTTCCTCATGCCAGGACTGCACCCACTGGGCCGCCCGCGGGCCGATCACGCCGGCCAGCGGCAGGCCGACCGCCTCCACCACGGTGACCGAGCAGCCGCGTGAGGTCGCCGTCGCCGCGACTTCCAGTCCGATGAAGCCGCCGCCGACCACTGCGACCCGACGTCCAGGCCGCAGCGCCCTGGAGAGCCGCCGGGCGTCGTCGGCGGTCCGCAGATAGTGCCGGGCCGGGCCGGGGGGCAGCGCGGGCAGTACCCGCGCCCGGGCCCCGGTGGCCACCACCAGCCAGTCGTAGCCCAGCTCGGTGCCGTCCTCGGTGCGCAGCGTGCGGGAGCCGGGATCCAGGCCGGTCGCCCGCGTGCCGAGCAGCAGCTCGATGTCATCGGCGGCGTAGTCGGCCGGGTGGCGCAGCCGGATCGCGTCGCTGTCGGACCGGCCGGCCAGGAAGTCCTTCGACAGCGGCGGACGGTCGTAGGGGTACTCCTGTTCCTCCGACAGCAGCCGGATCCGGCCGTAATAGCCGAGCTTGCGCAGCGTCTGCGCGGTGCGCACGCCGGCCAGGCCCGCTCCCGCGATCAGCACGCCGGGACGGCCGCTCACGCGGACGCCGTGACCTCGCCGAGCACCGCGACAGCCTGCTCGACCAGCCGGAACTTCTGCACCCGGCCGGTCACCGTGACCGGCAGCGCGTCGGGTTCGGTGAACAGCACCACCGCGGGCACCTTGAACCGGGCCAGCCGGTCCGCGCAGTAGCTGATCAGCTCGGCCGGGTCGGGGCTGGCCGGTTCCGCGGGGACGACCCAGGCGCAGCCGACCTCGCCCATCCGATGGTGCGGAATCCCCACCACGTGGGCCGACCGTACCCCCGGGTGCTCTTCCAGCACGGCCTCCACCTCGACCGGCATGACCAGCTCGCCGCCACAGCGGTAGGACTCCTTGCTCCGGCCGGTCAGCGTCAGATAGCCGTCGGCGTCGAGGCGCCCCAGGTCCCCGGTGCGCAGCCAGCCGTCGTCGGTGAACGCCGCCGCTGTCTCCTGCGGTTTGTTGTAATACCCCGTGGTGACCAGCGGGCCACGGACGAGTAGCTCGCCCACCTCGCCGGGCGGCAAGTCGGCGCCGGTTGCCGGGTCGACCGCGCGGTAGAAGCCGAGCGTGCCGCCGAGCGCGGGCTCGCCCGCGACGCCGGCTGGCTTGGGGCAGCCGACGGTGGTCATCAGCCGCTCGACCGGGTCGTCGGGCCGCGTGCACAGCACGGAGGCGGTGGTCTCGGTCTGGCCGTAGGCGGTGAACAGTTCGTCCACGCCGAGCACCTCGAGCATCTGGGCCCACATGCCGGGCTGGTGCTGGGCCCCGGAGGAGAACATCGTCGCCAGCGAGGACAGGTCGTGGTGGCCAGAGCCCGCCTTGTCGAGGATCACGCTGGTCATCGCGGGTACGCAGATCAGCTCGTTGATCCGGTGGCGGCGGATGGCGGCCAGCATCCGCTCGGGTTCGAACACCGGGAACGGGCAGACCGCGCCGCCAGCGAACAGCACCGCCACCGTCGCCTCGACGTAGCCGAAGACGTGGTAGATGGGCAGCGCGAACAGGATCCGCCGCCCGTCCTGGAAGGCCCGGGTGTAGGCGCAGGCGTAGCCTGTGCGCAGCACCGCGTCGTGCTGCAGCAGCACGCCCTTGGCCTGGCCGGTGGTGCCCGAAGTGTACAGCAGGTCGGACGCAGCGTAAGGGTCGCCGTCCGCCGTCCGCCGCCGCACGTCCTCGTCGCTGACCGTCTCGCCCAGCCGGATGAGGTCCGCCAGCGGCCTGCCCCGCGCCGGGATGCCGCTGGTGCCGCGGACGAAGACGTCCCTTAGCTCCGGCAGGGCGGAACCGCCCGCGTCATGCTCCCAGCCCGGCGCGATGCGGTCCAGCGCGTCGAGGTAGTCGAGCCCGCGGAACTCATCCATGGTGATCAGCGTGCAGGCGCCGGACTGGGCCAGCACGTAGCGCAGCTCGGCGTGCCGGAGCAGGAAGTTGATCGACACCGAGACCGCGCCGACCCGCGCGACCGCGAACTTCAGCGCGATGACGTCGGGGAAGTTGGCC
>Ga0335074_10008907_pt1 | contig 13977 bp, 17 predicted proteins | sample Lox_Sample_23_FD_206715 | JGI IMG/M metagenome (GOLD analysis project Ga0335074, IMG submission 206715) | Soil microbial communities from Loxahatchee National Wildlife Refuge, Florida, United States - Lox_Sample_2.3 | ecosystem: Environmental > Terrestrial > Soil > Wetlands | place: USA...
CACGCGGGGTTGCGGCCTGGTCCACCAGACCATCATGTCCGGCGTGCGCGAGAGAACATTGGCGGGAAGAATCTCCCGCGCCACGGTCTGCCCGAGTCCTTTCGCCAACTGCCTCAGGAATTCAACTGTGAGCGGCTCGCCCGCGTCAAGATAGGGCGGTCCGCCATCCGGCGAGTTCCGCGGTTCGTGGATCGTCGCAAATAATTCATGGCCGTCGGAGTACACCAGGATCGCCCTCGACAGCCCGTAGCTCCGGTTCGAGCCGAAATGCACGGTTTTCATCATGGTTTCCTGTCCCCCCTGCCGATCGGTTCCCATCCGGGCACCAAATCGAGAACGCGACGAGCGGCCAAGAGCGTGTCGAGGGCGCCTTTCAAACAAGCGAAGGCGCGTTCGGTGCTCATAGCGTTCGTACCGTCGAAAGGAATCAGCGGCCACGGTTCCGGAGTCGCTTCGAGCATCAACTGGCTCTCTTCGTCGAAGCACGCTTCGACCGCATCGCCCTGCTGAAAGATCGCTAATAGGATAGGCACCGGCGGATTGCAGTCGCAGAACGCATCTCGGATCGGTTCCGGGATCTCGGGCAGACGTACGCGACCGGATATTCGATCGAGTTCCACCGTGGCCTTGAGAAGACGCGAGACCTGCTTACTCGGCCCAAGCCGGTCCATCAGCGCCTTTAACGAGCGGCGGCCCAGCGGCCGCTTTTTCATGCATGGCGGCAGCAATTTATCTCGGTCGGGCAGGGTTGCCTCGCCTTCCTGATCCCAGGGCTCGTAGTCGTCCTCGAGGACGGAGAGGCGTTCGTCAGCGTCGCGATCATCATAAACGCGGAATACGCGCCCCAACCCGTAGAGGAAAAGCCGCGCAAATGTCACCGGAAGCTGCGGGTGTTCCTTCTCGCAGAGAGCCAGAGCCGGTCCAAGATTGACGAAACCGCAAGACCCCGCCTCCATGTAGAGGAACATCTGCGAGCCGTCGGGCTCGTCCTCGGTCTCACACCACTCGTGCGGATCGGTCGACAGCGTCAAGGACAGATCAAAGGCGCCATCGATCGCGGCCTCGGTGGGCCGTTGGACGAACCGATTCAAGGTATGGCGCAGAAAGCTGGCTGGCTCCCTGCCACAGAGGGACCAATCTGAGGGGTTGCCGATCCCGAGGTCGATCAGGATGGTGGCGAACCTGGCGGCTGCGGCATCGCTTCCAAAGGATGAATGGCGAAGGCCGACGCGATCGAGTCGCGGAACTGCAAGGCTCGGTCCGGGCGCAATCAGCCAAGGGGCACGAGACCGGGCGGTGCCTTCATGGCTGAAGCTTTCCGACCGTAGGTATTGTGCTGGAGCGCTTGTGCGAGGATTTGGCAGGACTGCTGGAAATGCGGACATTTCTTGAACTCCCGAACAATCTCACTGGTCTTCTGAGTTTGCCGGTCCACTACTCGCTGAAGTTCCCGTAGGACGTTCTTCTTTGTCATCCCTTGGTGCCGATCGCCTTGGCGAAGTGATAGACCAGCTTGTTTCCGACAGCCTCCGGCCCGGTGACCGCGGCTGTTGCGATCTCCGGATATGTTGCAGAAAATGCAGTTCGCACTTCCTCGATGCTGAGCTTCGGATTGGGGTCCGGCAGACGAACCCCGTCATAGCGGAATTCCCGAGCCATGGTTTCGATGGTCATTGATTTTCGAACCTCTCTTGTAAGTCGAAAGAATAGTTGGCAATTCGTGCCAGAGAAAGTGACAAAACGTGCCACCAAAGGTGGCAAGATCCTAACGGACGGTAAGATTCACCGGTTTCTGAACGAGACGCGGCCAAGCGGTGGGACGGCGACTAGACGTCACCTTGGATTTGTGAACGCTGCGTTGTTAGCGAAGCCCCATCAATGTGCCCGGTGCCCCCTTTCGAGTAGCGCTTCGTCCCCGCAATTCGCCGTCAATGGAGAATGGCATTTTGGCATCGCCGCTTCCGAACGCAGCCTATCCATCCACAAACAACGTCACATCGCGCTTTGGGGAGCACCAACGGATTTCAATTGAGGCGCGCCCGCTGAGCGAAGTCCCTTTATATCTCGCAGCGGCGGTTGGCCGAAAAATCGGCTGTACTCGCGGTTGAATTGGCTGGCGCTTTCATATCCCACTTCGAAAGCCGCCGTCGCGGCGTCGAGATCATCCGTCAGCATGCGCGCTCGAGCTGCCTGCAGTCGTACTTGTTTTTGATACTGCAGGGGACTCATAGACGTCAGCACGCGGAAATGATGATGCAGCGTGGAGACGCCCATCCCGGCGATCTCAGCGAGGTCTTCCACTCTAAACGGCTTCGCATAGTTCGCCGTGATCCACGCGATTGCTTTTGCCGTTCGGTGACTCTGCTCTCCAAGTGTCGCTATCAATCGCAGGCGCGCTCCTTCATCACTTCGAAGCAGGCGGTAGATGATCTCGCGTTGAATCAGGCCCCCTAAGAACGGAGCGTCCTGGGGAGTTTCCAGCAGACGGAGCAGCCGGCAGCACGCGTCGAGAAATTCCACGGTAGTCCAGCCGGCGGACATTGCAGGGCTGTCGGAGGGCGCCTCGATCAAATGGATCTCTTCACGGCTGAGAAGTTCCCGCACTACAGGCATCTCGATCTTGAGTGACAAGGCCAGGCATGGCTTATCTTCACTGGCCTCGACAATCCGGCTTATGACCGGCAAATCAACAGCAGTCAGCAGGAATTGAGACGGACCGTAGGTGAAGCTGGTCGAGCCGAGGTCCACTCGCTTCCGGCCTTGCGCCATCACGGTCACACTCGGCTGGTAAGTCATTGAACACGGGGCGGTAGCCGTGATTCGGCGATGAAGCGTCAGGCCAGGAACTCCCGTTGCCCGGTTCTCTGCCGAGCCAACGAACACAGCAATTCTATGAACCATTTCCGCCAGCAAGCTGGCTGCTCTATCGCTGGCCTGTACATCCGGCGTGCGTTTATTCACTCGTCCGAAACCACCTTCTGTTCAACCCCAGCATAGCGCCTGGTCGCACACCGGCGCTAGCGAACAAGAGGAATAGGCAATAAGCAGGAAGGATTGGGATACCGCTCGAAGCCCTTCAGACTCTAACCTGGAGATGAGCAGTATTCAGGAGCAAAATATGCAGAAGCGCAAACTGGGAAAGAGCAATCTTGAGGTTTCGGCCCTTGGCCTAGGCTGTATGGGTCTAAGCTTCGGTTATGGCCCCGCGACGGAGCGGCAGCCAGCGATCACGCTGATCCGGGCGGCGTTCGACCACGGCGTGACATTTTTTGACACCGCCGAAGCCTACGGTCCATTTCTGAACGAAGAGGTGGTCGGTGAGGCACTGGAACCCTTCCGCAAGGAAGTTGTCATCGCAACCAAGTTCGGTTTCAAAGACGGAATTCCGACGAACGGGCTGGACAGCCGGCCGGAACGCATTCGCGAAGTGGCAGACGCAGCCTTGAAGCGCCTCCGGACTGACGTCATCGATTTGTTCTATCAGCACCGCGTTGACCCGAACGTGCTGATGGAGGATGTCGCCGGAACCGTGAGAGATCTCATTGCACAGGGTAAGGTAAAGCATTTCGGGATGTCGGAGGCTGGTGTTGAGTCTATCCGCCGCGCCCACTCCGTTCAGCCAGTCGCGGCCCTCCAGAGCGAGTACTCCCTCTGGTGGCGGGAGCCAGAGAACGAAATTCTGCCGCTGTTGGAGGAACTCGGAATTGGCTTCGTTCCGTTCAGCCCGCTCGGCAAAGGCTTCCTGACGGGGGCCATCAATGAGAACACAGCCTTCGACAGCACCGATTTTCGCAATATCGTTCCCCGCTTCTCGGCTGAGAATCGCAAGACCAATCAGCCCCTGGTCGAGGTGCTTGGTCGAATCGCGGCGCAGAAGAACGTAACGAACGCGCAGATTGCGCTGGCATGGCTGTTAGCGCAAAAGCCATGGATCGTTCCGATTCCGGGAACGACCAAGCTTCACCGCCTCGAAGAAAACATCGGCGCTGCTGTCGTGGAACTCAGCGCTGAGGACCTTCGCAAGATCAACGAAGCCGTTTCGACAATCACCGTGCAGGGCGCACGCTACCCGGACAGGCTGCAGCAGTTAACCGGACGGTAAGGAAGATGAAACCGCAAATCATCTGCCACATGCTTTCTTCAGTGGATGGAAGGATCGACGGCGGAGTTCTGCAAAGCATGACGGGGAAGGGTGAGTACGAGGAAACCGGAGCAGCGCTGAAAGCCGACGCCTGGATCTGTGGCCGCGTTACCATGCAGCAGCACTTCGCGGAACCCGAGCCTTTCACATCCGTCTCGAATCGGCCTGCCGGACCTCAACCTGTTCACGTCGCGCGGCGCGCGCCATCATATGCCATCTCGGTGGATACCTCCGGCAAACTCAGGTGGCAAGGTGGCGACCTTGATGGCGATCACCTGATCTGCGTCGTGAGCGAGCAGGCGCCTGAGGATTACCTCGCCATGCTGCGCGAGAAAGGAATTTCGTACGTCGTTTCCGGCGCATCGTCGGTGGATCTTGGCCAAGCGGCAGAACTGCTCAGTGAGCACTTCGCCATTCGTACGTTGTTGCTCGAAGGCGGCGGTCACATCAACGGGGCCTCCCTGGATGCGGATCTCGTGGACGAGGTCAGTCTTCTGATCGTGCCTGAAATCGACGGTCGCCGCGGCGTCGCAACTGTGTTCGACGGCCTGAGCCCAGATAGAAATGTGGCCGTTGGCCTGAAACTCAAGTCCGTTCAGGAACGCACAAGCGGCACGCTGTGGGTTCGTTACGAAGTAGTCCGAAATCAAAGGAGCTAAGGAATGGAGATCCAAAGAGTTGGCTCAACACCTTCCGGCAAGGGGCCGGCAGAGTACTTCACCGGAGCGGTACGCGTCGATCCGCTGATCACCGCGCCATCCCCAGCGCGCATCCTCGGCGCTAGCGTGACCTTTGAGCCGGGCGCGCGCACCGCCTGGCACACACACCCTCTCGGCCAGACGTTGATTGTGACGGCCGGTTGCGGCCGGGCGCAGAATTGGGGCGGCCCAATTGAGGAAATTCGTCCCGGAGATGTGATCTGGTTCCCTCCGGGCGAGAAACATTGGCATGGTGCGGCGTCCACGACGGCGATGACCCATATCGCAATCGTGGAAGTACTTGATGGCAACAGCGCCGATTGGCTAGAGCAGGTTAGCGACGAGCAATACAAGGGGAGTGAATAGAAGGGGCAGCATGTCTCGGGACAGTGGACATTCGAATCGAACCTCGGAATAGGAAGGAATATTTGTGAAAACGGAAGTGGTGGTTGTTATCGGCGCTGGCGGCATTGGTATGGCGATCGCCCGGCGACAGGGCTTCGGGAAGCACATTCTGCTGGCGGACTTCAACGAGAAGCTGCTTGAAGCCTCTGCAAAGGAACTTGAGGTTGCCAGTTACAAGGTCTCATCCCGCAAGGTTGATGTCTCGTCGCGTGAGTCCGTACGTGCGCTGGCTGATGAGGCGGCGTCGCTGGGCATAGTACTCCAGGTGATCAATACCGCTGGCGTTTCGCCGAACATGGCTCCCCCGGATCGAATCCTCGCTGTGGATCTGTACGGCAGTGCCGTAGTCTTCGAGGAGTTCGAGCGCGTGATCGCCCCTCGTGGTGCTGGTTTGATCGTCTCCAGCATGGCAGGGCATATGTCATCTGCACTCCCCGCGGAGCAGGAGCATGATTTGGCGTTCGCACCCGCCGACGAACTCATGAAAAAGCCGTTCCTCGCTCCAGGTGCGGTGCCCAATTCCATGGTCGCCTATATTCTCTCCAAACGTGCGAATCAGCTTCGCGTTCAGGCAGCCAGCATCAGTTGCGGCAGGCGCGGCGCACGCGTCAACTCCATCAGCCCCGGTATCATTGCGACGCCCCTCGCGCAGCATGAGCTGAATTCGCCGATCGGCGACGTGTACCGGGCAATGATCGCCGCATCCCCGGCCAAACGTATGGCGTCACCCGATGAGGTCGCGGTGGCTGCATCGTATTTACTTGGACCCGACGCGGGCTTCATTACCGGCAGCGACCTCCTCATCGATGGTGGCGTCATCTCAGCGATGCGCGCCGGTTTATTGCCGACGCCTGCATAGAAGAACCGGCGCGAACGATATGGTTAGGAATCTACAGCTATGCCTCCAAATTCGCGAGCAGAAAAGAATCACGACGAACTTTTCCCAGGTCACGTTTCCACGCTGGCCGTAACGGATCCCGAACTGATTGAAGTTTTCGACAACTTCGCTTTCGACGAGGTGCTGCGCCACGGCAATCTCGACATCCGGACGAGACTCATGGTCCAACTCGCGGCGATGATTGCGTCACAGGCGGTGCGCGAATACCGAGTCATGCTCGGCGCGGCTCTGACAGTTGGCGTCACGCCTGTCGAAATCAAGGAGATCGTGTACCAGGCCGTGCCGTACGTAGGGATGGCCAAGGTCTTCGATTTCCTGCACGCGACGAATGAAGTTCTCGCCGAGAGAGGGGTTCAACTGCCGCTGGAGCCCCAGTCCACGACAACACAGGAGAATCGTCTGGAGAAGGGCGTTTTGGTCCAGAAGGAGATCATCGGCGATGAACTTGTAGACAAGCTCTACGCCTCGTCTCCAAAAGACCAGCTACACATCCAGCACTTTCTTTCGGCCAACTGCTTCGGCGACCATCTGACGCGGACGGGAATCGACGTGCGCACACGCGAACTGCTTACCTTCAGCATGCTGGTCTCGCTCGGAGGATGCGAGCCACAGGTGAAAGGACATGTCGCGGCGAATATCCGTGTCGGTAATGACCGCGCTCGCCTGATCGATGTCTTGACGCAGTTGCTCCCGTTCATCGGCTATCCCCGCACTCTCAACGGCCTACGCGTCCTAGATGAGGTGACCGGCTCATGACCGTACTTGTGGTTGGAGCAACCGGCAGCATCGGCCGCCTGGTTGTCGAGGAAGCCATTGGGCACGGACATACCGTTCGCGCCCTGGTGAGATCCGCTGCCAAGGCCCGCCGGCTTCCCTCCACGGCGCAGGTAGTCCACGGCGACGTCACCCGGCCCGAGACGCTGACGGCCGCGATTGACGGAATCGACGGAATCGTCTTCACGCTCGGATCGGATGGTGCCGGAAAGACAGGCGCGGAGAATGTCGATTATGGTGGCGTGCGTAACGCACTCGGTGCGATCGGCTCGCAGACGCCGCGCATTGCGTTGATGACCTCAATCGGAGTCACCAATCGAGGCAGTTCGTATAATCGCAGCACCGGGGCGCACGATTGGAAGCGCCGCTCCGAGAGGCTGTTGCGCGCCAGCGGGTTGCCATATACAATCGTGCGCCCCGGCTGGTTTGACCACAACGGTCCGGACGAGCACCGGCTCGTGCTCCTGCAAGGCGACCGGCGCCACGCCGGCGACCCCAGCGACGGCGTGATCGCGCGCCGGCAATTGGCCGAAGTTCTCGTTCGCAGCTTGACGTCCGACCAGGCGGTGGGGAAGACTTTCGAGCTTGTCGCGGCGAAGGGTCCGGCGTCCAGCGACTTCGACGCTCTTTTTGCAGCGCTCGAACCGGACCCCAAGGGCGCTCTTGATGGGGTGGGGGACATGGCGAACATGCCGCTCGACGAAGAGCCCTCGCGTGTGCGAGACGATCTCGATGCCATCGAAGCCCGCCGCTCTCGCGGCTAACCGAATGATTGGAGAAACTCACATTGTCTAAACGAACATGGCTCATTACCGGCGTCAGCAGTGGCTTCGGCCGTCATCTGACGGAGCAGCTACTCCAGCGCGGTGATACCGTCGCCGGAACCGTGCGCGATCCCGAGAAGGTGTCCGACCTGATTAAGAATTATCCCCGAACTTTCCAGGCCGAAGTGCTCGATATGACCGACAGTCCCGCAGTCCGGGAAGTGGTCGAGCACTCCTTCGCGCGGCTCGGGCGCATCGACGTAATCATCAGCAATGCCGGGTACGGGCTATTCGGCGCGGCCGAGGAACTCACGGACAATCAAGTAGAACACATCATCGCTACCAACCTGGCTGGTCCGATCCAACTCATCCGAGCCGCGCTGCCTCATCTTCGCGCACAGGGCGGCGGACGCGTCATCCAGATCTCTTCCTATGGCGGACAGGTTGCCTATCCTGGAAACTCGATGTACCACGCCACGAAATGGGGCATTGAAGGGTTCGTCGAGTCGGTCGCGCAGGAGGTTGCGTCGTTCGGGATTGGCATGACGATCGTCGAGCCCGGCGGCGCGCGTACGGAGTTCCGCTATGGTGGTGCGCAGGTGGCAAACCTCACTCCGGTGTACGACCAGACGCCAGCTCACGCCTTCCTGCGCATGCTCGATCCCAAAAATGGGCTGGCGCCAGGCGATCCAGCAAGAATGGCGGCACGCATCATCGAGAGCGTAGATGTGGAGCCCGCGCCGTTGCGAATGGTTCTTGGCTCGCAGGCGTTGGAAGGCACGATCCAAACTCTGAGGAAACGGATCGAGGGCTTCGAAGCGCAGACGGATCTGGCGGCGTCCACCGATTTCCCGCCGGGAGAGTGACAAGAGGAGGTAATCATGAAAGGCACTGTTTTATATGCTCCGCGTGATGTGCGCTTCGAGGATCGAGAAGCACCGAAAATCATCAAACCGACCGATGCCATCATCCGAACATCGGCCACGTGCGTGTGTGGCTCCGACCTTTGGCCGTATCGCGGCATCAACCGTATCGACGGCCCGACGCCGATGGGACACGAGTATTGCGGAATCGTCGAAGAGGTTGGTAGCGCGGTCCGGACAGTCAAGCCGGGACAATTCGTAATCGGATCGTTCTTCGTTTCGGACAACACGTGTCCGAACTGTCGCGCCGGCTATCAGTCCTCGTGCGTTCAAAAGGAGGTAATGAGCACGGCGCAGGCGCCCGTCGTGCGGGTTCCATTAGCCGATGGGACCCTCGTCGCCACGCCGGATCTGCCCCCGGACGACTTGATTCCGAGTCTGCTGACGCTCTCCGATGTGATGGGAACGGGCTGGTTCGCGGCATTCGCCGCGAATGTGAAGCCGGGAATGACGGTCGCGGTGGTGGGGGATGGCGCTGTCGGGTTGCTGGGCGTGCTGTCCGCAAAGCAAATGGGCGCCGAGAAGATCATTGCCATGAGCCGTCACGAAGCTCGGCAAAAACTGGCTCGCGAATTCGGGGCCACGGACATCGTCCCCGAACGCGGCGAGGAGGCCGTATCACGCATCAAGGACATGACGGACGGAATCGGCGCTGATGCAGTACTTGAATGTGTCGGAACTCAGGAATCAATGATGCAGGCGATTCGCTCCACGCGTCCCGGCGGCGGCGTTGGGTACGTCGGTGTTCCCCACGACGCCTCTCTCGATCTCGGGGCGCTGTTCTGGACACACGTGCGAATGCATGGCGGCCCCGCACCAGTGCGGCAGTTCCTGCCTGATCTGATCAAATTGGTTTGGAACAAGAAGATCAACCCCGGCAAGGTGTTTGATCTGACGTTACCCCTCGATCAGGTTGCTGAGGGATACCGCGCAATGGACGAGCGCCGCGCGATTAAGGCCCTGCTTCGTCCGTGAAGTGATCCCTGAGAGCGGGTAGCAGGCTATGGGCAGCAAGGAATGTCCTCGAACGCAGCGGTGTCCGAGCTCGCTGATGCGTCGGGCTGTTGCGGCTGCGGCGCTACCGAAATTTCCATGGCAGGCTTAATCGCTGGAGCGTCCGTCGACGCTGGATTATCAAACAGGCTGCCGTTTTCCGCCGCCGCTTGTGGCACTTTGCTTCCAAACACCGGTTTGCCGTCCTTGGACTCCGCGGTTGGGGCTGGCGTGGGTAGAGGCGTATTTGCCGCCTTCGATCCATTTCCCTTTTTCTTGTCGTCGATCTTCTTCTTGTTCTCAGCTTCGACGGCTTTGAGCGCCGCCGCGTGTTGGGTCTTCAGTTCGTCGAGGTTCGACCCGGTCTTCGTGACCGATTCGGTGAACGACGTTAGTTGGCTGGACAGTTCACGATCGAGTTCGTCGGCTTTGCCCGTAATCGAAAGCGGCGCTGTGAGGGCTCCGTTCTCATCCGCACTTCCCTCCAGTTTTCGCGGGATTACGTTCACCCTGAGCAATCCCTCGCCAACATCCGAAATGGTGATCATGACAACGCGTTGCTTGAGCAACGGCATCAATTCTGTAAACACTTTTGGTTTCTCCTTCTCTCTGAATGCGACATCTATACCGCGGAACTCCGCTGCACGCGACAATGCGGTTGCCCAGGTATCCGGCTATAATCCAGCCAGATATGAATCACGCAGATCCCGGCACGATGCGTGCGAGGGCGCGCCAGGCCATTGAGATTCTGAAGGCGCAGCTTCTTCAGACCGGAACGGTTGAACCGCTGGTGGCGCTGTATTTCGCCGACCATATCGAGCAGGTTCAGTTCGAAGATCCATCCGTGCTGGACCACTTTAATCTCCGGACTGCACGGAGCTTCGACTACCTGCGCATCCTGGTCGGGATCCGGAAGCCCCAGGCGGCCATGATGACCCTGGACGTTCGAATGGGGCCCTTCGAGAACGATGAGCGGGACGACGTTGTAGCCGAGAAAACGGCCATCTTCCTGATGCTCGACTCCCCCCTGCTGACAATTCAGGTGATCCTGCCCTACAGACGTTCCGGTGGGAGGGTCGCCGTGTCAGAGGTTCATTACACGGAGATGCCGGGCGACGAAAATGCGTCTCCTTGCCCGATCTTCAAGATTTTCTCTGAAGCACCGATGGCCGTGTGCTGAGTAACCGCATCCCCTGCCGACGTGCGAGTGGTCTGCGAGGTTGTTGAGCCCCCGCGCATCACCACGTAAGATCTGGGTTCGTGACCCCCTCGCTGGAAGTAGCCACTGCGACCGCCGGCAATAACGGACCAGCGTTCTACAGCGTCGGGCGGCACATATCCCTCTTTGATTAGGTCGTCATGGCGCCCTGCAGACCGTAGATATTCTTCACGACGGCGTTGCCACGCCGCGCATTTTGATTTTTGATTCGGCATAGGAGTGCGCTCCAAGCTGAAGCGGGTTGTCAGGAGAATTGAGGAAGCATCTGGCCTAATAGCCCGATTGCGCGTCACAATCTACTCTATGGAGAGCGAAACCCATCGCCGGCAAGTCGCAAGAGAAGCAAAGGCAATCGTTGCTTTGGCATTCCGCAACGGACCCATCGAAAATGTCCATGCGGGAAGGCCATGTCCAACTTGTTCCGGCCAGGCGGGCTATTCCAGGGTCACCGATGCCGAGATGAAGGCGATCATGAGGAGTGCTGTGAACAAAGTCTACGCTCTCCTTTTGCTGAAGAGCTCGGACCCCGACAAATACGAATCTGAGGTGCGGTTCGGCGAACGATACACCGTGAACTGGGATGAGCCCAAGATGCCAGAAAGCCGGAAAGGGTGAACTGATCCCGAGAGTACTGAGGCACGGCAGACTGCGGCATTTCGCATGCGTCAGATGACCTGCAACTTGAAGCGATTGAGCGTTAAATCCGCGCCCTCGACTGCCTTCTCCAGGTTCAGCGCCTGCTTGATCGCGTCCAGTTCCAGCGTGATCTCCTGCTTCCGAACGCCTGTTAGCACCGTATTCCGAAATTCCTCCGGAGTTCGCGCGAGAAGCTCCTGCCATTGAGGAAGCGGTAGCGTAACCGTCACGCGCTTGTATTCAGCCGGGATCTTCTGTTCGTCAATGACGTTCACCGATGGCGGGCACTTCCGCTTCTTCAACGTGTTCGTCCGGCCCTCCAGTTTCGGCACCCTAAGCCAATCGAGAACACGCAAGACCATGCCGCTTACGCGCTCGGCCGTCGCCTCGAAGTGCTTCTGGCGGGCTTGGAGGCGCTTCACTTCCGCCTTTGCCAGTTCTGCCATCGCCTCGCAGAAGTGGATGAACTCGGCTACGCGGTCACGTTTCTCCACAGCTCCCTGCAGATATGCGGTCAGGGCCGCTTCGATCTCGGGCGTCAACCCTTCTTCTTCGGCTGATTCTGCCAGGAGCGCGAGGCTCTCTTCGATTTGAAACAGAGTGAATGTTCTCGCGAGCTCCGTTGGCGCAGTGATTTCGGCGACCGCCGCTCCCATTCCATCGTTACTGTCTGGCATTGAGAGTTTCCTCCATTTGGTTGAAGACCCGTACCGCCTGGTCGGGGTTCAGCTTCGCCTTCGGATGCAAACGCAGCTCCCGCAGGATCTTCGCGTACTCGGGACCGCCTAAAGCTTTCCTTGTCTCGCCAAACCGGATTCGGAACGCATCGAGCAGTAGCCGATAGACTTCGCGAGCCTTTTCTAGGCTGGGAATACCTGTCACCTCTCGGAAGCCGTGCCGACCGAGAATCTCGCTGTATTCCCGCGCGCCGAGTACCGTTTTCATGCTGCTGAAGCGCGCGGCCATGTTTCGGCTCGTCAGGCCCGTTGGAGGTGCGCCGCGACTCTGAGAACCGTTGTCCGTGGACCTCGCGGTCGGCGCCGGCGTCCGTGTTGCAGAGCTTGCGCCGTTGTGACCGGCGCCGGGGTCATACAGCCCCTTGTATACGTCCATGCCGATCCCGAGATAGCTGGCGCACTTCGACAGCGCATCGGTGCAGGCGCCTTTGTACGCATCGCCCCGATCAGGGTTGTCATTTCCGCCGAACTGCTCGATGGCGATTGCGTACCGTGGAATCGACAGCGTCGCTCTCACGACAACCATCCGCCCGGTTTCTACAACCTCGTTGTCCACATGCCACCCGTTGAGGCCGAACACTTCGTTGAGCCGTTCGACAACGTAGATGACTTTGATCACCGATAAGCCTGGCTTCTGCGGATTCGGCGACACTGCCTCGCGCGGAAGCGGCTCTTTCAATTTGGCTTTCACATCCTCGGGAAGCTGAATCGTATCCGCTGGGGTTTCCGTGACCGGCGGCGCTGCCGCGGCGTTGGAAGGGGCGTGCTCGACACCATTTACTGTTTGCATGTCTCCTCGCTTTCCTGTTCGGGACCTCGGATCTTGCCACCCTGGCGTTTGACGCGGTAAGCCATTACTGCTCATGGACATGCGTCCACTTTCGCCCCAATTCGGCCCTCGTTTGCGCGTTCCTGGAATCCGGGCTAAGCTCAGGCAGAAATGGATTCCGTGATGGAGACGGTCGTTACCGCGTCCACCAGGCCTGCAACGCAAATGCTGGCTCGGGTGCTGGAACTGAAACACCAAGACTCATCGCTTGTCTGCGCGACCGCCGACGGACGCGAAGTCACGCTCACCCGCCTCGTTGGTTCGAATGTTCGGATTGGCGATGAAGTAGCCGTAGCCGATTCCTCGACGAGCACTGCGACGGAGATCTACGTCCGTAAGCCTTCGATTCGAGGCGCCGACATCTACCAAGTCAAGGCCGGCTACGCCGCGTTGCCGACGCATGACAAGCGGGAGGAGCCGTTCGTTCGTGTGCGGGTCCCGAATAGCCAATTCGGGATGGGAGCCATCCACATTTCGTGCCCCGTAATTCGCGACTATTTCTTTTCCGTCAACCGGAACGCCGCCTGGGCAAAGCAGCCGACCTTCTACTATTTGCTGCGCCTCCCCAGGGATGTGACCTTCAAGGAACTCCGTCTGGCCTATCGTCTCCGCCGACTAGAAATGCAGAAGGAGAACGCGTCACACGCCAATCTCGCCACGCTCGAACGCGCCTACAACCTCTTGGCTGACCCGAACATTCGCGTTCAGTATGACGGCGTGCTAAGGGATGCCACAACCCCTGTTGCATTTCCGTATTCGGCCTTTGGATCTCTCGTGGTTCGGGGAGAACGATCGCCAGACGGCGGCGTCTTCTTCGCAAATCGAATCCTGGCGTTTGTGCCGGAGCGGCGCCGCAGAACAGTTCCTGTGCCTCTCCGCAAACTCGATTACTTCGAGGACTACGCCATTCTCCGGGACCACAATCGCAAGATCGAGATTCTCATCGACCATCAGTTGCTG
>Ga0335074_10008908_pt1 | contig 13977 bp, 14 predicted proteins | sample Lox_Sample_23_FD_206715 | JGI IMG/M metagenome (GOLD analysis project Ga0335074, IMG submission 206715) | Soil microbial communities from Loxahatchee National Wildlife Refuge, Florida, United States - Lox_Sample_2.3 | ecosystem: Environmental > Terrestrial > Soil > Wetlands | place: USA...
AGGAGGCCGCAGCCAGGCCCGGCGCGGAGTTCATCGTGTTCTGCGGAGTGCACTTCATGGCCGAGTCGGCCGACATCCTGACCTCGCCAGACCAGAAGGTCGTGCTGCCGGACCTGGCGGCCGGCTGCTCTATGGCCGACATGGCGACCTACGACCAGGTCGAGCAGTGCTGGGAAGCGCTCGAGGATCTGGGCATCGCCGACCAGGTCGTCCCGGTCAGCTACATGAACTCCTCCGCCGACATCAAGGCCTTCACCGGCCGCCATGGCGGGACGATCTGCACGTCCTCCAATGCCCGCCGAGCGCTGACCTGGGCACTCGGCCGGGGCAGCAAGGTCCTTTTCCTGCCGGACCAGCACCTCGGCCGCAACACGGCCGTGCTGGAACTCGGGATGGAACTGACCGATTGCGTGGTGTGGGATCCGCACGCGCCCGGCGAGACCGGCGGGCTGACCCCTGAGCAGCTCAGGAACGCGACGATGATCCTCTGGCGCGGCCACTGCTCAGTGCACGGGCGATTCAGCCCGGCCTGCGTGACCGAGGTGCGGGCGCGGATCCCCGGCGTCAACGTCATCGTGCATCCCGAGTGCCAGCATGAGGTGGTGCTGGCCGCGGACTACATCGGGTCCACCGAGAAGATCATCTCGACCATCGAGCAGGCTCCAGCGGGCTCGGCCTGGGCAGTGGGTACGGAGCTGAACCTGGTGCAGCGGCTTGCCGCCGCCAGCCCAGACAAGACTGTCGTGTTTCTCGACAAGACGGTCTGCTACTGCTCCACGATGAACCGGATTGACCTGCCCCATCTCGTCTGGGCGCTCGAGTCGCTGGCAGCAGGCCAGGTAGTGAACCAGATCACCGTCGACGACCAGACTGCGGCGCAGGGCCGAGCGGCGCTGGAGCAGATGCTGGCGCTCCCCTGACCAGCCCGCGATTGCGGTGCTTGCAGTTAACTGCGGTGCTTGCAACTACAGGCCGGGCGCGCCCCAGATCGGCATCCACCGGCCGAGGTCAGGCTCGATCTTGAGATCGTCGCCGAGCACGCCGCGGATCTGCAGCTCAAGCGCGTTGTCACGCTGCTCGCCGCGCAGCGGCGCAAACGGGTAGAACGTGCCTCGCTTGTACAGGTAGACCAGCCCGAGCGACCGGCCGCCGGAGTCGCGGAACGCCATGATCGTGCACAGCAACTGCGGGCCGAAGCCGCCGCCCTCGAGCGAGGAATTGACCGCGTGCAGGTCGGTGACCAGTCCTTCCGGGTCATCCGCTGAGTGCTTGCAGACCACCCAGGTGAACCGGTAGGAGTCGACCGTCACCTGCACCGGCGTCGCATCCTTGCCCATGCTGAGCAGGTCGGTGACGTCCTTCTCGATGTCAGAGAACGCCTTGCCCTCGGCAGCGCGGAAGCAGACCGAGCCTGACCCGGTTGGCTTGAAGTCGGATCCTGCTTCGAGCGTCAGCGCGGCGCCAGGCAGGGCGAAGAGCTCGTCCAGGTTCGCCTGGACCGGCTTGGTCCGGCCGAGCAGAGCATCCAGGAACCCCACCAGTTACCTCCCTGCTGCGTCTGCCTTGACCCGCCGTAGTGCCGTTTTACGGCTGCTGCCCCTACGGCTGCTGCGCCTGGCCGAGCTGCTTCGAGATCTTGTCCAGCTGCGCAAGCCGCTTCTGGAGCGACGGGTGCGTGGAGAAGACGTTCGCCAGGCCCTGGCCGGGCCGCAGCGCCGGGGTGAAGTAAAACGCGTTCAGGGGCTCGGCCGCGCGCAGGTCCCGCGTCGGGATCTTCGCCATATCGCCGGACACCTTCACCAGCGCACTGGCGAGCGCGTGCGGCTGCCCTGTCAGCAGCGCGCCGGACCGGTCCGCAGCCAGCTCCCGGTACCGCGACAGCATCCTGATCAGCAGGAAGCTCACCACGTAGGTGACGATGCTCAGCAGCATCATGAGCGGAATCAGAATGGCCGTGGCCTGATTGTTGCTCCGGCCGCGTCCGCCGAACAGCTCGCTGTAAAACGCCATCCGGACCATCAGCGCCGCAATGATGCCGAGGAACGAGGCGATCGTCATCACCGCGACGTCCTTGTGCGCGACGTGCGACATCTCGTGGGCAATGACGCCCTCAAGCTCCTCGTTGGTCAGCCTGCGGGGATCCAGGATGCCCTGGGTCGCACAAAGCACGGCCGTCTTGCTGTTGCGCCCGGTGGCGAACGCGTTAGGCATCTGCGTTGGCGCGATCGCGATCCTGGGCTTCGGCATGTCCGCCAGCGCGCACAACCGGTCGACGATCTCGTGCAGACGGCGGGCCTCTGGCGAGTCGTTCGGCCCGACGAGGCGGGCACGGGACGTGCGCAAGGCAATCTTGTCCGACCAGAAGTAGGACGCCAGGGCGCTGCCGACGCCGATGATGAGCGCGAAGATAACGATGGTGTCGCCGCTGAGCGAGGAGACACCGCTGCCGCCGTGGCGGTACGAGCTCGCAAAGGCGATCAGATAAACGAGACCAACCCCGAAGGCCACGAAGACCAGGCCCAGCAGGAACATGGTCGCGCCCATCCGGGCGATCAGTCCGGGGTCGGACCTGTAGCGAGTGCGCGCCATTGGCGCCGCCTCCCTTTTCCAGGGCGGCCGCTCTGCCGCCCTCTCACTTCATTACATCCGATACTGCACAGTACAGGGCAGGGACCGCGCCCTGCCCTTGCTCGGCTGTTGCCGCCAGCGCTGGCAGCACCAGCTACTACAACGGCTAAGTTGTCGCGGTCGTTCCCGGTGCCGGCTTGCCGCACCATGGAGCCACGCAGGCGCCGCACGGGCACCGGATTGCTCACCGCAACCGACGGCTGAACGCAGCCCTGGAGGCCGGCTAACTAGCCAGCTGAGTGGGAGCCGCCTGCCCGGCTAGCCGGGGATGAGCCCTTCGTCGGTCAGCAGCTTGCGGACGTCGTCCATCGTCGCGTCTTCCTGCGGAACGATCAGCTCTGACGGCCGCAGATCGGCAGCCTCGGTGGGCGAGCCGGTCTCCCTCACCCGCGCCAGCAGGGCGACCAGGGCCGACCTGAAGCTCGCCTCGTCGTCAGCATCGACGGCGGACTCGAGGTCCGCGTCAAGCTGGTTCAGCTCAGCATGTACTGACTCGGGCACCTCGAGCTGGCCCTCACCAAGAATGCGGACGATCATTCCGGGTCACCCGCCTGCGCAGCATCACCAGCCGGGACCGCGCTGGGCGGCAGTGGGGTCGCCGACTGGGTCTCCGCGCTGTTCCCGTCAGCGGAGGCGGCCGGCGCGTTCTGAATCTGCCGCGGCGCGCTCTGGGCCAGCTCGGCCTTCATCTGCTCCAGCTCGCGGTCAACACCGTGGCCGGCGCCCATCCGGTCAAGCTCGGCCTGGATGTCGTCGTGCGGTCCGCTGACCATGTCATCGAGCGCACCCGAGGCCATGAGCTCATCAAGCGCACCAGCCCGTGCCCGCATCTGCGCGGTCTTGTCCTCGGCCCGCTGGATGGCCAGGCCCACATCCCCCATTTCCTCGGAGATGCCGCTGAAGGCCTCGTTGATCCGGGTCTGCGCCTCAGCTGCGGTGTAGGTGGCCTTGATGGTCTCCTTCCGCGTGCGGAAGGCATCCACCTTGGCCTGCAGCCGCTGCGACGCCTGGCTGAGCTTCTCCTCCTCGGCCTGGAGCGACTCGTACTGAGTGCGCAGGTCGTCCAACTGGGTCTGCACCCCGGCCTTGCGGGTCAGCGCCTCGCGGGCGAGATCCTCACGGCCGGCTGCCAGCGAGTCCTTTGCCTGCCGGTTGTACTTATCCATCTGCTGCTGCAACTGGTTGATCTGCAGTTCAACTCGCTTGCGCGACGTCGCCACATCGGCAACCCCGCGACGCACCTTCTGCAGCAGTTCAAGCTGAGTCTGATAGGAGTAATCCAGGGTCTCGCGAGGGTCTTCCATCCGGTCGAGCGCCTTGTTGGCCTTTGCCCGGAAGACCATCGTTACCCGCTTCATGACGCCCATGGGCGCGACCATCCCCTCAGTCGGAATCCCGCTGCGCAGGCGTGTCCGGACGCCCGGACTGCCGCCGATGAGAGCAACGGTCAATTGCCGGCAGATCTTTCCCAACAGCCTACGACGTCCCTGGCGGAACCGTCATCACGCACCAGCAGCGGGCAGAGCCAATATAGCCCGCCCGGACCTGCGGGACAGCTGCCGGACCGCGAGCGTCTAGCACATATCTGCGTCGTTCGTCCCGGTAGGCTGTCAGGGTGTTCCGACGACGTTCAAGCGACGCGCCCGAGGTCGACGATCCCGGCCAGGCAGCGCCCGGTTTCACCGCCGATGACGGCCCCACCAGTGGCAGTTCTACCAGCGACGAGGGCGCGCGCGCCCGGCCTGCCATGACCGCGCCCAAGGGCGCGCCCACGCCTAAGCGCAGCGCAGCTCAGGCCAACCGCCGCCAGCCCTACCAGGCGCCGGCCGACCGGAAGGCGGCGGCGCGCCAGTCGAAGCAGCGGGACCGCACCGATCGCGCCCGCCAGCAGGAGGCCCTCCAGCGGGGGGAGGAATGGGCGTTCCCGCCTAAGGACCGCGGCCCGGTCCGAGCCCTGGCCAGAGACGTCGTGGACTCGCGCCGTGGCATCGGCGAGTACTACATGATCATGGTCGTGCTGCTGATCGTGCTGCTGGTGCTCCCCGGCAGCGCCACGAAGGTGCTCGCGGACGCGGTGGTGGTGGTGCTGCTGCTGGCGATCGTCATCGAGGGCTACTTCGTCGGCGGCAGAGTCAAGAAGCTGGCCGCCGAGCGCTTCCCGGACAAGAGCACCAAGGGCGTCATGGCCTACACGATGATGCGAGGCATCCAGATGCGGCGGCTGCGGATCCCGAAGCCGAGGGTGCAACGCGGCGACAAGATCTGACCCAGCGGACCCAGCACGGCGCGACCGCCGGCCGGCCCGCTAGGTTGGCAGGCCATGGAGCACCGTCATGTCGGCCGTAGCGGCCTGAAAGTCAGCGAGATCGCCTACGGCAACTGGATCACTCATGGCTCGCAGGTCGAGGAGGACGCAGCCCTCGCCTGCGTCGCTGCGGCCCTCGACGAAGGCATCAGCACGTTCGACACCGCGGACGCCTACGCCCAGACGAAGGCCGAGTCGGTGCTCGGACAGGCGCTGCACGGCCTGCGGCGCGAGTCGCTCGAGATCTGCACCAAGGTGTTCTGGCCGACTGGACCGGGCGCCAACGAGCGCGGCCTGTCCCGCAAGCACATCATGGAGTCGGCCGCGGGATCGCTGCGGCGCCTGCAGACCGACTACATCGATCTCTACCAGGCGCACCGGTACGACCACAGGACGCCGCTCGAGGAGACCCTTCGGGCGTTCGACGATCTCGTCCGCCAGGGCAAGGTGCTCTACATCGGCGTATCGGAGTGGCGGGCCGAGGAAATCGCCGCCGCGCTCAAGCTCGCCGACCAGATGGGGCTGGACCGGATCGTCTCGAATCAGCCGCAGTACAACATGATCTGGCGGGTGATCGAATCAGAAGTGATCCCGCTGAGCGAGCGCGAGGGCATCGGGCAGATCGTCTTCTCCCCCATCGCCCAGGGCGTCCTGACCGGCAAGTACCTGCCAGGAAGCGCGCCTCCGCCCAGCTCGCGAGCTACCGACGAAGCCGGGTCGAGGTTCATCTCCCGGCTGCTGACCGACGACCTGCTCAGCAGCGTCCAGCTGCTGCGGCCGGTCGCCGACGAGCTAGGCCTGACGATGGCCCAGCTGGCAGTGGCCTGGATCCTGCAGAACCCGGCGGTGTCGGCGGCCATCGTCGGCGCCAGCCGCCCCGAGCAGGTCCATGACAACGCGAAGGCCTCCGGTGTTCACCTCGAGCCAGCCGTGCTCAAGCGCATCGACGACATCCTGAACGGCCATATCGTCACCGATCCCGACCTGACGTCGAGCCCGCGCCTGCGCATCCAGGACTGACCTGCCAGGGTGACCTGCCTCGGCTGACCTGCCGGGGCTAACCTGCCCCGGCTGACCTGCCTGGGGTCTGGTCTAGCCGGCCAGGCGCCAGGCACAGCGGCCGATGGCGCGCGCTACTCCTCGGCCGGGTGAAGGCTCATCGGCCCGTACTCGGGCCTGCCGTCCTCGGTCAGCGTGACCTGGTCGACGCCCGCCTTGAGCAGGGCGGGCCAGTGCTCGCCGAGCCAGCTCTCGGCATCGCCCTGGCTTGAGAAGGTCTCCCTGGCCAGCTCGCGGATCACGACGGCCGTGCCGTCCTCCTTCTCCAGCTGCCAGCTCCAGGTCATCGCACGCCTTCCTAGCTCGGATCGAGGCCGGCTCCAGCGGCCCCATCGTAGCCAACCCGCGATCACCCCCTGGACGGGCAGTGCACGTGCCCACACCAGCACCGGCTGCGCAGGGGGCGTCCGCAGGTGGCCGGCGACAGCGAACGGCACGAGCCGGGCCTGGGAAACTGTTAAGTTCTATGCACTAGCTCCGATCAGGGCGAATCTCCACCCGCCGGTCCTGACGGCAGCCTGTTGATCAAGGTGGTGACGACATTGACGCGCGTTGTCGTCGTTGGTGACCTCATGACGGACACGGTCGCGCACGCGGCGGTGGCCCTGGCCAGGGGAAGTGATACTCCGGCAACTGTCACGATGCACGGTGGCGGTTCCGGTGCGAACATCGCGGCCTGGCTCGCAGCGGACGGGGCAGAGGTCGCCTTCGTCGGCCGTCGCGGCGCCGACATCGCCGGGCGCAACCGGGACATGGAGCTGATGGGCTACGGCGTCGATGCCAGGCTCGTGATGGACCCGGAGCGCCCGACCGGCACCTGCGTGGTCATGGTCACGCACAAGGGCGATCACACGATGCTGTCGGACCCCGGCGCGAATGCTGCGCTCTCTCCGGACGACTTGCCGAAGGACCTGTTCACGCCCGGCAGCCACCTGCATGTGTCCGGCTACACGCTGCTGAACCAGGGCTCACGGCCCGCGGTCCTGGCGGCGATGAGCCATGCCGACCGGGCCGGGATGACCATCTCCGTCGACGGTGCCTCGTCGGCCCCGCTTGGCCGGGTGGGCGCTGAGCCGTTCCTGCAGCTCACGAACGGCGCGACGCTGCTGTTCGTCGATCCCGACCAGGGACGTGTGCTGACCGGGCGGGATGATCCGAGCCAGGCGGCCCGGGTTCTCAACGCGTGGTACCCGCTGGTGGTCATGAGACTCGGCATCGATGGCGCGATGATGTATGCCGGCGGGCGCCCCGATCCGATCAGGGTGAGCGCTCCTCCGCTCGAGCGCGTAGTGGACGGCACTGGCGCAGGCGACGCGTTCATCGCCGGCTTCCTGCCGTCCTGGCTGGATAAAAAACCAGCCGGCGAGGCACTGTCCAGCGGATGCCGGCTGGCAGCCAGCGCGCTCGGCCTGGTCGGGGCGCGCCCGCTCCTGTAGGCCGTCAGCCAGGCCACGTCAGTCCTGCCCCGGTCCTGGCTGCCTGGCCGGGGTCGCGGCGAGCGCTCTGGCCACCGCGTCGTCGAGCCGATCTTCCAGGGTGATGATGACCTCGCGGAAGCGGGCGAGTTCCGCGCGCGGTACGTCGCCGAGCAGGTCTGCCGCCAGCGCCTGGTAGGAATCGCTGAGCCGGGCCATGGTCGCGGCCGCGTCCGGGGTCAGCGAGATGATGGTGGCCCGCCGGTCTGTCGGGTGCGGGCTGCGAGTGACCCAGCCGTCTGCCTCCAGCGCGTCGACGAGGCCAGTCACCGTCCGCGGCGAGATTTGCAAGGCCTCGCTGAGCGCTCGCATCAGTACCGGCCCTGACTCGCGCAGCGCCCACAGCACGCGTCCCCGCGCGAAACCGAGGCCGTACTCGCGCACGCCGATCTCCTGCAGCTCCATCAGCCGCGGAACCAGGCGGAACAGATGGCCGAACACGCTCGCCGCGAGGTCGGTGCCGAACGGGTCCGCCCGACCCCTCGCACTCTGGTCCTGCCCGGGACGGCGGGTCGTCCGGCCCCGCGCAGCGGCGCCACGAGCGGCCTCGACATCCGCCCCGGACAGACTCGCCGCAGCAGCGCGTACCGCCCCAACGCGCGGAGTAGCTGAGCCAACCATATAGTCCGCCTGCCTCACTAAGTGTTAGGCTCACAATGTGTCGCATCCTATACCGCCTGATGCGCGGCCGGCCATTGCCGTCACCGGGCTCGCCAAGTCATTCGGTGACGTCGCCGCACTTGCCGGTATCGATCTCGCGGTGCGCGCGGGCACGCTGGCAGCGTTGCTGGGACCGAACGGCGCCGGGAAGACAACGCTGGTCCGGATCCTCGCCACGCTCACCCACCCGGACGCCGGGCAAGCGCGCGTACTCGGATTTGATGTGGTCACGCAGGCTGCGCAGGTCCGCAGCAGAATCGGCCTGACCGGACAGTACGCGGGCCTGGACGAGGCGATGACCGGCCGGGACAACCTGGTCCTGATCGGCCGGCTCGCTGGCCTGCGACGGCGTCAGGCCGCCGGGCGCGCGGCCGAGCTCACCGAGCTGTTCGGCCTGACCGGAGCAGCGGCCCGGCTCGTCCGCACCTATTCCGGCGGCATGCGCAGGCGCCTTGACCTGGCCGCAAGCCTGATGACGCGACCGGCGGTACTGGTCCTCGACGAGCCGACCAGCGGGCTGGACCCGGCAAGCCGTCAGCAGCTCTGGGCCGTGCTGGCACAACTGCGGTCGGAAGGCACCACGATGCTGCTGACGACGCAGTACCTGGAAGAAGCCGACCGGTTCGCCGACGTCGTCCACGTGCTGGAGCACGGGATGCTGATCGCGTCTGGAACCGCAGCCCAGCTGAAGGAGCGGGTCGCCGGCCGCGTCATGGAAATCCGTCTGGTGGAGCCGCACCGGACCTCAGCTGCCGCCGGTGTGGTGGCCGCGCGGCTGTCGCTATCGCCCGCTGCCGTACGGACCGAGCCAGCCAGCGGCCGGCTCACGCTGACGGCAGGTGGCCAGGGCGCCGACGACCTGCTCGCCGCGGCGGGCGCGCTGAGGGACGAGCGCATCGGGATAGCCGACATCGGCTTCCACCAGCCGTCACTGGACGAGACGTTCCTCGCGCTCACCGGCAGGACCCGAGACTCGGCCGGCACCAGCATGCCGACCGGCACCAGCATGCCGACCGGCACCAGCGTGCCGCCCAGCGCCAGCTGGTCGGCCGGTACCGAGGTTTCCGGGTGACCACGCGCCCCGCTCCGGCCGGAGTTGCCGCACAGGCCGGCCGAGCCGCACGTACCGGATCCGAGCACTGGCCCGGCCGCGATAGCACGCTGGTCGCTGGCCGGCAGCTGCGCGTGCTCCGGCTGAATCCAGGCCGGCTCATCTACCCCCTGGTGCAGCCGGTAGTGCTGCTCGTGCTCTTCGTCTCCGTCCTCGGCAACCTTGCCCTGGCGCGGCACGGAGCGGCCGGGGCCTACCGGCAGTTCCTCATCCCCGGCATCTTCATCCAGAACGCAGCCCTGACCGCACCGAGCACAGGCCTTGGCATCCTCCGTGATGCGGGCACCGGCCTGGCCGACCGCTTCAGGTCGCTGCCGATGGCCCGCTCTGCCGTCCTCGTCGGCCGGCTGGCTGGCGACGCGGTCGTCTTCGCGGTGCAGGCCATTCTGCTGCTGGCTGTTGCGGCGCTGCTTGGCTTCCGGGTGCGGACGGGATTGCCGGGAATGGCGGCGATCGTGGCGGTCACGGTTAGCTTCGGCATCGCCGTGGCGGTGGCGTCCGCCTGGCTCGCGCTGCTGATCCGCGACCCGGAGGCAGCCGAGCGCGTGCTGTTTTTTCCCGCGATCGCCGTGACGTTCCTGAGCTCGGCTTTCGCCCCGGTCGGCGAACTCGCCGGCTGGATCCAGCCGATCGCGCGTGTCAGCCCGGTGTCGGCTGCCGCGGACGTCGTCCGGTCACTTGCTGCCGGCGGGCCCGCGATCAGCCCGCTGATCCTGCTGGCGTGCTGGGTGACGGGCCTGGTCCTGGCCCCCGGGGTGCTCGCCGTCCGCCGCTGGCAGCGCCCCGCCTGACTTAGCCGAACGCCCGGACCTAGCGCTTCGGCAAGCACATGATGGTGGTGGCCGACCTTGCACACGCTGACGCGGGCGCTGTCGAGGATGCCCTGGAAGCGGCCTGGCAGCTGCAGCGCGGTGCTGACTGAGGCACGCGGCCGGCTGACAAAAGTCCCCGGTGCACAGGGCGAGCTCAGGCGTTCAGGACCGCGAGCTGCTCGGCTGCCGAATGACGCACCTCGTCGCCGACCGAGTGGTCACTGACGATCGCTACGCAGGCTGGTGCGGCGGCACCGGGTGCCACCGTGGCGAGCAGTTCCGCCGCGGACAGCCGGACCTCGTCGCCTGCTTGCCTGTCACGAGCGATCGACAGGCAGGCCGGCGCAGCCGCACCAGGTGCTACTGCGGCAAGCAGTTCGGCCGCCGACAGCCGCACCTCGTCGCCAACAGACCCGTCACAGGCGATGACCAGGCAGGCGGACGCCGCAGCACCACGGGCCACCGTGGCAAGCAGTTCGGCCGCCGACAGCCGCACCTCATCGCCAACAGACCCGTCACAGGCGAGGGCTGAGAGAGCCTCAGCGGCGGTCTGCGGGTCTCGCTCGGCTAGATCTTCCGCCGCGTCAAGGCGGCTCTCGTCGTCCTGGTACATGGCCTCATCGGCTTTCTCTGCAAGGAGCACGATGAGTCCAGTGTCGCGGCGCAGTCGGCTAGCAGCCATGCGGGAAACCCCGGATAAAACCCTGACGAGACCCGTACCGGCGTCAAGGAACCGCGTACCAGGTGACCGTGAGCTTCCAGCGCGTTGCGAAGTCAGTTGTCGTGGACGGCCCGATGAACTCCACGCCCTCGTTCATCTGGCTGCCGTGACGCGCATAGCAGCTGCCCGCGGGCGTGAACTCGTGGTCGCATGCCACGGTGCCGGACAGGCCGGCCTTGTTCATCTGGCGGTACTGGTTGAAGTTCAGCAGCTGGTACTGATCCGAGCCGGGCATGCTGTGCGCGCCGGTGCAGGCTACGACCGGATGGCTGCCCGCATTGCACGGGCTCCAGTCGTCGCCGTTGCCGCCAGTAACCGGGCTGGCGTCCGACACTGAGCTGTAGACGCTGGCCGCGATGCCGTTGTTGGTGATCGTGATCCCGCTGCTTCCGACCATGTCGGTACCCGGGTAGTAACACCGGCCGTTCGGGAAGCCGAGGCTCTTCGCCGTGGACAGCGTGTCGTCCGGCTTGCTCCCGCCCGTGCAGCTCGCGAGCTTCCCGCTGGACGGGCTCACCTGCACCGAGCGCACATACGACACGGTCGTCAGGTACAAGGTGATGCTCGACCCGTTGCTCGAGCCCTGCGGCGGGGCGCTGCTCGTACCGCAGCTGGCGATCCCGATCACCGCGACCGGCGCCGCGAGCAGTGCCAGAGCCCGCCGGGCGGTGCGCCTGCCTGCTGCAAGCGCGCGGCCCGCTGCCTCGCGATCGATCCTGATGCGCAGGCCCGACCTGCGAGCGTACGCGGCGGCGGCCGTGAGCATCAGGATGACGACGATCGCCACCAGCACCCAGCCAGGCATGCTGAACCACGGAACCGGCGCCGCGCCCGCCGCCACCGTGAACTCCAGGTCGGTAGCCGCGCCGGCCGCAAAGCCCGCGCCGCCGGCCGAACTCGGGCTCCCGGCGGTCACGACGACGTCACTGAAGTAGCGCCCCGGCTTCGCCGACGCGGGCACCCCGAGCTGGAGCGGGATCCGCTCCGACTTGCCGGGCGCCAGGCTGACGGTCGCGTGGCCGGCCCGGACCCAGGCGGGCGGCACTGTCTGCCCGGCACCCGAGGAGATGCGCTCGACCCTGACGGCGACAGACTCAGCGAAGCTGCCGGTGTTGACGACCAAGACGGCCGGCAGCGCGTAGCTGCTCCCCGGATGCGCGGCACCGGTCAGCCGCACCGGCCCGGGCTGGATGCCGACTCCCACGCTCGCCTGCGCGGCAGCCGGAACCGCGAGCACCGCGATTAAGCTCGCTGCCCCGGTCGCCCATAGTCGCAGCCGCATCGCCCGTCCCGCGCGTATCCGGACATCTGATCATGCGTCACTCCAGACTCTAACTGATCATGGCGGAACGATGAAGCCTCCGTAGGGTGAGCACATGGGCTCCTACCTTGATCAGCTGTTCTCGCTGAGCGGCCGGGTCGCGGTCGTCACCGGTGGCAGTTCCGGCATCGGCCGGGCGATGGTGCGGGCGCTCGGTCAGGCCGGCGCCGCGGTCGTCATCATCGCTCGCGACCGCGACATGCTGCGGGACACTGCCGGGGAACTGACGCGGGCCGGATGTGCAGCCGCGACCGTCAGCGCAGACCTGGCTGACCGCGAAGCGACGGACTGGGCAGGCGAGCAGGCCGAGGTGCCTTTCGGTCCGCCCGACATCCTGGTCAACTGCGCCGGGCTGAACCTGCGCCCGCCGCTCGCCGAGCTCACGACGGAGCAGTGGGACAAGCTGATCGCTGTCAACCTGACAGCGCCGTTCCTGCTTGGCCAGCGGTTCGGGCCGCAGATGGCCGGCCGCGGCTGGGGCCGCATCATCAACATCACCTCGCAGCAGGCCGACCGGGCGTTCGGCAACAGCGGCGGTTACGGCGTGGCCAAGGGCGGCGTGGCGTCACTGACCAGGTCGCAGTCCGAGGCCTGGGCGCGACGCGGGGTGTGCTGCAACGCCATCTGCCCTGGCTTCGTGGTGACGCCGCTGACGGCCGAGGTATCGGCAGACCCGGCCCGGCTCGAGGCACTCGCGGCGCGCACCATGGTCGGCCGCAACGGCCTGCCGGGTGACTTCGCCGGAGCGGCCGTGTTCCTGGCCAGTGCCGCGAGTGACTTCGTGACCGGCCAGATGCTCAGGGTGGACGGAGGCTTCTCCGCGACCTGAGCGCGGGCTGCTAGCGCCCCGGTGGCCCGCTCGGCCGTCCGCCGGCCGCTGGCCCGCCACCTAGCTGGTCGCGGCGGCGGGTCAGAGCGGCGGTCTCGGCGGTGTTGCCGGACAGCTCGATGGCCTTGTCGTACGCCTCGCGCGACTGCTGGCTGCGGCCCAGCCGGCGCAGCAGATCGGCGCGGGTCGCATGGTAGGGGTGATAGCCAGCCAGCCGGTGCCCGAGACGGTCGACGGCCGCGAGTGCCACCTCCGGGCCGTCAAGCTCGGCGACCGCGATGGCCCGGTTGAGGGCGATGACAGGCGAGGTGTCGAGGCGGACGAGCTGGTCGTAGAGGGCGACGACCTGCGACCAGTCGGTGTCGCGCACGTCAGCAGCGGAGGTGTGCACGGCATTGATCGCTGCCAGGATCTGGTACCGGCCTGGAGCCACCCCCGCGGCCAGGCGCTCGCGCACCAGAGCGTGGCCTTCGGCGACGAGCGCAGCGTCCCAGCTGCCGCGGTCCTGCTCGTCCAGGGTGACTAGCTCGCCGCTCGCAGAGATCCGGGCAGCGCGGCGGGCCTCGATGAGGAGCATCAGCGCCAGCAGCCCGGCCACCTCGCCGTCGTCAGGCAGGAGGGCACGGATCAGGCGGGTGAGCCGGATCGCCTCGGCGGTCAGCTCGTGCCGTACCGGATCGGCACCGGGTCCAGTCGCCAGGTAGCCCTCGTTGAAGACGAGGAAGAGCACGGCGAGCACGCCGGCCACACGTGCCGGGAGATCCTCCGGGGACGGCACTCGGTACGGGACGCGAGCCTCCCTGATCTTGGCCTTCGCGCGGGTGATCCGCTTCTCCATGGCGGTCTCCTGGACCAGGAAGGCACGGGCGATCTCGGGCACGGTCAGACCGCCGACCATGCGCAGCGTTAGCGCCACCCGGGTCTCCATCGCGAGCGCGGGGTGGCAGCAGGTGAAGGTCAGCCGCAGTCGCTCGTCGTCGATGGCGCCGAGAGGCTCGGGCGAGTCGTTGTCGTACAGCAGCTGAGCCTCCTGCTGCTTGTCGCTGCGCTTGCTCT
>Ga0335074_10008909_pt1 | contig 13972 bp, 11 predicted proteins | sample Lox_Sample_23_FD_206715 | JGI IMG/M metagenome (GOLD analysis project Ga0335074, IMG submission 206715) | Soil microbial communities from Loxahatchee National Wildlife Refuge, Florida, United States - Lox_Sample_2.3 | ecosystem: Environmental > Terrestrial > Soil > Wetlands | place: USA...
ATGTTGCTGGCGGGCTGCTGTTCTTGCGTCGAAGTGGCACTGAAGTTAAAAGGAGGTGCTACGGCAGGTGATTGAGATCGAGATACTTGAAAAGGATTGGGCTTAGCTGCTTCTTGAACAGAGCTGATGCCATTAGGCTGGCCAAGTGCTGATAGAGGCGTCCTTTGAAACGAACTGCTGAATGGTTGAGAAGTTGCACCTGCCGAACCGTCCACCATGCGAAATGGCTTATTTCGTCGCTCAACCTCCTCTGCTGTTGGATCTGTTCTTCGGTCCTCTTCAGCGTCTGATCCCCAAAAGGGTGTAGGGGTCTCTGAATTGCTGCCAAAAGAGATGCCTTTCACTGGCGCAGAAAAGTTGAAGGTCCCTGATGCATTCAATCCTCCTCCAAAAAGACCACTACCTAGAGAGGTATCTTGGCCTTGAAAAGACTGAGTGCCATTAACACCAAAAGCTCCTGTACTGGGAAGAGCCCTATTTCCAAGCTTCGCCCTCACCCCTTTCGCACTTTTGATTTTTCTTGAAGCTAGCTGTGCTGCATTCATTGATTCCGACATGTCTATCGCCGATCTTAGGTGGGCACCGTTGTTGATAAACTCCACGTGAGAAGTCGACGCGTCTCGGTGACCTTGGAGGTTCAGAGTGCGGGCACGTAGTTGGCGTAGTTGGGGAGGTTATAAAGAATGGACCGATGATATAGAGTCGAGGAGAACCACGATCTCTGGACGCGGCTGTATGTGTATCATTCGCGAAAGATGCACAGAAATCAAGGAAGGTGAGATCGATCAAGCGTGTCGCATGACGAGATGTGGTGCGCCCTCGAGGATGCGATCGCGTTGAGTATGTGATTATTATGGTGACCGAAGCGGCTGCAGAGGTGTCGTCGCGGGTGTCTACAGTAATCCTTGATCACTCAAAATTCTGAGGTAAGGACTTGTCCGCACTCAGGAGGCCCTTTCCCGAATTAGGCGTCTCTAGCGAGTCGCTTTGTCCGAGTGTACTCGGATTTCAGGCACCAAAGCTGCTGGGCTTCCAAGCTCTCCTAGATCATTCGTAGGAATTCAAGTAACCAATTTCTGTACTTTGGTAAAGAATGGTGAATTTTGTAGCTTGATTTGATTTGAGTTAGAGTTTCTAATAGCAACTCTTCTCCTCATACCGGAATGCGCGACCCTCATGCCTGGCAGCTCATTACAGATGAGGTTCTGAATCACATGGAGGTAACTGATAGTTGATTATAGCCCTTATAGACTCGAAATACTATTTTATACAATGACGTGTTATCTACAGCTTCGCCTTGGTCTGGGCTTTCATGAGGATCGGTTCCATCTTCGTAGCCTTCATGACATCACCCCTAACCTTCAGCTTTCCCGACATGAATAACCGTTGTGCGTTTACCTTGCCGCTGACAAGCTTTCCAAAGTCCTCATCGGATAGCGACAATGTGACTACATAGCATGCGATGTCAACTTAGATGTTCCTTGACTCAGAATCGAGCAGCCAGACAAAATTTCCTGAAATTCGTCCGATCTGAATTCGCCATGGAGCAACTTACCTGTAGGATTATCCCCAGCACCCTTAGCAACCTCGCCCTTCGTCTTCAGGTCAATATGCCAGCTCTCTGTCTCTCCAGCTTTATTCTTCAGCGTGAAAGCGAAGACTGCATTGCCTTGTTTGATCGCCTCTTTCCGTTCGGCATCAGAGGATGTGAGGGCGCTGTTAATCAAATCGAAGGCCTCGGACGAGGGAAACGCATCTATTCGCCTCATTAGCGTTCTGTCTAGGTTATAAATCATTAACTCGAATGCGCCTACCGCTCTTGAGAGACATTCTGGGCGTCAAATGGAAAGGATTGTGCTAATTGGAGGTAGAGGGCGGTTACTGGTATTGTAGGAATGAAGATTGTTGAAGGGAGGTAAGCAGAATATATAAGAAGGTATAGATTATGCCGAGAAGGGAGAAATAGATTGGCAGGTGATGCGGGTCACCCCAAAGTTACTCAAAGCTGGAATTTTTTCAGCATGTGAAAGAGTCGTGAATTCGATCTCTTAACGTCATTAGCCTGTCTGTGGAGAACCCTGCCTGCCGAGGCTTCCAGCCACGAGTCCAAGTACACATCGAACGCAGGTACTATTGGTATTTGAAGGCCCATTGTACGGTCTCAAGGAGTTAAAAAGCATATAGGAGAGTACACATATAATCTGAAATATGGATTTCTTGAGATCCCTCTTCAATGGAATTAATCCTCCGTCATACAGGTAAGTAGGAAGTACATATTACATAAATTTCCTATTCTTCTCAATTATATCTAATCTCTTAGTATTCATCCAAAATCCATTATATACGTAAAAGAATATGTGCATGGATAGGACCATCTACTATGTAGATGCCAAATGCAACGCCGTGGGCACGCGCCGGCGCCTCATGCTGGATATCTTGCGCTGAATATGCCAAAACAAACGCCATTAAAAGACAAATCTCAAGACACAATGGCCGTAATCCATTATTAGCCCCCTATATTTTCAATTCCACTCCATTCCTGCATCCTTGTCAGTCGATGAATACATAGAAGTTTGTCGCTAGTCTTTCGAGTTTCAATATACCACCGCCAACTTCCATCCTTTCTGCAAAAGCCTCACTACCACAAATGCAGAGAGGCCGCCGACATAGCATACCCCGACGAAGACAATCAAGCCCCAGTAGCCTCCGTTATTACTTTCAATGATCTCCCCCACAATCGGGATCCCGGTCAGACACCCGATTGACACGATTGTATAACAAGTGGCATAGTACCGTCCATAGTTTTCCGTCCGACAGAGCTGCCCAATGCATACTGGTGTCAGACTAATATTGCTTCCGCTGGCAAAGCCGAACATCAGCGCAAACACCACGAGGCCGGCTTTAGTATTCCCTACAGGCAGCCAAACTCCCAAGACAGAGACCACGGTCAGGATCGTTGTAAGAATCATGGTGTTGTAACGTCCGATGCTATCAGCGTAGAATCCAGGAAGCCAGCGTCCGAAGATGGAACCCACATTTAGGATAACAAGTGCCTGGTATGCGAAATCGGACGAGAAGCCTTGATAGAGCGCGTAGGAGCTGATATATGCCAGAGGAACGAACAGTGCCCACTCCAGAAGGTAGACGCCAAGAACAGTTGTGGTAAAGGCCGGGTCTTTGAAAATGCGAAAATCGGGCTTTGCAGTTGCATTCTTCGCAGGCGGAAGTCGAGACCGTACGAGAATACAAGCAACGACACAAAGAGAGACGTAGATGAAGCCTAGAATCCTCGTACTCCACGCAAACCCCACCTTAGGAATTAACGCATCCAGCATCAAGGGAAACACAACTCCTCCGACCGCACCCCCCGTCGCCGCCATTCCCGTAGCATTGCCCCTCCTCCTACAAAACCAATGACCCACAGCCGCAACACTCGGTGTAAAAAGCAGACTCGTACTACCTCCACCCAGAAACCCAAAAACGAGCAAGAAATGCCAATACTCTTCACATAAGCCTACTAAAAACATAGTGGCACAAACGCCCACACTCCCAGTCAGCAAAAGCCATTTGGGACCATACTTGTCGAACAAAGGACCGATCACGATCCCGCCTGCGAAGGCGAGGAATGCGTAGACGCTAAAGATCCAGCCTACGATGCCGGCGGAATAAGAGGAAAGTTGGTGCGTGATGATGTAGGATTGGAAGGCACCTAGCGTGTTCATGGTTCCGAGGGCGGCGAGCATGGCGCACCAGGAGCCAAAGACGACGAGCCAGGCGCGGAGGCCGCCTTCGGGGTATTTGTGCTCATCCTGGGGGAGCGAGGAGAATGTGGGCGTGCAGTGGAGAGAGAAAGATGTGATGATTGTTTTCTCCGCTTCCCCTTCAGCGCTGGACTCGAGGGCAGGTGTGCTGCATTGCTCAGATAAGGATGGAGTGGTTTGAAATTTGTGATGTTGTGGGGTACAATGGGGGCCCGCCTCCCTTGTTTCTTGTACTTGCATATGCTAGTTATAGGAAAATGGATCTGACTCTCTAACGATTGACTCTGTGGATCAATCGAACAGCAATTGGTACAATGATATGAAATGGAATGGAAACGTAGAAAATAATATATATGACGGATTTAGAAAATGTTTAATATCTTTTAGTCAGGTGAACTAAAAGATTGGACTCCGCACTTCGGTGGCGCCGTTGGCACTCGCCGAACTCCACAGCTACTACTTTGAGCAACTTATCTCTCAATTTTCTATGCCGTTTTTGCCGTTTCCCTTGTTAGTTTGCACAAATTATAATGTCGAACGAAACCCTGGATTGCGCGGCATAGGAAAACATTGCCTCAATGAGAATCGGACGTTGTTAGGTTCTTGGGTTCGCACTAACAGAAACGATTCCTTGAAGAGAACGCAGACAAAATAAGTCACATGACTACAACGATTCTCAAATTTTCCAGAAGATGTTCATAACTCATTTACATTGGAATATAAAGGCCGTATACTTTCATAACTCGTTACCTGAAGATCATCAAAGGTACTAACTGTGTCCCTTTCTCCATCCCGTTATTTCCCCCCATTCCACCGGCTTTGCGATTGAAGAGCCCTTTCAGGTTCTCCCTACTATCGTTTCGCTTGGAGAACTGGTTGCCAAGTCTAGTCAGGACTGCTTCTCTTGCCTTCCTCAAAGTAGAGACACGCCTGTCGATATCATCTGCCAACAGCTGGTGGGTACTATCTAGAAGAGCGTTACGTTGAACGCCTTGTATATTAGCAGACGGTGAGAAGGTAGTTGGCTGTAGTATGGGGAGCGGAGGCGACAACGGCGGCACTGGCTCAGCGAAAATAGTAGACGAGGACATAATAGGTGATGAGATACCCAGACATGGTGACGATGGGGGAGGATCTAGGCTTGCACCTTCTTTCGCCTTGCGGCGGCGGCGAAGACGTCGCTTTTTGAGCTTCGTGATGACTATTGAGTTTCTACGAATCTCATTGCCATAGTTACACGAAGCAGGCGGCAGCTCTGTGGGATCCGAGACATCTATGGCCGAATCAGGCAACACGTGATCTGCACAGCCACTATAACCCTCGCTCTCGGATCCGGAGCCAATTTGAGATGACTGCCATGCTTCACTGCCGGTCATCCTTGACAATGGCTCAAGTGCCTCTTCCCAGGTGCCCCCGTTCAGTAATGATACTTTTTCGAAGTCATACTCCCGTACACTATGTCGATGGGCATAAACAAGATCTGCAATTTGCTGCGCTCTCATTAAGCAGTTCCGAACCTGCATATAGCGAAGCTTTGGGAAATGCATGTCTGACCTCGGCGGCGCAGCAGGAAGAGGTGACATTGGTGATGTGACTTCACCGAAAAGTTTAGCTGTCTCCCTTGGCGGTGCGAAGAGCGGAGACGTTGAAAGCGTAAAGGGGCAAGGACCTGAAAGGCCATTCCACGTAAAGCTCACTTTCTCCAGGTTCGATGAAAACGACCGAATGTAGTCATCGATAATTTTAAGATGGTCTAATCCTGGTCTTGGACCATTGAAGTCCCAAGCTTCAACAGTAAGCTTCAGTTTCCGGATCTGCCTCCATCTCTTCGAAGATGCGGGGGACGCGCCAAACCCAGGTTGAGAACGGAAATAAAGAAGCGCTGAGGGGTGAACAGAGCTTAACGAAAGCTTGACTAATTTCGGAAGAGAGGCCCGCTCAACGGCGATGCGAAGTGATATCAAAGCGTAGTCAACAGAGTCGCGACGGTAGCGCTGAGTGGGGTCTTGTCCAGGGCACGTGACCGTTAAATGGCGCAGGTTAGGCATACATGAAAGAGCACGGATAAAGGCTGGAACATTAGTAGCGGCGTGAAAGATGGGAGGATATTGCTGCGTCAGAAGATTGCCTAGCTCCTGGGTACCATACTTGGGTCGTTGAGACTCGGAGGCAAGTGAGGTATGGGGAGTATATAGAAAGGTAACTTCTCGGCCGGTCACTGGATTGAGCAGCGGCGGTAAAAATGTAGACTCGGTATGCGGCATCGAAAAGGTAAGATGCTGGATATGGTGTCCAATGCGACATAATGCTTGAACTCTGGATGGTCTTGTCAAGGCGCTTGGTGTGAAAGTCAAACGGGTTCTGGTGAAAAGGATCGGAGTTGTAAGCCGACAACACTCTGAGGACGTGAGACGGAGGGTACACAATGCCTCCTCATCCAGTTGGGATAGAATGCATGCTCGAATCTTGTCGTTCCCCCAGATATTGAGAAATGTGGGGATTGAAGTGGCCATAACTTGCGCATGTCGACGTAGGACAGAGGCTAGATGGTTGCCTAAATGACGTGTGGACACGAAGCTGCCAACAGTCGTTTCGTCACAAGTTGTGTATTTGAATAGTAGGAAAGTTCTTCAACTTAGAACACTATTACGGTGATAATAGTCGATGTTGTGAAAGCATCTGAGTATCTAAGGCAGAGGTAACACACCACGAAACACTGAAGAGTAGGGAAAAGAGAAGACTGAGGAAACGAAACATAAAAAGAAGCCTTGTTATACCCAGGCAGGGCGTTTTCCTACATGTTCTGTGGATTAATCCCTCATAACAAAAGCACGTGACCATGCACAGTGAGTCACTTCACGATGCCTAAGAAATGTAGTGAAGGGTTAAAAAGAAGTCGACACGAAAGTGTCGCGATCGCGACAGAAAAACTCGACGTGATGAGTGGGTTGAGCGAGGTTTTAGGTCCGTGGCGGGGACTGCTGACAGAGGTTGGGCATGCATAGTAAGGAGGCAGTGTTTCGAGGGTTAATCGCAGGAGCCAATGGAAGAACTTGAAACATAAATGCTGCAGCGAGCCAAGCCGGGCGTGCATATGGAAGGTCGAGGGGTGCATGGTTAACGCCCATCGACGATAATGAATGGCTGGGCATGGTCTGACCTGTCGTCGCGAAACACGCGCGTGTGAGTACCGGGAGTGCACGAAAGCACGGGACTTCTGGGGAAGCTTGGATGCGCCCCAGACGGCATTGCCATGAGAAGAGATCGAGAAGAAAGATAAAATGCAGTGCGCGCCACTCGGGCAAACGGGTGGAGTACTGATAGAAGATTCGCTAGGCATGCTGATAGGCCCAAATCCCATAAGGGTGTCGCGTCGCCATAAACGAACCATGGTCTAGAACTGAGGATCATCACCGTAAGATGCTGCTGCGAGCTAAGATAATAGGTAGACGGCGTGGACGTGTTCCCATCTACGTTCAGCATCTAGCTTTATTCGCTGCTCAAAATTTGCCCCTCTGAAGGATGCTTTGCAGAAGACTGAAGCCCAAAACAAGGATCTCAACATGATATGACCTAGAAAGGCACTGGCGAAATCTGGGTAAAAGACTGTGATCTCTTGGCAAGGCGTAGCTTATCGAGCAGGCGTCATGAGTCGTGACCCGTGAACGTGTCACCCGAGGAATTGTCCTCAATCCCCATCTCTACGCGAGGGAGGACGCGCAAAATTGGGCACTCTTTGTCATGGGCATCTGTCAGAATGCTGTTGACACCAAGCGATGGCATCCCCTGCTCTATAAAAAAGCCGACTGGATGGATAGACCATGAATCTAGTACCTCAGTCATCGGATAAAGCCTTCTTCCTAGCTGGACCGATAGATTTGCGCAGTAATCAAAAGAACGAGGAAAGATGGGAGGGAAGATGTGGAAGGAGATCATAGTATATAAATGAATAAGAAGAGTGAGGCATAGCTTGATATTACCGAGAGGCACGCAAAGATTATTGGCCCTTCCTAAGAATATATAGACGGCCTTCCCCCCGCTGAATATTATTTCTATCTTAGTGGTCGCTTGGACCGTGCTTCTACAGTACTACAGTAACATGCCGGTAAAAAAGGTCCGCTTATTTCGACCCTAGCTTTCTAACCACCCCGGTCTGTCCTTACGACAGCTGAACTTCGCCGCCTCACGCCGAACGACTGCTAGCCTAACTTCAAGTCTTCAGAAGGCCCTTTGAACCTCTAATTGAATATTCCGTCTCCTCAAGCATCATTGAGGAATCTATGCTCCACGGGGTGACAGATCTACGACCGCCCGCTGTCCCATAAGCGATTTCGCCGATCAGCCGCTCTGAGCCCTTGCAGCCCTGACTCTGATCGACAATCAACAGGAATTGCCGCGACATGCATTGATTGAGGACCTCAAAGAATCGCAATGGCTAAGAGCTGCTGATTACACAACTCGGAGACACATAGAACGGCACATGCTGCGTGTAGGACAAATAGCTCCAAGCGACTTGGCCTCAACGGAAGACGGAAAGGGAGATGGAAAGGACAGAACGTGATAGATCCTGAGAACCTCCCGACAGCCCCCGGGCCCCGGGGCAATCAGCGCACTATGCGAATAGGAATTAGAGAGCAGCTCGCTCTCTTGGTTCTCTTGACTTCCATGGTAGCATTGGCTGTCGTCTCTATTGCAACTGTGAGACTTAAATTAGTCTCATATATTGATGCGTGCTGACACAGTTCTAAGTGGGTTAACAATTTTAACTTCGTGGTGAATATCAAGTAAGTCGCGTTCTATATTTCTACAAGGCTAACTGATATAATCTGGCCAACATGTTGTAGCGTGTTCTCCAATGTTTCCTGATTGTGGCAGCTGAGGAATTGGCACTGCTCAACCAAGTCAGAACATGCACACTGATTTAGAGAAGGTCACAGGGCTTGGCACTCACCGCGTCGCTCAAAGCTGCTCAAGTAAACTCCGATCTCCAACTCCTCCAGTCGACCTGCGGCACGATTGCATCCCGAATTCTGATCCAGTCGGCATTACAGCGGTTCTACCAGGGCAACACAAGTGATTCAAACTGGGTGCGTGCTGTATCTGATATTCAATCGGCACTCGCCAGTGGAGGCTACTCTTCCCTATTACAGGTCATCGTATATCCTAGGAACGAGACTGGGAACACCTATGGTTTGCTTAACATAACTGGTACTAGTATTGAACCGATTGCACTTCCTTACAACTATAGCAATGGCACTGTGAGTTCATGAATGCTTACTGAAAGTATTTTAAACCAGCGCTTACAGAGTATCTAGGCTGTCATGTTGGGCGACGTCGGGGCTGGATATCCTCCAATGTTATACCCGAATCTCACATACATTGTTACGGACAAGATTGACCCTACAGACAACACAACCAATCTTACCGAAGTATATGCCTTCCCGAACTTCCAACTGAACATTTCAAGTTCGCTGCTATTGGGTCCACTACAAATAAATGATTCATACTCCTTATTGTCCTTGAGTTTACCAATTATCAACAATACGTCCGATGTCGACATTCTCGGCTTCATGACAGTGGTTGCCGATTCCTCAAACTTAAACAATGTCCTTGCCTCTCGTGAAGGGCTTGATAATACAGGTATTGTACTCTTGGTCGGACCGGCGAATACGGAAAACCTTTTCCCGTACGACGAGGAGCCTGCAAGTCCCACTCATACTTCTGTCAACTCTACGGCCATAAGTGACGCTGCGGTAAGCTATGTGTTCATGCCAACCCCAATCTCCGGACAAGTGGACAGACATAGTATTTACGACAGCGAAACCAACGCCACATTTACCATAGGGAGTTACCCCGCAATCTTCACTGCATTCTCTACCGTAAACACTGCTATCAACAATGCGAGCAGCGACCTCACAACAACAAATGAGCAAGGAGCGAGTGTTGCCGTAGGATGGGCTCGGCTACAGAGTAATATTGTGGATTGGGTGCTGCTTGTTGAGCAAACCCATGACGAGGCGTGGGCACCTGTGATACAACTTCGTAATATATTATTGGCCTGTGTATTTGGTACAGCAGGAGGAATAGCAATCTTGGTGATACCGGTGGCTCATTATAGTGTTTTACCCATTCGCAGACTCAAAGAGGCAACCGAAAAGTCAGTGCAGCCTCCAGGATATACGCCAGAAGGTAGTATACGATCTGGGGATCCAGGAGAAGCGTCTGGCGATGAAGAAAATCCCCGTAGCTCTAGTAACCAATCCAATCGAGGAAACGGTATGCTGATGCGACTGCGAAGGTTGCGGCGCGGGCGGTCCAAATCTGCAGCTGAGCGAACTGAGGATGCGCGCAGGAGGGTATTCAAAATACCTGGCAAGGTCAAGGATAGAAAACACATCGTCAAAGACGAATTAACGGAGCTTACAACCACTTTCAATGAGATGTCCGATGAGTTGATGATGCAATACGCAAGACTCGAGGAGAGGGTGGCCGAGAGAACACGGGAACTGGAAATCAGTAAAAAAGCAGCGGAGGCGGCCAACGAAAGCAAGACCTTATTCATCGCGAATATTTCACATGAACTGAAAACTCCTCTGAACGGTATCCTTGGCATGTGCGCTGTCTGTATGGGCGAAGACGACCTTGACAGAATCAAAAAGTCCCTTCAAGTGGTCTACAAATCAGGCGATCTACTTCTTCATCTCCTCAACGACCTATTGACCTTTAGCAAGAACCAGATTGGTCAAAGCCTCAGCTTGGAAGAGAAAGAGTTCAGCTTGTCTGACGTAAGGTCTCAAATCAAGACAATATTTGACAAGCAAGTCAAGGAAGGACATATCAATTTTGGGGTGAATTTCATCAGTACTGACATCCCTGAATTGGGCCCTGATGGAAACGCCGAGAAGTCTCCCGAAATGACATTACCAGCTATCGGCCCTCAAGGTACTGGGCGACTGAAGGATATGAGGCTCTGGGGTGACCAGCACCGAATCTTGCAGGTCATCATAAACCTTGTCAGCAACAGTCTAAAGTTTACTCCTGAAGGTGGCAAGGTCGAGGTCAGGATTAAATGCATAGGAGAAGTAGACAAATCATCCGAGGGAAGTAGGCAAGAATCAATTGGCTCAAGGCAGGGATCGCAGCGGATGTCGCGAACCCGTCATCGGGTCGGTTCCGGTTCTAATACATCTGTGTCTTCCAAAGCTGTACCAGGTTCAGCAGGTGGTTCTAAGCCGGTTGGTACCGCCTTGCTGATCAATCCAATGGCGCCGAAGACTGCACAGGCATATTTGCATGTGCGGGAACGTTCACCAACACCTCCTCCAGCTAGTGCTACAACACTAATCTTTGAATTTGAGGTAGAAGATACAGGTCCCGGGATACCGCCAGCTCTCCAGCAGCGGGTTTTTGAGCCCTTTGTACAAGGTGACTTGGGTCTGAGTAAGAAGTATGGCGGTACAGGCTTAGGTCTTAGTATCTGTTCTCAACTTGCAACGCTGATGGGTGGGACAATCACATTAGAAAGCAAAGTTGGTGTTGGCTCAACCTTCACCATGCGAATCCCGTTGAAGTTTGTCCGCGCACGAGCACCTAGTACGACGAGCTCTGATGTGGGTCCTTCACATACACCAAGTTTGTTATCGGGAGATGACCGAGCCTTAAAAAGGGTGTCCTTGGACGCAAGCCCCATTACCGTAGTAAAAAATACTAAGGCTATAGGGTTCGAGAAAGATCCTCAGCCGCGACTTGTCGGTTTGAGCCAGCCATTTTTCGCAAGTGGACCGGCTACGACAACGGATTTGAGCTCGCAGAACCAATTGGATATACTTGACTGTGTTGCGGCTGGTAAGAGCTCCACAGACAAGATCCGGGTTCTGGTTGCAGAGGATAATCCAGTCAACCAAGAAGTAGTGCTTCGGTACGTTGATTCATATATTGCTATAGATATTTGCTGATAGTACCTAGTATGTTGAAGCTTGAAGATATCTATAACGTCACAGTTGCCAAGGACGGACAAGAAGCGTATGATATGGTCAAAGCTAGTATGGAGAATGGGAAAGAGTATAATTTGATCTTCATGGACATTCAGGTATGACAAGTGTCGTTATATCATTTATAAACCTACTAATAATGGTAGATGCCGAATTTGGACGGATTACAGAGCACACGACTTATCCGGCAGATAGGTTATTCTGCGCCCATCGTAGCTCTGACTGCATTTGCGGAAGAAAGTAATGTTCAAGAATGTATGGACTCTGGGATGGATATGTTCCTTAGGTAATTACCCTTCTCCCTCTCTTCTCACTATTTTGTCATTCAGAAGCTAATGAATACTGCTTAATTACAGTAAACCTATCCGACGACCTGCTCTTCAGCAAGTTCTTCAAAAGTTCGCAACCATACCGGAAGAGTCAGAGTCCGGCACTCTTTCTCGAAGAAACACATTGGAAAATTTGAGTATCAAAGCTCCCGACTCTGCTGTCCCTTCTGAAAAAGCTTCAGAAGAAATCGTCGAGGTGAACGGCGTCTCATCAAACTCTGATCCCACTCCTTGAAGATTTCATTTCTATCTATTGTTTTCAAACTATATGGACTCGCACGTACTTCCGGAAATGGGCGTATACATGCATCGTCGGCGTCACAGGCCAAAGACAAAATTTGGGAGCTTTCACATCAAACGGATAAAAGGGCTAGTAAGGCCCTCTATGGGAGTTTAATCTATCGACTATGCCACTAGCATAATGCCGTGCGTCTTGTTTTAATATAATGTTATATCCAGCATATTTGGATTATGAAATTCACCTCAGGCTGGAATTTGGGGAATGAAAATTGAGCTGAATGCGGCAAAGCTGTACTAATCGGGCTCCATATCACTGGACTGGATGGGATAGGGATATAGATATTGTGAGAATGCAAAATAGGTAGCGATCTATCGCTTAGTCTATAAATCAATCTACCATGCAATATAGTCAGGTCTATAAACCTCAATTAGGAAGGGATCGGGATCTAAGCCTTTTGACGCTTGCATACTTACATAAGTATCCTTTCACTGGTAACCTGTTAGCAGCAAGGTAGCTGACCTCTGTGTCTGTAATACTTCTCTAGGCAAATAGACGATAGATTGCACATATCCCATGCAACGGTGGTAGACTGCCTTCTCCAATGTGTGAATGAGCATTGTGGATTCCGGGTGTAGATCATAGTACAGTTCTAATCGTACAGAAGATCCCTGCACATATACTCCAATTTCAAGTCGGCCGGCCTCCCTTGTTCCTCGCATCACAGGATTCAAACTTCGAAAATCTCCCCCACCCCCTCCCCGCCGGCTCTCCTCGTCTCCACCAGATCCAGCCTCCAGCCCTTCCAATCGCTCAACGCCCGCTTAATCTCCTTAACCCGCTCAATCCTCTTCCGTGCCTCCTCTTCCTGCGCCAGCCGGAACGCTTCCTCGTCGAAGTCCATCTCGCCATCATCCTCGAGGAGCGGCTCCTCAGCTGATCCTCCAAGGCCCCCAGCAGTTCCTGCCACGGCGCCCGTGAAAGCACTGAATGAGTTCGCGAATAGGTCACCTAAGCCCTTTGCTCCGCTACCGGCAATGCTCCTTCGCCGGCTAGGACTCATGCCCCCAAGATCGATATCCGTGAACTTCGCACCGGGACTCGTCACGCCCGACGACTCTTCACCGTCGATTTGCGAGCGACGCTCCTTCCACACCCCGCGTCTCAGCTCGAAATTCTCAGCCTCGAGGTCCCGCAATCTCGCCTCGAGACGTTGGCGTTCCTCGTTCTCGAGCTCGTCGACGCCGTCGTCGTCTATGCCTTGAGCTTCACGCTTCTTAAGACGCTCACGCTCCTCGCGCAGCCGGAGGTTCTCGTTCTCAATGTTTGCGAGGCGGTGTCGGAGATCAGAGGCCTCTTTATCGGCTTTTTCGCGTTCGCGCTTTAGAGCTTGAGAGCGGGCGTCGTGTTCTTTGTGGAGGGTTGTGAGGGTTAACACCTTTTTCTCGAGAGCTTCGACCTTCTTTTGGAGGTCAGCGGTTTTGGCTTTAGCTTCTTCGGCCTCGCGGGTTAGAGTCCTGAGCTTAGTTTCTGCGGAGGTTCGCTCGCTTCCTTCCTTGACTGCCTTTTCCGTTGTGCGCTCAAGATTCCTCTTTAGATCTAGGAGTTCACGTTGCGAGGTGTCGAAGGACCGTTGCGTCCGCGAGAGCTTCT
>Ga0335074_10008910_pt1 | contig 13972 bp, 10 predicted proteins | sample Lox_Sample_23_FD_206715 | JGI IMG/M metagenome (GOLD analysis project Ga0335074, IMG submission 206715) | Soil microbial communities from Loxahatchee National Wildlife Refuge, Florida, United States - Lox_Sample_2.3 | ecosystem: Environmental > Terrestrial > Soil > Wetlands | place: USA...
CCCCGTCGGCTAACGACACGCAGCCCACCGAGCCGCCGGCAATCAAGAGTTTCGATGTCTCGGCGATGGACACGACCGCCGATCCGTGCACGAATTTTTATCAGTACGCGTGCGGCAACTGGGTGAAGAACAACCCGATTCCGTCTGACCAGACGAGATGGGCGCGATCTTTCTCGATGCTGCAGCAGCGCAACGTATACCTGCTGTGGAAGGAGCTGAATGCCGCGGCCACCGATCCCAAGGACGCGCTACAACGGCAATACGGCGCGTACTACGCCGCCTGCATGAACACCGCGACCATCAATAAGCTGGGCATGACGCCGATCGAGCCCGCATGGACCGAGATTGGCGGCCTGAAAGATACCGGACAGCTTCCCACACTCCTCAGCAAACTTGAGAACCAGGGCTGGCGCGTCGGATTTTTTGGATTCGGCGTGAGCCAGGACGAGAAGGATTCGTCGAAGCAAATTGCCTCGCTCAGGCAGGGCGGGCTGTCGCTGCCAGACCGCGATTATTATCTTGCCGACAATCCCCACTTTGCGAAAATTCGCGACCAATACGTAGAGCACATGAAGAAGATGTTCACGCTGGCCGGCGACACCCCGGAGCAAGCCGCGAAAGAGGCCGGCGCGGTGATGGAAATCGAGACGGCGATGGCCAAAGCCTCAATGAGCCGGACGGACATGCGCCAGCCGGCGAATCGCTACCACATTATGACGGTGGCGGATCTGGACAAGCTGACGCCGGCGTTCGACTGGAATGGTTATTTCCAGGCGGTCGGCATTGGGCATTTCGACACGCTCAATGTGGCCTCGCCTGGATTCATCCAGGCGCTGAATGGCTTGATTCAAAACGAGCCTCTCGACTCCTGGAAGAGCTATCTGCGCTGGCATCTTCTGCACGGCGAAGCCGAGCAGCTTTCCAAGCCGTTCTTCGATGAGAACTTCGACTTTTTCGCGCGCACCCTTGGCGGGCAGAAGGAACCGGAGCCGCGCTGGCGCATGTGCAGCATGGCTACCGATCGCGCGCTGGGCGAGGCAGTGGGCCAGGACTGGGTGAAGGAGAACTTTCCGCCTGCAGCCAAGGACAGCATGGACAAGCTGGTAGCGGCGCTGGAGAAATCACTCGGCGACGACATCAAGACCCTGCCCTGGATGAGCGACGACACCAAGAAGGCCGCCGAAGAAAAGCTGGCGATGATCCGCAACAAGATTGGCTATCCGGAGAAGTGGCGCGACTACTCGAGCATCAAAGTTAGCCGCACGGAGTTTGTGGAGAACGGACGCCACGTGGCCATCTACGACCGCAACTACAACTTCAACAAGCTGGGCAAGCCGGTGGACGAAAAAGAGTGGGGCATGACGCCGCCGACCGTCAATGCTTACTACAGCGACAGCTTTAACGACATCAACTTTCCGGCCGGCATCCTGCAGCCACCTTTCTTCGACTTCAAGGCGGACCCTGCGGTGAACTACGGGGGCATTGGCGTGGTGATAGGCCACGAGATGACGCACGGCTTCGATGACACGGGCGCGCAGTACGACGGTAAGGGCAATCTGCGGCAATGGCAGACGGACGCCGACCAGAAGGCGTTCCACGAGCGCACGGAATGCGTGGCAGATGAGTACAGTGGCTTTGAGGCCGCACCGGCAAAAGGCGACGCGCCCGCAGCCTATTTGAACGGCCACCTCACGCTGGGCGAGAATACTGCCGACAATGGCGGCCTTCGCATTGCATTCATGGCTCTGGAAGACGCACTGGCCGCACAGGGCAAAACCATCGACGAGAAAGTCGACGGCTACACTGAAGCGCAACGCTATTTCATCGGCTTCGCGCAGGTGTGGTGCCAGAACCAGACGGATGCTTCGGCGCGGCGGTCTGCACTGACCGATCCTCACTCGCCGGGCAAGTGGCGCACCGATGGAAGCGTGCAGAATTTCGACGAGTTCGGAAAGGCCTTTGGCTGCAAGAAGGGCACGCCGATGTACCCTGAGCACTCGTGCCGCGTGTGGTAACTGCGGGGCATTTTACTGATCGTTTGGCGTTCGAATTTCAGGCCGCGAAGGGTGCAATCGCGGCCGTGCACCCAATCGACAATTGTTTAGCCGAGGATATGCAATGAAAACACTGTGCCTTGTTTCCGGACTGTTTTTTGCAGGCCTATTTATGGCGGCGGGAACGGCGCTGGCGCAGTCGCCCGCGATCGCAAACTCCACCGAATCAAACTCCGCCGACCTGGCGCCCACCGCACCTCCCGTAGTTCACAGCTTTGACATCGCGGCCATGGACACGAGCGTCGATCCCTGCATGGACTTTTACCAGTACGCCTGCGGGAAGTGGAACAAGGACAATCCAATTCCTGCCGACCAGGTTACCTGGGGGCGATCGTTTTCGATTTTGCAGGAGCGCAATGAGTATCTGCTGTGGAAGGATCTCAGCTCCGCTGCCGCCGATCCCAAAACACCGCTGCAGAAGCAGTACGGCGACTTCTATGCCTCCTGCATGGACACAGCCACGATCGATGCGCTGGGCGTGAAGCCGATCGAGCCGGCATGGAACGAAATTTCCGGCCTCAAGAATCTCCAGCAGCTCCCTGCCCTGCTGAGCTGGCTTGAAAATCACGGCACTCCCGACGGCTTCTTCGAGTTTGGCGTAGGCCAGGACGAGAAGGACTCGTCAAAACAGATAGCCGAAATTGACCAGGGCGGCATTTCGCTTCCGGACCGCGACTACTACATCGTCGACAACCCCCACTTCACCGAAATCCGCGGTCAGTACATCGACCACATGAAGAAGATGTTCGCTCTCGCCGGCGACACGCCGGAGCAGGCCGTGAAAGAGGCCGCGGCGGTGATGGAGATCGAGACCGCAATGGCGAAGGCCTCGATGAGCAATACGGACAGGCGCGATCCGCTGAAGATTTACCACATTTACACGGTGGCCGATTTTCAGAAGCTGGCGCCCGATTTCGAGTGGCCGGATTATTTCCATGGCGTGGGCATAGGGCACTTCGACACTCTCGATGTGGCCGCGCCCGACTTCTTCAAGGAGCTGAATTCGCTTTTGGAGAGTGAACCGCTGGAAGCCTGGAAGAGTTATCTGCGCTGGCATGCGCTGCACGGGCAGGCGCATGAACTGTCGAGGGCATTTTTCGATGAGAATTTTGACTTTTTTTCCAGAACACTGGCCGGACAAAAGGAGCCCCGGCCGCGCTGGCGGCAGTGCACCTCCGCCAGCGACCGCGCGCTGGGCGAAGCGGTGGGCCAGGACTGGGTGAAGGAGAACTTTCCTCCCGCCGCCAAGGCCAGCATGGACCGGCTGGTGGCCGATCTCGAAAAAGCTCTGGCCGACGACCTGAAAACGCTTCCCTGGATGAGCGACGAAACCAAGAAAGCTGCTGAAGAAAAGCTGGCTCTCTTCCGGAACAAAATCGGTTATCCGGAGAAATGGAAGGACTATTCAAGCGTCAAGGTAAATCGAAGCGATTATGTTGAGAACGCGCAATCCGCGGCGGTCTTCGAGCGCAACTACAACTACGCCAAGCTAGGCAAGCCGGTGGACGAGAAGGAATGGGACATGACACCGCCCACTGTCAATGCCTACTACGATCCGCTTTTCAACGACATCAATTTTCCCGCCGGGATTCTGCAGCCGCCATTCTTCGATCCGGACATTGATCCTGCGGTCAACTTTGGCGGCATCGGGATGGTCATCGGGCACGAAATGACGCATGGCTTCGACGACGAAGGCTCACAGTTCGACGCCAAAGGCAGCCTGCGCGACTGGTGGACGCCTGCCGACCATAAAGAATTCACCGCGCGGACTGAATGCATTGCCGATGAATACAGTCACTTTCAAGCTGCGCCTGCTGAGGGCGCCACTCCGGCTGTTAATTTGAATGGTCACCTCACGCTGGGCGAGAATACAGCCGACAATGGGGGTCTTCGTATCGCCTACTCGGCCCTGCTGGACGCGCTTGCTCAGGACGGCAAGTCCGTCGACGATAAAATCGGGGGCTTTACCGAGGCGCAGCGCTACTTTATCGGCTTTGCTCAGGTATGGTGCGGAAACACGCGTGAGGCGATGGCGCGGCAGTGGGCATTGACCGATGAGCACTCGCCCGACCGGTGGCGGGTGAACGGATCGGTGCAGAACTTCGACGCTTTTGCCAAGGCTTTCAATTGCAGGAAGGGGCAGCCGATGTATCCAGAGAGTTCGTGCCGCGTGTGGTGAAACGAGGCCGGCTTGCACTTCGCCTGACGTTGACCTTTGCTTACGGAAAGCGTCCAAGTCGCAAACCGTTCCTGGGAAAAGAAGAGCAAGGCATGAGCACCCGGGAAACGGCCGCGCGCACTCGAGTGCCATCGAAAAGACGGAGTTTTGCCCAGCCCGGGGCGGAAACTAGGCATAACCCGCCCTCGCCCTATAAAATGCATCAGGGATTCCATCCCAACCCAGCACTGCTCGGGAACGACCAAACCTGGCGGCCTGCGCCTGACCAGGATGAAGGAAAAGCATGAAGTTCACGAAATTCGGCAAGGCGCTTTGCCTGGGCGCGCTTTCGGCGGGCGTCGTATTTGGCGTAACGTCTTGCATCGAAAGCTATGCGACTGGCTATTTGTATATCACTGGGACTGTAACGGCCTCTACGGGCGACAACGGCATCATCACCGGCTATAGCATCGATCACAACACGGGCCTGTTGACCGCTATCCACGGGCTGCCGACTGCTTCCGGCGGCGCCAATCCGGTGCGCGCCGTTCTCACTCTAGGCAGCCGGTACATGTATGTGCTCAACCGGGGCGTAAACGCCGCGGGCAATGGCGATTGCTACGGCACCGGCGCCAACGAATGCCAGAACGCAAATATCACCGAGTTTGTCGTCGGCGGCAATGGCATTCTGACTCCACAAGAAACTTTCTATACCCAGGGCATCAACCCATTCCGGATTATTGTCGATACCTCTGGCAGCTATATCCTGGTCCTGGACCACGACGCGCCGGACAACGTCAATCCTTCGAGCACCGACAACTGCGCACTGGCACTGGGAGCAGGCGTAACCACCTGCGGCGATGTCACGGTGTTCCAGATCAATTCGACCACGGGCCGTTTGTCGCTGGTGGTAAACGCCCAGGTAACCGCAGCCAACGGCACCGCGCTTACGTATTTCCCCGTTCCCGCCAACCCTGTGGATTTCGTTCTTTCCGGTGGCACTCTCCTTACTCTCACAGGAGCGCCCAGTCCCACCACTTCATACCCTTACACCGGCGGGACTGCGGTTTGGCCTTACGCCTATTCCACCACCACCGGGCAATTGACACTGAGCCAGAACACCATGCAGACCCTGACCGAGGGCACCGCGACCGGGGGTTCGGAGCCGATGAAAGGGGGCAATGCGATCATCAACGCCGGCGGCACAATTTACGTGCTCGACAATGAGCCGATTGTCACCGCGTCGAGCACTGAAATTCCATCCTATAGTTCGGCCAGCCAGATTCTGCCCTATACCGTGGGCTCGGGAGGAGCGTTGCAGTCGGTGGTGAGCGGAATCATCCCCGATGACACCACGCTGGCTAATCCGATCTATTTACTGCAGGAGTCAAAGGGAAAGTTTATCTACGTGATAAACCAGTCGAACAACACCCCAGGCGTGAACCCAGCGGGCGGCATTGCCGCGTACACAGTTGAGAGTCAATCGCCTTTCCAGCTGGAGTTCACCTCTGACGAGCCTTTTGGCTCCGGATCCGGCCCTCAATGCATTGTCGAGGACCCTTCCAACCAATTCATTTTCGAAGCCAACGAATACGACTCGACCGTGACCGGGCGGGTTCTTGACCCGGACTCGGGTGAACTCGTCGATATGCGCGTAACCAGCACCTTCACGCTACAGGGTCCCCCAACCTGGTGCCTGATGGATGGGCGTACCAGTTAGGATCACCTGGCCTCCGCCAGACGAGGGCAGACGCTGACGGGCGGGCCTTGTGCCGGGTTCCGAAATCTAAGGGACCGGCGCTGAAGAAAGGCCCATTCACATTGCCGGGATGGCGGGGCGCCTGACGCGGCGTGCCGCAAGACGCGATTTCCAAACCCGAAGGATGAAGGGCCGAACAAGGCAGGCTGACGAAAGATGCGCATGAAGTTTTCGAGATCGAGCCAACTCATTCTGGCTGCCGCGGGCAGCCTTCTGGCGGCTTCGCTGATTACCGCCTGTGAGACGCTCACTGTGGATTTTGTTTTTGTCACCAGCTCCAGAGCCGCTGGAACCAACAACTATGGCGAGATCGACGTGTTCGAGATCAACTCGGAGTCGGGCCGGATGCGCCAGATTCCTACTTCGCCGTTCCCCTCTCAAGGGCGCGACCCTGTGGCTGAAGCGGTTTCAACTGACTACCAGAACCTGTTCGTGGTAAATCAGGACGACAACACCATTGTGCAGTTCGTCATCGGCACCGATGGCAAGCTCTATCCGTATAACACGGTGAACACGCCGGGAATCTTCCCACTGGCCATCACTGCAGACAAGGCAAACGCGTTTGTCCTGGATACCTACCAGCCGCTTCCGCTCTGCTCGACTGCCGATCCGTGCTCAGGATCCATTGCTGTCTTTCCGCTCACGACCGGCAGCAGCAACTCGAGTACATGCACTGCTACAGTATGCCTGCCGCCCACAGCGGCAACGAATCCCGCAGTGGGCGGCCAGTATTGGCCGCTTACCCTTCCCAGCGCTCCAGAGGACGTTATTGTGCCCACGGCGGTGAATGTCCTTGGCTCCGGCGCCTATGTGTACGTTACGGCGTACGATTCTTCGGTTACGCCGAGCGCGGGTTACGTCTTCGGATTTTCAATCGCTCCTCCCGCCACCGCAACGGTCGCGCCCGGCGGAGTTTGCCCCGCGAGCGGCCCTATTCCTGCCAATGTACTTCCTTCGGGCACCCTCTGCCCGCTGAATGGCGGTGTACCTTTTCCAGCCGGCGTACAGCCCTCCGCCATCGCCAGCGGCAGCAGCACCTCCAACGGCATTTACTATGTCTATGCGACCGACTTCAGCAAGGGCAACGTTCTGGGCTACACGGTGGCGTCGTCGGGCAACCTGACGGCGCTCTCAGGCAGCCCATATCCGTCCGGCAACCAGCCCAGCGCCATCGCCGTGGATCCCACCTATCCTTATGCCTATGTGGCCAACTCGCTTGACTCCACTGTGACGGTCTTTTCGATGAGCAGCGGCGTGCTTTCAAGCGTCGGCGCCTTCGCCACCGGCCTGCAGCCGGTAGCCATGGGAATCGATCCTTCGACGAACCATTTTCTTTACACCGCCAATTTTCTTGACAATGACGTCTCCGGCTTCCTGATCAGCACCACTGCCGGAACGCTGCTTGATTCGCAGTTCTCTCCCTATGCGGCCAGCGCCCAGCCCACCGCCGTGGCGGCCGTTCCGCACAACGGCACTGGGGGCGGGATCGAGTCGCAGTGAGGACTTTGGAACCGATGGATCAAGGAACGAAGCCTGTGGCAACAACCCGTATCTGGCTTTTACAATAGCTACGGGCAACCAAAAACCGAGTTTTTCGAGGGGCCTCCACGCATCTGGGGCCCGCGATGAAGGAAACGCATGAAGTTCAGTAAATTGAGCCAGCTTGTTCTGGTCTCTGCCGTCGGCCTGACCCTGGCCACCTTTCTGACGGCCTGCCAACTCGTGACCATCGACTTTATCTTCGTGGCCGACTCCGCAGGCACGTCTTCCGGCAGCGCCGGTCAGATCCAGGCCTTCGAGGTGGACGCCTTTTCAGGCGCGCTGCGCATGGGACCGCCGACGGTTCCCTCGGGCGGAACCGGCCCTATCTCCATGGCTGTCACCACTGATTACAACAATCTCTACGTTGCCAACCAGGGCAACAATTCGGTGGTGCACTTTACCATCAGCGCCAACGGCATTCTGGCGCAGGCAGGCTCGGTCACGCTGACGACGACTCCGGTATATATTGCGGTGAGTCCGGCAAACAATTACCTGTATGTAGTTTCCTACGCACCTTCCGCCGTCACCCCCTCCGCCATTCTCACCGAATACAGCCTCAGTTCCGGCACCATCGGCTCGGTAACCTCCACACAGTCACTCACCGTTCCCGGATACACGATGGACATTGTCGTGCCCACAAGCGTGACCGTGCTTGCCAACGCCGATGCAGTTTACGTGACGGCCTACGACAAATCGGCTTACAATCCCGGTGGCAGCACGAACAGCGAAGCCAATCCCGGCTGGCTCTTCAGTTACTCAATCGGCACGAGCGGCGCGCTGACGGCGACTGCCAGCAGCCCCTATCAGGCCGGCGTCAAGCCCTCCGCATTGACCACCGATCCCACCAGCCGCTTCGTCTACGTGACCGATTACGCCTCCGATGAGCTGATCGGCTATACGGTTCTGGACGGCAGCGCGTTGCAATTCATGATCGGCGGACCCTTCAAGACCGGCAGCGAGCCCAACGCCATTACGATTGACCCGCGCGGCATTTATATTTACCTGACTAATTCGCTGGCTTCGAACCTTTCGGCTTACACGATCTCCCTGCCCACCGGCACTCCGTCCGGTATCGTGGGAATCGCTTCAGGAGCGAACTACACCACAGACACGGATCCGGTGTCGATCGTCGTCGAACCATCGCTGGGCCGGTACGTCTATACCGCCAATTTTCTGGGGAATGACGTGTCCGGCTTCAAGCTCGATCCGAACACCGGCGCGCTGACCGCGAACCAGGCCACACCATACCCAACCGGCGCGAATCCCACCGCATTGATTGCAGTGCCGCACGGCAACCACGCCGTCGAGACCGTGACTCCGTAGGCAGTTTTCAGTGTTCGGTAATCAGAGTAAAGCGATGAGCCCAGCCTTTAAGGCTGGGCTTTTGGCTGCTCTCTCGTCTGTTTTCTATTCCCTATTCCAGGCTCCCAACCCCCTGTTCCCTTATCGCGGGCGCCTGACTCCTCAACGCCGTCGTGGCTCCCAGCCACTGGCGTAGCTTGCGCTGCGCCGGCTTCTCAATAAAATGCAGCGCCAGTACGGCCAGCACGATCAACAGCACATAGCTGATCCACGGATCGAAGCGGCTGAGGCCCAGCGCATCAAGCAGATGTGACTGGTGAATCAGGGTCCACAGGTTGAAGTGCAACAGGTAAAGGCAGTAGCTGGCCTCGCCCACGAAGACCAGTGGGCGCACGCCCAGCGCAGTGGCGAGCGGGTTTTCTCCAGCCAGGCCCAGAACGATGCAGCCGAAGAGGGGCATGAGCAGCCCGTCGTGGATTATGGCATACGGCACTAGCGGCCCCAGGCTCAGCAGCCCGTAGACCCCGGCAAATCCAATGACTCCGAGAACCAGGCGCAGGCGGCCGGTGCGCTCGATCATCTGGTCGAGGTTGGCCAGCATTACGCCGAAGACAAAGCTGGCCAGGTGCGGCAAGGGCGTATATTTGAGACCCCACAGCCACGGGCCATAGCTCCATCGGTCGGGGTGTGCGATACCGTCGGGACTAAAGGCCATGTAAAGAGCGCCGGGAACCAGCCCCAAAACCCAAATACCGGCCATTTTCCCGAGGTGCGGCGCCACGCGATGGGGTTGTTTCCAACGTGCCAGCCAGGGAAAAATGATGTAGTAGAAGGCCTCGGCAGACATTGTCCAGGCGGGCGTATTCCAAAACGTGGCGACGGCCGGAATCCAGCCTTGCAGCAGGAGCGGCGTGAGCACCACGCCGGTCCAGAACATGGCGTGGGTGTGCGTCGGGTATTCCGCCGGCAATTGCCCGAGGCTCAGCACCAGGCTGAGAAGGTAGATGGGATAAATGCGGGTGAAGCGCGCCACCCAGAAGCGACTGCGGTCCAATTCGCCGCTGCGCGCCCGCGCATTGTAGTTATACCCGAGCACGAATCCGGAGAGCAGAATGAAGTAGCTGACGGAGATGAATCCGGCGTTGACCACCGGCGCCATGAAGCCGAACCACTGTGGGTTGGAGAAGTGAAACAGAACGATGTTGACGGCCGCAAAGCAGCGCAGTCCTGTCAATGCTTTCAGCGGCGCTGGCTTGCGGGTATCCACGAAGGGTTAGACGGCTCCGAAAGACAGGAAACAAGGGACCGAGGGAACAAGGAAACAAGGACCGGGAGTGGAGAGCAGAAAGGGCGCAGGAGCGGCTGCTGTTGGCTTTGGGCTTATTGTCTATTCCCTATTCCCTGTCTTCACGCCGTAACCAGCGAGCCAACTTTTTCGCCCTGCACGACGCGCCGGATATTTCCCGGCCGGTTCATATTGAAGATGATCATGGGAAGGTTGTTGTCTTTGCAGAGGCTCACCGCGGTCAGGTCCATCACCTTGAGCCCCTGGCGAAGGATTTCCATGTAGGTGATCTCGTCATATTTGACGGCATCCTTTACGAGCACCGGATCGGCGCTGAAAACGCCCTCGACCTTGGTACCCTTCAGCAGCACATCGGCCTTGATCTCCATGGCGCGCAGGCTGGCCGCCGTGTCAGAAGAGAAAAACGGGTTGCCGATGCCGGCGGCAAAGATCACGACGCGGCCTTTTTCAAGATGCCTCACGGCGCGGCGCCGGATGTAGGGCTCGGCAATCTGATTCATGAAGACCGCGGTCATAACGCGGCACTGCACGCCGCGCTGCTCCAGAGCGTCCTGCAGGGCGATGGCATTGATCACCGTGGAGAGCATTCCCATGTTGTCGGCGCTCACCCGGTCCATTTCTTTGGCCTGTTCTTCCACGCCGCGGAAGAAATTGCCGCCGCCCACGACCAGGCCGATCTCGACGCCGAGTGAATGAATCTCCACCAGCTCGCCGGTGATTTCGGATATCTTTTCAGCATCCAGGCCGAAGCCGCGCTCACCTGACAGAGCCTCTCCCGATAGCTTGAGTACGATGCGTTTGTACATGCCGATTCGAGTATCGCATACGAGCGGGCGTTTGCGCCGTGACACCAGCGCCGGCCCCGGCGAAGGGCGGTGCGACCGGGGATCTTTGGCCCGGAATCGGTGGTTTTCCCGTCCCAATTCCGGCGCTAGCGGCGCGCATGTCTCAAATCAGGACGCGACGCAGGTATTTCCATAAACAAGACACGCGCTTTTGCCGATGTTCTCCTTAGACTCACTTCATTCGCCTTTTATTGGCTGTTCATCGGCAGGTACGTATGGTGGTTAAAACGCATTGCAAGGGACGCGCTTTCACGGGTGTTGAAGTGGGCACAGGCAATGTGCGCCGCTATTTTCCCCGCGATTCCGCAATCATCGAGTTGCACCTGGACCATCTCCTCATACAGTGCGGACTGGCTCCCGATTTCTGGCATGGCCAGTCTGAGATTCGCGATCCCCGGCTCTGCGCCTGGCTGGAGTCGAAGAATTTCAACGGCCGCCCCGGCGAAGCGCCCATCGCACTGGCGCTGATCCCTTCAGGAAAGAATTGCTTCCGCCTGCAACCCATCAGCGGAAACGGCAGGCCGCACTTCAAGCCCACGCTCGACCCCGTGAGCCCCGCATAGCCCACCCGCGCAACGATCTCCGATCTCTGTCCATCGCCCACTGCGGGTTGATAGACTCGGATTGCAATGCAATTGAGCCAACTGCAAGAAGCCATCGAGCGGCAATTTGCCGCCGGACCGGCTGCGAACAGCGACCCCGAGGCCATGACGGCCTTCCTTGCGCTGCGCGCGGCCCTGGAACGCGGCGAGGTGCGCGCTGCCGAGCCCGACACGACCGCTCCCACGGGATGGCGAGTGAATGCGTGGGTGAAACAGGGCATCCTACTCGGCTTTCGCCTGGGTGTACTGGAGGACTCGACTTCCGGCGCGCTTTCGTTCGTTGATAAACACACTTATCCGGCGCGGCTATTCACCGCCGATGACGGCGTGCGCGTGGTTCCCGGCGGTTCGTCGGTGCGCTCCGGCGCTTATGTGGCGCGGGGCGTGGTGTGCATGCCGCCCATGTACATCAACGCAGGCGCGTATGTTGACGAGGGCACGATGGTGGACTCGCATGCGCTGGTGGGTTCCTGCGCGCAAATCGGCGAGCGTGTGCACCTGAGTGCGGCGGCGCAGATTGGCGGCGTGCTGGAGCCTGTGAATGCCAGCCCGGTGATCATTGAAGAAGATGTGCTGGTGGGCGGCAATGCGGGCGTCTACGAGGGCACCATAGTGCGCAAAGGCGCGGTGTTGGCCGCAGGGACGATCCTTACCCGCGGAACTCCGGTCTTCGATCTGGTGAAGGGCCAGGTGCTGCGCGCTACGGGCGAACTGCCCTTGATAGTGCCCGAGAATGCAGTGGTTGTCCCGGGGGGGCGCGCAGTGAGCAAAGGCAAAGGCCAGGAATGGGGGCTGAGCCTCTACGCGGCGGCGATCGTTAAGTACCGTGACGACAAGACCGATCTGAGCACCACGCTCGAAGACCTGCTGCGATAGGCGCGCGAACCGAGTCAACGGACTTCCCCCTGCCGCGTCTAACTTTTTGAAAGTGTCAAACTTGCCAAATCCTATGAAACTTCAATCCTCTGTTTGCCTTGTAGTTTCGCTGCTCGTCCTTCCCTGTCTGCGCGATTCCGGGTCGGCGCAGCAGCCCTCGGCCCGGCAGCCGTCAACCGATCAACCGATGACCACCATCAAGGTGCAGTCGCGTGAAGTTCTGCTGCCCGTAACGGTGGTCGACAAGAAGGGCGCGCTGGTGACTAACCTGACCGCCAAAGATTTCACGCTCACCGAGGATGGCCGGCCGCAGGTAATCAAGAGCTTTACCAACCAGAGCAATCTTCCCTTTCACCTGGGACTGCTTGTGGACACCAGCCGCAGCGTCTACTCGGCCATGGACAGCGAGCGCAAGGCAGCGGAGAAGTTTGTTGATCTGATGCTGCCGCCCGATCCCCATTCCGCGGCGGCAAGCGCCAGTTCGACACCACCGGCGGCGACGGGCAGCGTTGCCGGCGATGAGGCTTTCCTGATTCATTTTGACCGCGAGGTGGAGTTGCTGGAGGACTTTACCAATTCGCGCGACAAGCTGGACCACGAGATCGACGCCATGACGCCAACTTCGCAGGAACGGAACTCCCAGGGGCCCGAGACCAGCGGGAACAACAACGGGGGATATGGGGGCCAATCGCGGAACGAAAACCGCGGCGGCGGAACACAGCTGTACGACGCTATTTACCTGGCTTCAGACGAGCTGATGAAGCCCAAGAGCGGCAGAAAGGCTTTGGTGGTCTTCTCCGATGGCGCGGACCGTGGCAGCAAGGAGACACTCAACGACGCCATCGACGCGGCAGACCGCGCCGGCGTGCAGGTTTTCACCATTTACTTCAAGGGCGAAGAAGAACGCCAGCAGAACGGTTTTCCGGGCGGCGGACACCACGGCGGCATGGGCGGCGGCTATCCCGGGGGTGGTGGCTATCCCGGTGGCGGTGGCTATCCTGGAGGAGGAGGTTATCCCGGAGGCGGCGGCGGTAACGGGCGCCGCGGCCCCACCAGCGAGGCAGGGGTTGACGGAAAGAAGATCATGCAGCAGATCGCTTCGCGCACGGGCGGCCAGTTTTTCGAAGCCAAGAAGAAGGACAACCTGGATGAGATTTACGGGCTGATTGCCGGCTCGCTTCGCCAGCAGTATCTGCTCACCTATACGCCTGACAAGGTGGACACAGAAGGCGACTTCCATAAGATTGCACTGACCGCCAGCAAAAACGACCTGACCGTGATCACGCGCGAAGGCTATTACGCGACCGTGCCGGACAAGTGATGGCAGGGATCAGTGGTCAGTGGTCAGTGATCAGTGCCCAGTTCTCCGATCTCCGCTCTCTGTTCTCCTTATTGATTCCGAGCGAGCAAGCCAGTCCATGCAGAAAGGCCCACGATTTACCGTGGGCCTTTGCTTTAGCGATGAGCGTTTTCTCTATCAATGTCCCTTGTCGTGTCCCCCGCCCCCGTGCGGCTGGTGCGATTGGCC
>Ga0335074_10008911_pt1 | contig 13971 bp, 17 predicted proteins | sample Lox_Sample_23_FD_206715 | JGI IMG/M metagenome (GOLD analysis project Ga0335074, IMG submission 206715) | Soil microbial communities from Loxahatchee National Wildlife Refuge, Florida, United States - Lox_Sample_2.3 | ecosystem: Environmental > Terrestrial > Soil > Wetlands | place: USA...
CGGCGCTATTGGGCGGCGACCCTGAGGCGATTAGGCCTGCCGGCGGTCACGCCGCACAGCGCCCGCCATTCCTTCATCTCGACGCTGCAGGCGCAGGGCGTGGAGGTCGGCCTGGTCGCCAAGCTGGCGGGTCACAAGAACGCGGTGGTGACGCTGAGCCACTACACCCATGCCATGCGCGGCGGGGAGGACGCAGTAAAGGCGCTCGATCGAGCGTATGCGGGCGATGACGCCCGCTGATCAGGAGCTATTTTCGGGGTTGCGCCGGTCGTGCATGCGGTCATATGCAGAACCAAGAAGCGGGTATTGCTTCTCCGCAAGTCGCGGCAACCGTTCAATCAAACCACCAATGTCGCCAGAAGTTAGAAATAGTACAGCATCGTCCATACGTAATTCAGCGCCAATTTTCGCCAGACCCTCGTCGCAGGAATGTATCGGCGTGGCGTCCACGCCCGCCGCGCGCACGCGCTCCATAATCTCGTCAAGACTTGCCTGCTCATGGGTGCCCGCCCCTTGGTTCGCCGGCTCGAATATGAAAACGCGATCACAGCCGCTGAATACATCGTCATACCATTCAAGCTTGTTGCGGTTGCGCCACGAGAACGTGTGCGGCTCGAACACGACAAGCAGGCGCCGCTGCGCAAAATGCTTTTTCATCGCGGCGATCGCGCTTTTGGCCTTGTCATAAGACGATCCAAAGCCTTCGAACATTTGCACGCTGGTATGATCCGATTTCCGGTCGAGCCGGCGCACCACGCCGCGGAAGCTCGCCATCGCCGCTACGTATTGCTCGACGCTGGCAAGGCCGCGGCTCAGCACAAACGCCCCAATCCCAACCATGTTCTCGATGTTGTGGGCGCCGAGCTGCGTGGTCCTTACGCGCGCGACCTCACGACCCTGCTCGGTCAAGGTGAAGTGCGAGATTTCGCCATATTCGATATTTTCCGCGCGCCAGTCGCCTCTTGTAAGGCCAAAGGTCACGACATCGCGTTTCGCTCCGGCGAGAAATCGCTCGCTGAGTTCGCCTGAGGTCGCCGCCACGACGAGCCCGTCGCGCGGCGCCAGATCAAACAATTGATGGAACGGCGCGAGATAGGATTCGACCGTCGGAAAGACGTTGACGTGGTCATGTGACAGCGGCGTCAGCAACACGTGCGCAGGACGATAGTGCAGGAACTTCGATCGATTATCGGTGTTGGAAGAGGGATATTCATCGCCTTCAAGCAAGAATTGTCTTCCCCTACCGGCATTGGACGCCCGAGGAGGCGACAACGGCACGGCGCCGATCATCCACGAGGGATCGAGCCCCGCGCCCGCGAGGCAATGCGCCATCATCGAAACGCTCGTCGTCTTGCCGAACGATCCCGCCACAACAATGTTCTCGTGTCCACGCGAAAGAAGCGCGAGCACTTCGGCGAAGGACAGGATTTTTGGCCCTTCGGGTCTTGCGGCGCGCGTCAAAGCCTCCGCCACCTCATCATTCTCGTTCGGAACCAGGCGCGCGTTTTTGCCGATGACGATCAGATCGGCGTCGTCAGGAATATTCTGCGCCCCATAAGGCGTCCGGCACGCGAATTTCTCGCGCGCCAGCACGTGCGAGATCGGAGGATAAATGGCTTCGTCGGAGCCTGTCACGCCAACGCCGCTGTCGCGCAGCAGGACAGCTGTCGCACTCATGCCCACGCCAGCAAGGCCGATAAAGTGAGCTTTGCGAAACGGAAATGCGGTCATTGTCGCTTTGTCTGGAACTCCCGCCCGGTTCATCGAATCGGAGCGGCGCACGGCTGTGAACACTTGCGTTATGCCAGTGACCTGAGCAACAAGGAATTGTGCGCTTCGTCCCGCGGCTGCCGAGGGCGGTTCGCGCCGTCCGCCGAGACGCCGGAAAGACCGGAGATCTGACGCTCTTCGTCGCCTCCTGATCGGGAGCAATGGGCGGAGAGCGGACGTTGATGCAATTGATTCTGCAGCATCAAACTGATTTTGCTGCAGGTCGCAGCGCAACATTCATAGCGGAATGCTCGACGCGAGCTACTGCGTGTGGTTAGAAATTTGACGCCGCTAAGTCTACAAGGGCCGGCTGGCGGAGATTCGATTTTGGCGTGGTCTCGCCGGGACCCGTCAATGTTGGGTAGGAGCGGCCTGCCCGGACTAACCAGCCGATGCGCTTCATCGAGACATTTGATGTGCTCGCGCTGGCCAACAGCGCTGTGTGCTTCGCCGCGGCCTTCGTCTTCGGCACGCTGATCGGCGCTGAGCGCCAGTATCGCCAGCGATCGGCAGGGCTGCGCACTAATGCCCTCGTCGCGGTCGGCGCGGCGGCGTTTGTCGATTTTGGCATCCGTCTGGCTGGACCGGCGTCGACGCAGGTCATGGCGTATGTCGTCTCGGGCATCGGCTTTCTAGGCGCGGGCGCGATTATGAAAGAAGGCCTCAACGTCCGCGGCCTCAACACCGCCGCGACGCTCTGGTGCTCTGCGGCCGTCGGGGCCGCAGCGGGGGCGGGACTTGTAGTCGAGTCCGCGCTACTCACCCTTTTCGTGATCGCGGGCAATACGCTCCTTAGACCGCTCGTCAACCGGATCAACCGCATCCCGCTCGACGAGGAGACGGGCGAGGCGACCTATGAGGTCCGCCTGTCCACAAATCTGCGCGCGGCTGACGGGGCACGCGAGGCGCTCATCGAGATGCTCGAAAACGCCCATTATCCCGTTGCCGATGTCAAGACCGATGAACGAGGCGACGAGACCGTGGAGATGGTTGCGATCCTGGTCGCGACCTCGGTCGTCCCGAAGGAACTTGATGCAGTCGTCGAAGCCCTGGAGAAGCTGCCCGGTGTCGATCATGCAACCTGGGAGAGCGAGGTGCAAAGCTAGAGGGCGATGGTGGAGGAGGCCCGAAAAAGCCCCGGCGCCGCTAACCTCTATCGCCTGACGATTTATCGAGCCAATCGGCCATCTTCCTCGCGCCATCGGATGACTGGGTGCTGTCCGAACTCGCTCACACTGAAAACTGAATTACGACAGAGAGGCGTTTGGCGCCACGATAACGGATTTTCGCCGTTCCATTGCCGCTTCAGGATTGCCATTCATCAACGCGGCGACCATGAGCGCAATATCTCTGGCCGGACAACTGGCGACAAGCCTTCCGCCCTTGTTGTCGTCAACGACGAGCCAAGGACAATCATTCACTTGGCTTACCGAGAAACGCGCTCGGCCGTTGCCGCCCATCTGATCGCCTATATCCATTGAGTCTCACGCTACAGCGGGCTTCGTGGAACAATCAAACTATGACACTCGCTCACTCAAATTCAGACACTTATTAAAACTTAGGACAGTTACTGCGGGGAGCCAGTGGAGCATCTTCCTCGCGCCGTCAGATGACCGCTAGGGGGGTCGATGGTGGTCGATCGCAAACGGGCGGCGTGCGATGCCCCCTGGCCATTCGGTTCAAAAACCAAGCTTCAGGCCGCCCAGGAAACTGTCGCCCGGAGCTTCCTGACCGGGCGAGCCGCGTATGTTCCAAAAGGGGTCAATCGGGCCGTCGGTCGCCTTCCACTTAGCGGTGAACGATACGCCGCCCTTCGGATCGGTGGAGGCGGCTCTCTGGGCGGCGGGAAATTCAGGGCCCTTCGGCTGCGCTGTTCCCTCCGGTGGGGCGTACGGGTTGGAGAACTTGACGCCGAGCCCGTCTCGGCTGCGGGCCGCTGGCGTTATGGCCCTTGTCTTCTCCGACTTGCGCGCGTGCGCCGCCTTCGAGGCTGCGGAATCATCCGCGTTCGCTTGGGCGGTGGCGAATCCGCTTAAGACGCCCAGCAGCAGCACAAGGGGTAAGAGCTTCATGACACCCTTTTTTGCGCCTCGACCGGCTGTCGAAATTTCTACCAGACGCGTCGATCGACGCAATCTTGCAAGCGCCAACCGGGACGAGTCGCCCGTTACGCTCAGAAATCAACGACCTCAGGCGCTATTCGAAGCGCTCCTCGTTGGAAGGACGCATAGCGCAGGAACTGACCTTGGCTCCGCCGAGGGAAAATACCAGCAATAAGGCTGGCCAAATCTAAGCGGGCCGCGGACAGAGCCGGAGTAGAAATCGCCGGAGCTCAGAGAGAAACGCGGGTCATACCGCCCGAGCCCGGCCGCATCATCACCGGGGCTGGCCTCGCCGGCGGCCAGCTCCAGCAGGTCCTGCGACGACACGACTCGGTTCCGCCTGGGGCAACCCTGGGCCAGCAAATCGCAAGCCTCTAATCCGAGAACGGCTCAAGCTGCGCTAAGCCGATGCCGCAGATGTCGGCTCGCGGAAATGTCCGCTTTGGGTCGACTTCAGCCCTCCTCGCAACGGACGTTCGGGCCCCTTTTTCGCTTCGTGACGGTGATGTTGAGGCTGATGCGGCTACAAAAACGCCGCATCGCTTTTCATTCAATATTGTTACAGCGATCCCAGTGGCGTGGGCTGAACTCTTCACAGTGCGTTGTTGAAAGCGACGTCAGGCCCCCCGCGTTCACGAGACCAAAGCTCAGAGCGTGAGTCGCATCTAGCCCCGAAGCAAACGACTCGATTGATCAAATGAGGGCGGAAGAACCCGCCCCGTGAGTTCATCCTCGTTGATATAATTACGTTTGACGCTCCTCTGTGTTTTCCTCGTTCTTTTGAACGAGGAGAACGACCGTGGCCTCTTTCTATCCGCATCTCTATCAAACGGTCCTCGCGCTGCTGGTCGAAGCCCGTGAGCGCGCCGGGCTCTCGCGAGCCGAACTCGGCGCACGTTTCGGCCTGACGGAGCAGTTCGTCATTTCCTACGAGGATGGCAGTCGGCTTCTCGACCCCGCGGAATACCTGGCGATCTGCCGCGCGATCGGGGTTGATCCCTATGCGCTGCTGCACGAAGCGGAGAAGTCGGCGGACGGGTAGTCCGGTGACGGCTCAGAATAGCCGGGGGGCCAAGCCAATTCGGCGATCGAGTTGGCCGGTTCGCAGCATTTCAGTCGTCAGATCAATCTGTGTGTTCCATATGTCGCGCGGCCGAACTCCGGCGTCCATCCCTTCTTGTTAATGGTTTCAGCGACCACTGCGACGCGCGCTGTGTGCTTTAGTTTCGCCGCGAGAAGGAACACAACATGCGCTGTCGTGAGCGACCATATCGACACGCCGGGCAGTTCCTTGATCAATTGATTGACGACTTTCGTAACAAAAGCTGGCCGCTTGCTGCGCGGGAACTGCTGGTAGATGAGTGCGGACCTGCCGCTACGATAGTGGTCGTCGAGCTCATCCAGGAATAGGTATTTTGATGATCCCTTCCGTCCCTTCGGGCAGGATCGGATCTCCAACCCATTGTCTGGGTCAAAGAAAACGAGTTCGGTCCCCGCCAGCGCCGCGATAGAATCGCGGTGGAACCTTTTGCGCCCCTCCAGGGCGCCAGGGACCAGTCCCTCAAAATAGTCGGCTCCCGGGATGAGACGGTCGCGCTCGACGCGTTGGAGGTCCTCCAGCGTCGGTTGGGCTGAGACCCCGGACAGTGCGTCAAACAGTTCCGGATCGTAACGACGCCATTTCGCGGGATCGCGAAGGTGTTCACGCTTCGCCCCTTGCGTCGACCCGTCCGCCTCGGTCAGCATCCAGCAGACGCCGATCTTGAAGCCGCCGACCTCGGAGAGAAGGCGCAGTAGCGCGAACTTCCTGTAGTCGTTGATGTCGCCAAAATACTGAACCTTCATCGCCGCCCCCGGTTGCCCGGGCGCGATGCTACCGCTAATATCCTCTTTTGGGATAATCCTGTTTTCGGTTTCTCTGCGCTGCCGGTTCTCGATCCGGCGGCGTCAATTGAGTTCCCTCTTTCCCGATCTGTATGACCGATGCCTAGCGGGGCTAATCGAGGCCCGGAAGCAAGCCGAGATCACGCAGACCGAGCTTGCGGCGCAGCTTCAGAGACCGCAGTCATTCGTGGCGAAGTACGAGGGCCGAGAGCGCCGCCTCGATGTGGCGGAATATCTCATGATCGCCCGGACGCTCGGCGCAGACCCATACAAGCTGCTAAGAGTCGCTGAGAAGGGCTGAGGGACTGTCTCCATAACCCTGGGCATTCGCCCCTAGGGAGCGCCATCAATCCGCGTCAGAACTGGGTTCGTTGGCTCGAGCTAGGTGGGAGGTCGAACGGCTTCCCCGACGTTCTCGACTTGGACGACTTGCTGGTATCCGGGCCGGTTTCTCCGCACACCAATGCAGCGCTGCAAAAACAGGCGCACTGGGAGCGATCCCCCGACACGCCAATGGGGAATTGTTTCGAACCCTCCCCCGAATCCATTGCAACAGCAGCTGCAAGGGGGGACCCGTTGCCGCACGCAATGAATTTTCCACCCGTACACTGTACCCCGTCGCTTCGCCCTCGATTAAACGGATGGGGTCAGAGAGCCAAATAAGTGTGCTTGCTAAGCGACGCTGAAAGTCCGCCTCGTGCGAAGACCACGCGGCGGACAACCGCGATGCGCCGACCATTCGTGGACAGCTTGGCGAACAGGTCAAATCGAGCCTTTTCGACGTTCCCGGTCAGGTAGCATAAAGTTTGCTTTGGGCGCAGAAGCTAGCGTCTCGACCAGATCGGCGAGGGGATCGAACTTCGCCTCGGTCTGGCTGGCGGATAGCGCACGGAAGGACGTCGACAGAGGTACGCGCGCAATGCCGCTTTGGCTCGCGGTGACGCAATGGCGCGCGGTCGCCCCTGGCCCGGCATTCGGGCCCCTGCGCCGCGGGTGGTTGGTCTACTTGGCTGTCCGGGAGACCCACTCGTAGACCGGCCGCAGCCGGGCGATGGCTTGGTTCATCGCGGCGTCCAGCCTATCGTCATCCCAGCTCGGCTCTGCCTCGACAGGCGTAGTGATGACGAGATGCGGAGACACCCCGCCCATCGGCGGCGCAGCCAGCCGCTTTTCTCCGGTGTCGAGCACGGTGACGGTCTGTGTCGCCCGGGCGCGGAACTGCCGGCTCGCGTCGAGACAGGCCTTTGCCTGGATTAGCATCTGACGCCAAAGCTGAGCATCGATCTCCGAAAGGAGTGGACGCCGCCCACCGATCAGGTGCTCTACGATGTCGTAACGCGAGGCGCCCTGCCACGCGTCGCGCGCGAGCGTCAGCTGAATCCGGCCGGCGTCGACCTTCGCCTTGATCGACTCCATCGTGGGCCGAGCGAGTTCCGACAGGATAAAGTCAGTGATCAGCCAGTTGCCGCCGCCCTTGGCCGAGCCTTCGAGGTTGACACCGAGTCGAATCTCTCTGGTGTTCCGGTCGACGTGAATGTTCCACTGCACGCCCTTCACGTCGTCGCTGTAGCCGAAGCCGGGACTCTTCCACTGCCCGAACGGCTTGCCGCCGCCCTTGATCTCCAGCCGCCGCGCCCACGACATGAACATGGGGAGGTAGACCTCGTCGCCTTTCTTGACAACGTGACCCTTGGCCCCGCCGCTCACCGTGACGCGCCGGGCCTTCACGACCAGCGCGGGGATGACGACTGGGATTTCCTTGATGTCGGGCAGCTGCGTCAGCATCTCGCAGGCGCGAGCGAAGGCGTCGTCAGCCGACAGGTGGAAAATCTCCCGCCGCTGTCCCGCTCCCTGGTTGCGCCAGGACGCCAGCAGTTGGTGCACAAGGCGCTCGAAGCGAATATGATCGTCGACCGTGACGACGTGCCTGACGGCCCACAGAATGTCACCGGTCGAACTCTGGTTGATCTGAGCGCAGCGGGCCTCCGGGTCGTTCTTGGCGCGGCCGATCTTGCAGAACGCGGCGTTCTCGAAGTTCACGGGCGCAAGGAAGTAGACGTTGCCAGCGAGGCCGGGCTGAGCCTCGATCCCAGCATAGGTCGTGGCGTCCATATGCATCGGGGTAGGTTTCCTTTCTCTTGTCAGGGGTTGAAGTCGGGCCGGCGTCACCGCCGCGCCCAGCGCTTGAGCGGCGTGATCTCCCCCGGCGGTTCGGTCACAAGCCGACCCTAACTCCAGCGCCGCGTAGCGCGCTCGGCGTCGAACTGATACCGCCAAAGATTGCCCGAAAATCTGCGCCTGGGTCAAAGCGCATAATACGCTCGTCCGGCTTCATTCGGCGCCTACTTCCAGGGTAGGCTGGCCATTTCGCTATCCCTATGGCTCAAGAATAAGAAGCGTGTTCCGCGCTCGCAATCCTCCGTCCTTCTGAAACGTACGTGACGGGTACGACGCGCCAGATCCAAGTGCCCACCCCAGGCAGACGCCACCCTCTTGGTCAGCCCACAAGTCTGGGGATGGTGTTCAACGAGACCGACGCCGAAGACTTCATAGACGCATGACGGCACCGCGTTCTGAGCGTCGAGGCGCGACAGGGTCACTGATCGCAGACCGCACATTCGTGTGTCCCTCGGGTTGTTCGATCCGATGACCAACGCCGCCGCGCCGTTCACAACGTCGACTAACCTGGCCGCCTCCGCCGCGCTCAGAGCCCTGCTATTCGGCAGTGCGCTTGGCTAGCGATCATTCGTCGGCTGGGCGAGCTTGACCCAATCGACAAGTCGAGCCCTGAACCCTGATGCATACAGCGTCGAAGCGGAATCGCGCGCGACGCGTTGGACGAGCGCCGTCACTTGAGAGTCCCCGATGCGTCGGCCGGACAGATTGCGATGCGCCTCTGGGTCGAAGGCGCCGCGATCGCTCAGAACCAAGGGCTCATTCGACCGACAGATGAGAGCGTAATGACGATCCTTGCCCCCGCGACTGGTCACGCGAACATGGGCGGGTAAAGGGCGCGTCTTGTCGTCGTCGACGTAAGCGCGCCACCCAATGACGGTAGCTGGCGAAACGTCGTGCGGCCTTGGCCTCGCGCGCATGAAGGAGAACACGACGTCGATCGCCGTGCCCGCGTGGAGAAGCGCGCTGATCCCCCGCGATGAATTGCCCACGCCCCAGACGAAAAGCCCGTCGCCTGCTGAGCGCTCCTGTTCCTTGCGCAAAAGGATCTCGCCTGTCGTCTCGCCCGCTTCCGCGCCGACGCGGGTCCAGATCGAGTATTCCATGGCTTTATGAGCTCCTGCAATGGTGACGTGTCAATTCGCACCCAATCTTGTCCCCCTTTTCGCTTTGAATGTTAGCCCCCCTGACGCCGGCGTTTGCCGTCGCCCGGCGGCGTAGCGCGAAGCCCTCGGCGTCGCGCAGCGCGTAGCCGCCGGGCGCACCCGAGGCGTGGGCGGATCAGGCTCTGTTCTTGAAGCGCCAGCTCTCGTTGCCGGTCTCGACGATGTCGCAGTGGTGAGTGATGCGGTCGAGCATGGCCGTGGTCATCTTGGCGTCGCCGAAGATCTGCGGCCAGTCGGCGAAGGCGAGGTTGGTGGTGATGACGATCGAGGTGTTCTCGTAGAGCTTGCTGATCAGATGGAAGAGCAGCTGCGCGCCGGCCTGGCTGAACGGCAGATAGCCGAGTTCATCGATGATGATCAGGTCATGGCGCAGCAGGGCCTCGACGATGCGCCCGCTGCGGCCGGCGGCCTTCTCCTGTTCGAGCTGGTTGACCAGATCGACCAGGTTGAAGAAGCGACCTCGGGCCCGGGCGCGGATCACCGCGGCGGCGATGGCGATGGCCAGGTGGGTCTTGCCGGTGCCGGTTCCGCCGATGAGGATGAGGTTGCGCTTGGTCTCGACGAAGTCGCCGCCGGCGAGTTCTCGGACCAGGCCCTCATCGACGGGGGTGTCGGCGAAGACGAAGTCGTCGAGATCCTTCAGCACCGGGAACTTGGCGCCGCTGATCCGGTAGTTGATCGATCGGGACTGACGATGGGTAAGTTCGGCACGGATCAGGCTGGCCAGGAGCGGGTAGAGTTCCTCGCGTCGAACGAGCCCCTTGCCGGCGATCTCATCGAAGCTGGCGCGCATGCCGTAGAGCTTGAGGTTGGTCATCGCCTCAATGATCTGGTGTCGTTCCATCATGTCGCGTGCATCCTTGTTCCGCGAAGAAGGGCGTCGTAGCGGGCGCAGTCGGCGATCGGCTCGGCCTTGAGCTTGAGCGCGTCGGGCGTGGTGATGCTGGGCGCTGGCGGCGGCTGTCGCCGGCGGGCGAGAATGGCGACGACCACGTCGCCGCTGGCGATGCCGGCCTGCAACGCCTCGGCGCAGGCGTCTTCGACGGCGGCCGGGCCATGATCGGGGACAGCGGCGAGAATCTTGACGAACTGGCGATCGCCATCGGCATGACCGCGCAACTTCTGGCGGACCTTGGCCAGCGCCGGCGGCAGGTCCCAGTCCTTGAACGGCGCGCCATTGCGCAGCGCGCCGGGCTTGCGCAGCAGCACCGGCAGGTAATGCCAGGGATCATAGACCACCTGCTCGCGCTTGAAGCTGCGCGGATGATCGGCGACGACCTCCTCGCCCAACAGGACGACGATGCGATCGGCATAGGCGCGCACCAGCACGCTTCGCCCCGCGGCCTTGGCGTCGACGCTGTACTTGTTGCGGTCATGGATGATGAGGCAGGTGGTCGTGGCCCGCATCGGCTTCTCGCTGAAGCCGGCGAAGGGGACCACGAACGGCGTCAGCGCGGCGCGCTCCTCCTCGAACACCTCCCAGATCGTCCGCTCCTTGAGCTGCGGATGGCGCGTGCGCCGGGCGTAGGCGACGCACTGATCCGCCAGCCAGGCGTTGAGTTCGTCGGGTGTCTTGACCCGCGGTCGCGGCCTGAACAGGACGTCCCGGATCGTGCCGACCTGGTTCTCGACCTGGCCCTTCTCCCAACCTGAGGCCGGCGTGCAGGCGGTCGGTTCGACCAGGTGATGCGAGCACATCTGGAGGAAGCGGCGGTTGTAGACACGCGCCCTGCCGACGAACACGGCGTCGACCGCGGTCTTCATGTTGTCGTAGATCCCGCGCCGGCAGACCCCGCCGTAAAAGGCGAAGGCCTTGTCATGGGCGTCGAACACCATCTCCTGGGTCTCGCGGGGATAGGCCCGGACGAACGGCATGCGGCTGTACGAGAGCCGCATATGAGCGACCTTCACCGTGTGGGGCAGCCCAGCCAGTTCGATCGCGTCGTGGCTCCAGTCGAACTGGTAGGCCTCACCAGGATCGAAGCTCAGCGGGATGAATGCCTGCACCGGCGCCGGGGCATGCTCGGCGCGCCACGCCTTCACGAACCGATGCACGCTGTCGTGCGCGCCGTCGTACCCCCGGCCGCGAAGCTCCTCAAACAGGCGCTGGGTTGAGCGCCGCTCGCGCTTGGGGGACTTCGCCTCGGCCTCCAGGATCGCCGTCAGGGTCTCGACCCACGGCCCCAACTTCGGCTGCGGCTGCGTCGTGCGCTTGTAGCTGAACTCCGTGGCGTCCGATCGCAGCACCTTGCGAACCGTGTCCCGCGCGATCCCCAGCTCTCGGGCGATCTGCTTGATCCCCTTGCGGTTCTGGAAGTGCTCAAAACGGATCCGCGCGATCGTCTCCACGCCCGTCATCCCCCGTCCCCTCCAGCACCTGGAAGGGACCACCCAAACCACAGCTAGGGGGGCTAGACTTCGACGCGAAAAACGCCCCTCAGGGGGACAACATTGCAGGCGTTCTCACAAAGTGGGGATTATCGCGAGTTGGAATGCGCTTGAAAGGCTCGCTTTGCCCGTCGGGACGTCGCTTCCAAGCCGCGCTTGTCAGCGAGCATGATGATGAACGGGTATTTTTCGGGGTGCTCCAGTGCGGCCCCAGAGAACGAGCGCGAGCAAGGCCATCGTGCCTTTCGCACAGCCACGGATGCCGACGATCTCCAGGCGCTTGGTGTCGTAATCTTGGAGCGCGCCGACAATCTCATCAATCCGAGAGGCCGGCAGGAAAGCGGAAGGGGGCCGGAAGGAGAAGTCCGGCTTCTTGGGGGACGTTGAGAAGAGCCCGTTGCCAATCGAGCGAACGATCAAGAGATTGGCGGCCGGATACGATCGGCTGCACGTTTGTTTTGAAGCCGGGCCGACGGGATACGGCTCTATCGGCAGGTCCTCTAGACCGGTGGAAGGTTAATGGCGGCACGTCCTATGTTGTAAAGACGCCCCTGGTTTTGCTGCGCACAATCATCAAATTCTGCAAGCACCCCCGTGTCTGATTGGACTTTATGAAAGCCATTTTTAAATTCGCCCATGAAATTGACGTTTCCACGTCGAGCGGCGTCGCACATCATTTGTTGGCCAGCAGAGTCCGCGCCAGGATTGGTCATTGACCAATCAACGTCAGACTTTACGCGTCCCCATGTATTCTCATCCGCCATGTGCGACACCCCTCGTTTGTGTAGAGTCAGGAAAAGGCGCAGGTTGGGCAGGCACCATCTTGACCAGAATTTTGCTGGGAAGCAATCCCCGCGCTTACGGCCCGCACATCGTCGGGCGGCGGGTCGTAGTGGATTTCGCGCGCGATGGCTTCGATGGGTTTCTTGTAGACAGCTGAGACGTCAATCCTTGGCAAAAATATTCAGCGCCTGCAGCAGGCCAAGGCACAACATGGTACTCGAACGCCTAGAGTAAAACCCCGGCAGCATTTCCGAGGAAGAGTTCCCCGTCCCGGACGTAACGCGAGAGCATCGCGTCGGAGGCGTGGCCGGTCTGCTGCCTGATCTTGAACGTCGAAACACCCATCCGGGTCGCGCTTGTCGCAAAGCCGGCGCGTAGGCTGTGGCCCGAATAGCCTTGAGGCTCGAACCCTGCGGCAAGCATCCGACCGCGAACGATCAAGGACACGGCTTCGCCCGAGAGCCGGTGGAGCGAGAGTCTCCCATGCCGGTCGACAGGCCGGAATAAGGGACCGTCCTCGATCCGCGCCGCGTTGAGCCAAGCTTCCAGCGCTCTGACGGGGCAGTGAATGGTTCGACCGAACGGGATGCCGATCCTCTGGCCGACGCCATCTTGGTCGGTCTTCGACCGCCGGATGCTCAAGACGACCCCCTCCCGAACCCGCTCGAAGTCAATGAGGTTAATCGCTGCGAGTTCGGAGCGTCTGAGGCCGCCTGCAAATCCAACGAGCAGCAAAGCCCGATCCCGGAAGTCCTTGAGCCGATCACCCATCGCGGCGAGAACGACGAAGAGGTCTTCCCGGAGAAGCGGAGCCGCCTGACGCTTTGCTGCCCCATGTTCACGCCGCACTCCCCGCATGGTGGCCCGGACCAAGGGGAAGCTTGCGGGGCTAGGCAGGCGCTGGGCCTTGTGAGCGATGGAGATCGCCGCCAGCCTTCTGGTCAGCGTTGCAACCTTCAGGTTCGTTGCCTGCGCGGCCAGATAGGCCGCTAGCTGCATATCGGTCGTCGGTACATCCCCGCCCCAAGCGCGGAAGTGTTCGAGGTCAGCCTTATAGGCCCGCCTTGTTGCGGGTGCGATCCCCGCCTCCACATAAGCGCGGACAGCGTCGCTCGATTTGCAGGTGCCTGCACACGCTAGCCGGAGCTCCTCCGCGATCACTACGCCGCCGTTTGCGGTCTCTCCAGTGTCCCTCGTGAGTCCTGCCTTCTGCAAGACGCTCATCGCTAGCCCCGACGAGACGCGAGGGGCGGTTGCCTCCTTGCAAGCGACAGCGCTCTGAAAGTTCCGCCGAATGGGATGCATAATTCGGGTCCATTCACGTTTGCTCCCATGAACTTGAGGAGGTCAGAAGAGCGTACGACCCGATCTAAGCATCTGACATAGCACGGAAAAAATAAAGTGGAATTTGCGCAGCTCCACGAAACCGTCGTCGTCTCAGGCGCGGCTGGAGCGACTGGGTTCGGTCGTTGGGCAGATCGCGAAGATCAAAGGCTGCCGCGAAATCGGCACTGCGGACGGAGCCGAGAAATGCCACTGGCTGACCGCTGAGGCCGGCTTCGATGCGACGATCGACTACAAGTCGGAGGCCGTTTAACTGTACGATTATGGGCCGACTGGCGCTTTCAGAACCGCCGATATGGGCGTCTTCCGAAGAACCGCGTTCGACGAGGTGCCCGGTTGTCTCGCGGATCAAGGTGGGG
>Ga0335074_10008913_pt1 | contig 13970 bp, 10 predicted proteins | sample Lox_Sample_23_FD_206715 | JGI IMG/M metagenome (GOLD analysis project Ga0335074, IMG submission 206715) | Soil microbial communities from Loxahatchee National Wildlife Refuge, Florida, United States - Lox_Sample_2.3 | ecosystem: Environmental > Terrestrial > Soil > Wetlands | place: USA...
CTCTCCCGTCGAACCAGCGCAGGGGCGTCAGCTTTCCTAAGTACTTCACGCAAAAGCTCGAGCCCGGCAAAACGCCGTACGATGAGATCAACTGGGAGCTGCGCACCGCCGCCATTGCCAGCGACAAGGGCGCCATCATATTTGAGCAGGACGAGGTGGAAGTGCCGGCCGAGTGGTCCCAGACGGCCACCAACATCGTCGTCAGCAAGTATTTTTACGGCAAAGTGGGCTCGCCCGAGCGCGAGTCGAGCGTCCGGCAACTGGTGCATCGCGTGGTCGATACCATCGCCGATTGGGGCGCGCGCGGCCGCTACTTCAAGACCAAGCAGGATTACGAAAACTTCCGCGACGAGCTGTCGCACCTGATGCTCACGCAAAAGGCCTGCTTCAATTCGCCCGTCTGGTTCAACGTCGGCGTCCAGGAGCCGCGCGGCTACGGCTATTACTACGACGACGCCACGGACAACATCGTGAAGATGAAGAAGGGCGAATCGCGGCCGCAGTGCTCGGCCTGCTTCATCAATTCGGTGAAGGACACGCTGGAATCGATTCTCGACCTGGCGAAAACGGAAGGCATGCTGTTCAAGTGGGGCTCGGGCACGGGCACCAATCTTTCGCCGCTGCGCGAAGAGGGCGGAGGACTGGCGGGCGGTGGCACGGCATCGGGGCCGCTCAGCTTCATGAAAGGCTTTGACGCTTTTGCTGGCGTGATCAAATCCGGCGGCAAGACCCGGCGCGCGGCCAAGATGGTGATCCTGAACGTGGATCATCCCGATATCCAGGATTTCATCTGGTGCAAGGCCAAGGAAGAGAAGAAGGCCCACACGCTGATCGACGCCGGTTACGACGCCGCCATCGATGGCGATGCCTACGGCTCCATTTTCTTCCAGAACGCCAACAATTCGGTGCGCGTGACGGACGAATTTATGGAAGCGGTGGCGGGCGACGGCGACTGGTGGACCCGATCGGTAGCCAATGGCCAGCCCAAGGAGCGCTACAGCGCCAAGGAGCTGCTGCGGCAGATCGCGCAAGCCACACATCAGTGCGGCGATCCGGGCATGCAGTTCGACACCACCATCAATCGCTGGCACACTTCCAAGGCCACGGCGCGGATCAATGCGTCGAATCCGTGCTCGGAATACATGTTCCTGGACGATTCGGCCTGCAACCTGGCGTCGCTGAACCTCATGAAGTTCGTCGGACCGGGCGGGGAATTCGACGTTGAGGCGTTTCGCCACGCCTGTGATACGGTGACGCTCGCGCAGGAGATCATCGTCGATTCGGCCAGCTATCCCACCGAGAAAATCGCGCGCAACTCGCACGATTTCCGCCCGCTCGGCTTGGGCTTCGCGAATCTGGGCGCGCTCCTCATGTCGATGGGCATTCCTTATGACAGCCCGCAGGGTCGCGACTGGGCAGCAGCCATCACGGCCGTCATGTGCGGCCAGGCTTATTTGACCAGCGCGCGCGTCGCCGAAGCCGTCGGCCCATGCCCCGGCTACGCGGTGAACGAAGATTCGTTCCTGGACGTGATCCTGATGCACGGCAAGTCGGTGAGCGGCATCGATTCGAAGCGCGTGCCGGAGCCGCTGTTCAAGGCCGCGGTGGACGTGTGGAACGACGCTTATGCGCTCGGCGAGCGCGTGGGTTTCCGCAACGCGCAGACCACCGTGATCGCGCCCACCGGGACCATCGGGTTCATGATGGATTGCGACACCACCGGAATCGAGCCGGATCTCGCGCTGGTGAAATACAAAAAGCTGGTCGGCGGCGGCATCATCAAGATCGTCAACAACACCGTGCCGCAGGCGCTGATCAAGCTGGGTTATACGCCCGAGCAAGTGGAGATGATCGTCACGCATATCGACGCGACCGGGACTATCGAAGGCGCGCCGGGATTGAAGGACGAGCATCTGCCGGTGTTTGACTGCAGCTTCCGGCCGCAGAACGGCAAGCGATCGATCCACTACATGGGGCACGTCCGCATGATGGCCGCCACGCAGCCGTTTATTTCGGGTGCGATTTCGAAGACCATCAACATGCCCGAGGAATCGACGGTCGAGGAAGTGATGGACGCCTACATGGAGAGCTGGCGTCTGGGGCTGAAGGCGGTGGCGATTTATCGCGATAATTCCAAGCGCGCGCAGCCGTTGAGCTCGGGTACCGGCAAGGGCGAGAAGAAGGCGACAGCCGGCGCTCTGGTCCCAGCGGCCGCTCCAACAGTGGTGGAGAAGATCGTCTATCAACCGATCCGGCGCAAGCTGCCCGACGAGCGGAAATCCCTGACGCACAAGTTTTCGATCGGCGGCCATGAGGGTTACATCACGGTCGGCATGTACGACGATGGGACGCCGGGCGAGGTGTTCATCTCCATGGCCAAGGAAGGCTCCACCATCAGCGGCCTGATGGACAGCTTCGCCACCAGCATCAGCTACGCGCTGCAGTACGGCGTGCCGCTGAAGTTTTTCGTCGACAAGTTCAGCCACGTGCGGTTTGAGCCCAGCGGCTGGACGGGGAACCAGCAGGTGCCCTACGCCAAGTCGATCATGGATTACATTTTCCGCTGGCTGGGCGCGAAGTTCCTGGGGCCGGAGTACGCGGTGACGGAAGCGGGCGACACGCCGGCGCTGCGTCCCACCGAGCCCGAGCCGCAGCAGGCGTTGCAGTTCGCGCCGGTGGTGAGCGATGCGCCGATGTGCGCCGAGTGCGGCGGGTTCATGACGCGCAACGGCAGTTGCTACAAGTGCGAGAACTGCGGCGGGACGAGCGGCTGCAGCTAGCCCGGGCCCGGTCACAGTACAGTTTGGTAGGGAGGTGTCATTCCTCCTTTTCCTTGGGGCGGCTCGTTCGGGCCGCCTCTTAAGACGACGGCAGCGCTAAGTCAATTCGCGCAGCATCAGATCGACCGCCTTCTTGAGCTCCGGAACGTCACGCTGGATAACACTCCAAATTCGATCCATGTCCAGGCCAAGATAATCGTGGACCAAGACATTGCGAAATGCCGCAATGCGGGCCCAATCCACTTGAGTCCATCGCGCCTTTAGCTCACCTGAAAGGCGCTGGCTGCTCTCCGCCATAATCTGAAGATTTCGAAGAACCGCGTCCTGAATTGTTCTGGAAGTACGAAACGATTCCTCGCCGCCAGCCGTGTCGGCTTCGATTCGTTGAATGCAGTCGAGGATGTGACCAAGATAGAAACGGTCGTCCTTCAAACCGCCACGGCCTCGCGCAAAACTGACTCGCGGATCCGCGCGTTCAGGCCGCGTTCGGTAACCACCTCGACGTGCCGCCCCAGCAAGTTTTCCAGATCGAGGATCAGCCCCGCTGGAAACCACGAACTGGTCGACTGCGCGGCGTCCACCAGGAAATCAACGTCACTATCGGGCCGAGCGTTGCCACGCGCGATGGAGCCGAATACACGGACATTGTGGACTCCGTGCTCCGCGGCGATCCTCAGAATTTCGTCGCGATTCGCGCGAATCAGATCGAACGCATCGACTGCCTGACTCATTTCCTTTATCTTAGCCGGAACAAGCCAGTCCGGTGGTTGGCTACACTGGAATCAAAGAAGTCATGGGCACCCGCACGTTACTGACTGTCGGCCAATTCGAACAGTACCAAGACGACGGGCAAAAGCACGAGCTCATCGAAGGAGAGCACATCATTATGCCTCCGCCCAAGCGACCCCACACGCGCGTTCAGCAAAATCTTCAGGATGCTCTTCGGCCCTATGTGCGGGAGCATCGCTTGGGTGAGGTACATATCGAAGCGGGCTTCAAGCTCTCGCCGAAGACCTGGTTACAGCCGGATGTGAGCTTTGTGCGGTCGGCCCAAATGGAGCGGGGCGATCCGAACGAATACTATGAGGGCTCACCCGCCCTCGCCATCGAAGTCGCTTCGGAATCGAACACCGCCGCGCACCTCGATCTCAAGATGGAGCTTTACTTCGCCCACGGCGCCGAAGAGGTCTGGGTGGTTTTCCCGCAAACCCGCCGGGTGCGCGCGCACTTTCCCGATGGCCACAGTGAAACGTTGGCCGACGTTCTGCGCTCTGGAATGTTCCCCGGCTGGTCGGCCCCGGTGGCCGGTATCTTCGCAGTCTAGCCCCCAGGCCCGAAATTTCCTCAACATTCTCTCTTCCCGTGCGATAGGTATAGGTGAGGACTTTGAACGGCGATGTCAATATCGGCTCTCTCTTCTAACCTGGTCAGCGACCTGTCGCAGCAGCAGAATCCGTTCCGCCAAGTCCGCCAGGACTTCCGGGAGCTCGCCAGTGCACTTCAGAATGGCGATTTGAGCGACGCGCAGTCGGCGTATTCCAACATTCAGCAACTGATCGGAACCAACTCCGGGTCGTCGAATTCGAGCGGTTCCAGCACCCTCCAGAACGATTTCGCGGCGCTCGGGCAGGCCCTGCAATCGGGCAACCTCGGACAGGCGCAGAGCGCGTTCTCGCAATTGGTCAGCGACGCTCAGCCGGCCGAGCCTTCAGCACCGACAGCGTCGGCTCCAGACCAGTACGTACCCTCGCAGAGCCAGAACCCGATCGAGCAGGCAATCGAAGACTATTCCCAGCTTTCGAGCGACCTTCAAAGCGGCAATCTTTCCGGTGCCCAATCGGCGTATTCGAACCTGTCGCAATTGCTCGGGGCCTCCGGCAGCGGCAATAATCCGGTGGCCAACGATCTCAGCGCGCTCGGCCAGGCCCTGTCATCGAACAATCTCACGCAGGCGCAGAGCGCGTTTGCACAGCTTCAGACCGATCTTGCCGCGCCCGCGCAGCCGAGCACACCCACCCTCAGCCCCGCGCAGCAGGTTCAGCAGGATTATTCGCAGCTTGAGAGCGCGCTGCAGAACGGAAATGTGACGGGGGCCCAAACGGCCTTCTCGGCATTGGAACAGGCGCTCCAGACGCAGACCGGCAACTCATCGGCCACATCGTCCACCGCGACGAGCGATCCAATCGCGAACGATCTCAACGCCCTCGGCCAGGCGCTCTCGTCCGGCAGCTTGACCCAGGCGCAAAGCGCGTTCTCACAACTCCAGAGCGATATTCAAGCGGCGCAGCAGCCCGCAACCAATGGGACCCAGAATTCGTCGCAAGGCTGGCGGCCCGACGGCGGCAAAGCCGGCGACCGCCATCATCATCACGGCGGCGATTGGAACAACCCAAGCTCCAACTCGACCACATCGTCTTCCAATAGCTACACAGCCACGAATACGAACTCGTCAGTCAACGTCTACGCCTGAACGGATTCCGCGCGCACTCATTTCTTCACCCAGTTGCCCGGCCGAAATAAACTGTACGGCATCCATGCCGTGACGGCGCGCCGCCTCCACGTTCACCGCCAGGTCGTCCACGAAGAAGCACTCTTCCGCATTGCACTCGGCTCGCGCGATTGCGGCCTGATAAATCTTCGCCTCCGGCTTCGCCGCGCCCACCCGGTAGGACAGCACAAAATCGTCGAAGTGCCGAAGAAGCGGGTAAGCGCCCTCGAGCATCGAGAAATGGATCGAATTGGTGTTCGAGAGCGCCAGCAGACGGTAGCGGCCGGCCAGATCAGCCAGCAGCGCCTCCGGCAACAGCGTTTCGGGCAGAAAAACGCAGCTCCACCAGTCGCAAAATTGCTGATAGCTGATGCGCAAATCAAGAGCGTTCGAGAACTCTCGCACGAAAGCCTCGGCGGCGATTTCTCCGCGCTCGAACGGCGCCACCAATCCGGTGGCCCGAATCCGCCCGGGAATCTCTTCCACTTGGCAGCCGCAATGTTCGGCCAGGCGCGCGTAGGCGATCTTGAAATCGAACGGGATGACGACGTTTCCCAGGTCGAAGAGAATGGTCTTGATCACCGCTTCTTTCCCTATGCCTCGACCGCCCGCACGTGACGCCGGCGGGCATATTCAATCAGACGATGGTCCTTGGTAAGCAGCGTTGCGCCCAGCACGCGAGCGGTCGCAACAAGCATGCGATCGGCCGGATCCTCGTGCAAATCCCCCGGAAGATGGACGCTCTCGACCGCGATCTCAGGCGTGAGCGGCGCGACGGAGACGCCGGGCTGGCTGAGCGCGTCTTCGATCCAGGAACGGATATTCCTGGGCAGCGCCACCCGCCCGCGCTTCTCAAGCATCGCCAGTTCCCAAATCGAGATCACGGAAACGAGCAGCCCGCCGGCCGACTCCGCCTCGCGGATCAGCGCCGTCGCGCTTCGGGACAAGCGCCGCGTGATGCCTAATTGTGCCCACAGCCAGCAGTGTGTGTCCAAAAGCAGCAGATCAGTCGTCATTCGCTTCCCACTTCACGTCTAGGGGAGCCACGATGTCTCCGAGGATTTCCATGCTGCCTTTCATGCTCCCGATAAAACTGGCCGATCGCGCCTCGATCGGTACCAGCTTCGCAACCGGTCTGCCCCGCTTCAGAATGGTCACTTGTTTCCGTTGCCGCTGGACTTCGTCCAGAATCTTCAGGCACTTCGCCTTGAATTCCCCGGCTCCGATTTCTTCCTGCATAACTATAGTCATATTATCATGGTCATCGAGACCCGCCTGGAAGGACGCGGCGGCCAGACTATAATTAGACCAATGGACATCTACGAGGAGGTGGTGCGCCTGCGCCGGCTCGGCCAGAAGTGCGCCCTCGCCACCATCGTCCAGGTCAACGGCTCCATTCCCAGCTACGAGAGCGCCAAGCTGCTGGTGCGCGAGGATGGGTCCATGCTCGGCACCGTGGGCGGCGGCTGCGTCGAAGCCGAAGTTTGGAACGCCGCGCGCGAAGTGATGGAAACCGAGCGCCCGCGCCAGATGAACTTCAGCCTGGGGCAGGACGCCGCGTACGACAACGGCCTGATCTGCGGAGGACAATTGAGCGTGTTTGTCGAGCCCGTGGTTCCTCAGCCGCGCGTCTTCATTTTCGGCGCGGGGCATATCTCGAAAAGCATCTCGAAAGTGGCCGTTCTGGCCGGGTTCGCGTCGGTGGTGATCGACAATCGCGAAGCCTTCGCCAATCGCGAGCGGTTTCCAGAGGCCGACGAAGTTTACGCCGACGAGTATGAGGACGTTTTCCCCAAGCTCCCCATTCGCGATACAAGCTTCCTGGTGATCGTGACGCGCGGCCATCGCGACGACATGCGGGTGCTGCGCTGGGCGGTGGAAACCAACGCCAAGTACATCGCCATGATCGGCAGCAAGCGCAAAGTGATCGGCGTGGTGAAGGAGCTCGAAAAGGAAGGCATCGCGCGCGCCGCGTTCGAGCGCGTGTTCGCGCCCATGGGCCTGGAGATCGGTGCCATCACTCCCGAAGAAATCGCGGTGTCCGTGGTCGCGGAAATGATCGCCATTCGCCGCGCTCCGGATTCGGAATGGCGCACGGCCGCGAAATCGATTTTCGCGAGCGAAACTTCGCGGGCCGTTTTGAAGTGACCCCCAGCGCGCAGATCGCCGGCGTCATTCTGTCGGGCGGCGCATCCCGCCGCATGGGAACACCGAAGGCGCTGTTGAAATTCCAAGACGAAACATTTCTCGACCGGCTGATCGGCGTCTTCGGCCGCGTCTGCGATCCGGTCATCGTCGTGGTCGGAACGCACGCCGAACCAATCCGAACCGGCGCCGCGCGCGCAAGCCAAGTTTTGTTCGCCGAAAACCCCGACCCCGAGCGCGGCATGCTCAGCTCGCTGCAATGCGGGCTGGCGCTGGTTCCAAAGGACGCCGCTGCCGCCATGTTCCTGCCCGTGGATCACCCGCATCTCGCGCCCGATACCGTCGAACTGCTGGCCGCGCGATTCCGCCGCGATCGCGCCATGGTCACCGTGCCCACTTATGCGGGCGAGCACGGCCACCCGGTTTGCATCGCGCGCGAGCTCATCGACGAACTGCTCGCACTGCCGCCCGAAGCCATGGCCAGCGACGTGATCCATCGCCATATCCCGCGTACGGTTTACGTCGAAGTCTCCGACCCGGCCGTCGTCACCGACGTCGACGATCCCGCCGCCTACGCGGAACTGCTCGCGCGGCACGTATGACGCGGCGCCTATGAAGAGAATCTGGCGCTGGTTTCTGATCGCCGCACTCGCCGTCGTGGTGGTCGGCCTGGCCGCGCCGCGCGTCAGCGCCAACCGGTTTCGCCCGCGCATCCAAGCCGCGCTCGAAGCGGCGCTGAACCGGCCCGTTCATTTGGGCGCGGTTCACTTGAACCTGTTTACCGGCCCCGGCTTCTCCGTCGATGACGTCCTCATTGATGATGACCCGGCCGCGGGCATCGAGCCTTTCGCCCACGTCGAATCCATGCAGGCGCGCATCCGCTGGCTCAGCTTGTTCTCCGGCAATCTCGAGTTCTCGAGCCTGCGCCTCGACACTCCCAGCGTCAACGTGGTCCGCATGGCGTCGGGCCCCTGGAACATCCAGCCTTTGCTCGATCACCCTGCTCGCCGTGGCGCCTCGCGCCGCCGGCCGGTCCCCGATATTCAGATTCGCGGCGGCCGCATCGACTTCAAATTCGGCGACACCAAGTCCGTCTTTTATATCAACGGCGCCGACGTGGACGTGTATCCCAACGAAAACGGCGAAGTGGTGATCCGTTTTTCCGGATCGCCGGCCCGTACCGATCAATCCTCCCAAAGCTTCGGCGAGCTCACGGCGCGCGGCCTTCTGCGTCCCGGCTCCAATGGCGAGGGCCGGCTTTCCATGGGCGTGCACCTCGATCGAACCGCCATCGCCGAATTGACGCGCCTGTTTCATGGCTCGGACATCGGCGTTCACGGCTATGTCTCCGCGAACGCCAAGCTTTCAGGCCCGCTCTCGCGGATCGACATTACCGGCGACCTGAACGCGAGCGACGTGCACCGCTGGGATCTGATGCCCGCGCCGGGCGAAGGATGGACGCTCAACTATCGCGGCCTGTTGAATCTCACCGGCCATCATCTTGAGCTGGCTTCGCTCCAGACGCCGGGACAAACCGATCCGGTCGCGCTCGAGTTCCAGCTCGACAATTATCTGGCCGCGCCGAAATGGTCCGGCACGCTTCAGTTCCGCGATTTGCCCGCTACCGTGCTGGTGGACGCCGCGCGGCGTTTCGGCGCAGTGCTTCCGCCGGATGTGAAAGTGGATGGCAAGGTGGAAGGCCAGATCGGCTATGCGAGCGAATCGGGCGCGGGCGGGCAGCTCACTCTCGAGAGCGCTTCGGTCAAATTTCCCGAAGGCGGTCCCGCCGCAATCGATTCGGCCCAGGTGCGGATCGCCAATGGCAGCGTCGTGCTCGCGCCTTCCGATATCGAGACGCCGGACGGACAGTCGGCGCAGATCGAGGGCGAGTACGCGCTCGATGGAAGCAGCGGATCGATTCGAATCAGCGCCCGCCATTTGACAGCCGGCGCCGCGCACTTGCGCGATGTCGCATCCATCCCCCTGCTCGAACAGCTCCATCAGGGCTCCTGGAACGGCTGGATCTCATATGAAAAGACCGCCGAAACTCGCGGCGTCTGGTCCGGCCAATACGATTTGCAGAACGCCGTGATCGAAATTCCCGGGCTGGCCGCGCCGGTTCGATTGTCCTCGGCCGCCGTGCAGATGAAGGAAGGCGCCGTTCAGCTCACCCACATGCGCGGGCGCGTGGGCAAAGTGCAGTTCGAGGGCGATTATCGCTATGACGCCGCTGCCGCGCGCCCCGCCGCAAGTCCTGAAGCCCTGCGTCTCGTGATTCCCGAACTGCAGGTCGCCGATCTCCAGGCACTCATGCTGCCTACGCTCCGGCGCAATGAAGGATTTCTGGCGCGCTTCCGCCGCGGTCCCCCGCTTCCCGCCTGGCTCGATCAGCGCAATGCGGAAGTGAGCCTGCAAATCGCCAGTTTGATGAGCGGCGATGTTCCGCTCGGCACTCTCGCCGTTCGCGCACTCTGGCGCGGCGCCACCATCACGGCAAACAAAGTGGACTGGCGTTTATCCGATATGCACGCCTCCGGGAAGATCGCGATCAATCTCGCTAAGGCCGATCCCGAGTTCCAGGTGAGCGGTGCGGTCGAAAATTTCGACTATCGCAATGGCCAGCTCGATATCACCGGCGACCTGGCCTCGAGCGGCCTCGGCACGGACTTGTTGCTCAATCTCCGTTCCAAGGGCACGTTCGATGGTCGCGATATTATGCTCGCGCCCGATTCGGAAGTGCGCGAAGTCTCCGGCTCTTATCGCGTGGATTCTGCTTCCGGCGTGCCGCGCCTGCTGCTGGCCGACCTCCAGGTTTTGCAAAGCGGCGAAACTCTGGTGGGACAGGGCGCAAGCCAGCCCGACGGGCGGATCGTGCTCGAATTGGCAAGCGGGCGAAAACAAGTCCGTCTCACGGGCATGCTGCTGCCGGTGCATCCCGATCCCGCCCCCGCCGCGCGCTAACTCTCGGGCACGCTACACTAGACACGTTTTCACAGGGAGTTGTTGAATGCAGCTAAGACCAGTCACCCTCTTTTTGTTCTCCACCTGCGTATTGAGCTCGGTGCAAATGGCCGCGCAGCCCCTTCCCTCCATCGAAAAGAAGACTGAAGGACTCACCAAGCTCGACGGCTACGTTCCTCTTTATTGGGACTCCCACGATGGCTCGCTGTGGCTCGAGATATCGCGCTTCGATACCGACTTCCTCTACGTCACCGGCTTGGCCGCCGGCCTCGGCTCGAACGATATCGGTCTCGATCGCGGCCGCCAGGGAACTACCGCGGTCGTCTCGTTCCAAAGATCCGGCAACAAGGTTTTTCTCGTCCAGCGCAACGAGGACTTCCGCTCCACCAGCCCAAACCCGGCCGAGCGCCGCTCGGTGGAGGACTCTTTCGCGCGCTCCGTGCTGGCCGGTTTCACGGTTGCCGCCGAAACCGACGGACGCGTGCTCGTCAACGCCACCGACGCTTTCGTGCGCGATGGTTTTGGCTTGGAGGGCGCGCTGCACCCCGGCAAGTACGCCGTCGATAAAACCCGCAGCGCGGTCTACCTCCCGCGAACCAAGGCCTTTCCCAAAAACACCGAAATCGAAGTCACGCTCACCTTCTCCCGAGACTCCGAGCCGTTCGAAACCGGCTTCCCGGTCCAAGGACCGCCTCGCATCGGGCAGGGCGGCGGGCGCGCGTCCGCCCCGAACAATGGTTTGTTCTCGGGATCGGTCGCCAGCGTAACTCCCGATGCCCGTTCCGTCACGCTGCGCGAGCACTACTCGCTGGTCGAGCTGCCCGACGATCATTTCCAGCCCCGCGCCTTCGACCCGCGCGCCGGATACTTCGGCAATCTTTACGTCGATTACAGCGTGCCCATTGGCGAACCGATGATGCAGCGCTTCATCGCGCGCCATCGCCTCGAAAAGAAAGATCCCACTGCGGCGCTCAGCGATCCGGTCGAGCCCATTCGATATTACGTCGACTCCGGCGCGCCCGACGACGTGAAGAAAGCTCTCATCGAAGGCGCCAGCTGGTGGAACCAGGCCTTCGAAGCGGCCGGCTTCCGCAATGCCTTTCGCGTGGAAGTCTTGCCCTCGGGCGCCGACCCCATGGACATCCGCTACAACGTCATCAACTGGGTTCATCGCTCCACACGCGGCTGGTCGAGCGGCGCGTCCATCGTCGATCCGCGCACCGGCGAAATCATCAAGGCCACCGTCACGCTCGGTTCCTTGCGCGATCGCCAGGATTACCGGATCTTCGAAGGCTTGCTCTCCCCCTACACGCGCGGCGACGAAAAGCCCGACATTCTTTATCAGACGGCGCTCGCGCGCATCCGCCAGCTCTCCGCGCATGAAGTCGGCCACACGCTCGGCCTCATGCACAACTACTACGACAGCCGCGAGGGATGGATCTCGGTGATGGACTATCCGCATCCCATGGAAAAGCTGCGCCCGGATGGCACCATCGATTTGTCCGAAGCATATCCGGCGCGCATCGGCGCCTGGGACAAAGTCACCATTCAATACGGCTACAGCCAGTTTGCCAACCCCGCCGACGAGGCCGCGGCGCTGCCCAAAATCCTCGACCAGGCCTGGCAGCAGGACCTGCGATTCATGACCAACCAGGACACCGATATCCACCCCAAGGTGGATCAATGGTCCAACGGGGTCAACCAGGCGGATGAATTGACACGCATGATGAAAATCCGGCGGGCGGCGCTGAACCGGTTGGGTGAGCACACCATTCGAAACGGTGCGCCGTTGGCCACCATAGAGGAAGCGCTGGTTCCCATCTTCATGTATCACCGCTATTCGGTCGAATCCGCCGCATCCAGCATCGGGGGCGTCGATTACATCTACGCACTCCGCGGCGATGGGCGCGCGCCGGGCAAATGGGAGACCGCCGCCAATCAGCGCAAGGCGCTCGAAGCGCTCTGTGCCACGCTCAAGCCCGCCGAGCTCACCGTCCCAGCCGCCGTGCTCGATTCGATCCCGCCGCGCCCGCCCGAGTATCCCCCCGATCGCGAGCTGTTCCCCCGCACCACCGGCCGCGCTTTCGATCCCCTCAGCCCCGGCTCCATCGCCGCGGATGTAACCATCGGCTTCGTACTGCAACTGGATCGCGCCTCGCGCATGGTCGCGCAGCACGCCGTCGATCCCGCGCTCCCCGGCTTGGACGACGTGATCGATCGCCTCACCCGCGCCACGTTCGATGCTCCAGCCGCCACTCCCTATGAAGCCGAAATTCGCCGCGCCGAGGAGCGCGTCCTGGTCGATCGGTTAGCCTGGCTGGCTGCCGCGTCGCCCAACGCGCAGGTTCGCGCCGTCGCTTCCTGGAAGCTCGCGAAGATCGAGACGCGTCTCAAGGCGGCCGCCCCGGACGAAGCCGAACAGGCGCATCGCACCTTGCTCGCCGCCGATATTAAGCGATTTCTCGATCAACCCTCCATGCCGCCCAAGACCATCACCGCGCCCGACGCCCCGCCCGGCGCACCCATCGGCGATGACGAGCCGGACTGGCTGGCCCCGCCCCCTTATTTATCGCCTGCCACAGTGCGCGCCGAGCCACTCCCGATACAATAGAAGTGTTACTGGTTGATTCGTGCGGGTCTGTCCATGAATGAGGCCACCAGCGAGCTGCTCGCCGATGCGAACGAGACTGTTCGGGAGCAGCTGGCTCTCGCCTGGCGCGAGCATGTCGAGCACGTCCGCAATGTGCTCGAAGCGCAGTGGCCGGAGCGCATGGAGCGGGTCCTCGAAGAGACCATTGCCGCCCTCGCCGCCCGCCTGGATGACGAGCATCGCGACGCGCTCCGAGCCGCAAACCACGAGGCCCGGCGATCCGGCGATGCTTCGCGGCGCGAGCTGATCCGCAGCCTCAATCAGGTTGCCCGCCGTCTGCGCGGCTTCGAAGACGAGCGGCAATGGGCCAACACGCTGGTCGATTCCACCCGCGGATTTTGCGGGCGCGCGGCGCTGTTTCTCGTGCGCGGCGGCCGCTTGCATCTCGAAACCACGCGCAATTTTGACGACGCAAGCCTGGCCGAGGATGTGCTCCTCGCCGCCGCCCCGGCCTTTCAAACTGCGCTTGACACGCGCGACACCCTGGTCGCCCTCCGATCCGCCGGCGAATTGTCCGGCCCAATCGCCACTTATCTGGGCGAAGGCGACGCCAAAGTGCACCTTTTTCCAGTGATCACGCGTGATGATGTCCCCGCCGTCCTATTTGCGGACTCGGGCGATATCGACGTCGATGCCTTGGAGCTGCTGGTGGCCATGGCAGGCGCGGTGCTGGGTCCGCGTCAGGCGGCCCTTGCAGCCGCCGCCGCACCCGCGCCATCCCCAACAGCGCCCAACACGACAATGGATGGCCTCGTCACCATCGCAACCACTCCGGCCCCAGCTCCCACCGCAGTACCGCCGGCCCAAAAACCTGAGATCCTCTCGTGGTTTTCCCTGAGCCGCGAAGATAAGGAGCTTCACCTGCGCGCCCAGCGCTTCGCCCGCGTCCAGGTTGCCGAAATTAGGCTTTATCAATCAGAAAAGGTGAAGAATGGGCGTTCCGCGC